>C688J18823_10000358_pt1 | contig 26333 bp, 23 predicted proteins | sample HopSoiMetagenom1_FD_18823 | JGI IMG/M metagenome (IMG submission 18823) | reverse complement strand
GAGGCGACCGCAAAATGCACGAGGCCGACCGGCTTGCCTGGCGTGGCGCCGCCGGGGCCTGCAATGCCGGTAATGGAGACCGCGAGATCGACGCCGGCTTTTTCCAGGGCGCCGATCGCCATGGCGGTCGCGGTTTCCTTGCTGACCGCGCCAAAGGTCGTAAGCGTTGAAGCCTTGACGCCGAGCATCGCGCGCTTGGCGTCGTTGGAATAGGTGACGAAACCGCGGTCGATCACGTCGGACGAGCCGGGAATGTCGGTGAGCGCGCCGGCGACCAGGCCGCCCGTGCAGGACTCCGCCGTCGCAATCGTCAGCTTGCGCATCCGGCACAAATCGAGCAGCGAGCGGGAGAGGGCGCGCGCGTCGCTGCCGCTCATGTTACTCGCCCCAGCCCTTATCAGACCAAGGCAGACGAATGGTGGCGCTCGCGGTTGCGGCGATGCCTTCCTCGCGGCCGGTAAAACCGAGCCGCTCGCTGGTCGTTGCCTTGACGGCGACGCGTGAGACGTTGAGTCCGGTGATCTCGGCAATTCGCGCGCGCATAATATCGCGCAGCGGGCCGATCTTCGGGCGCTCGCAGATCATCGTGACTTCGAGATTGGCGATCCGGCCGCCGCGCGCGGTGACACGGTCGACGGCATATTTGAGGAATTTGTCGGACGCAGCACCCTTCCACTGCGGGTCGGTCGGCGGAAAGTGCGAGCCGATGTCGCCGTCCGCCAGCGCGCCGAGGATGGCATCGACCAGTGCATGCAGGCCGACGTCGCCGTCGGAATGGGCGAGAAATCCGCGGGTATGCGGCACGCGTACGCCGCAGAGCATCAGATGATCGCCATCGCCGAAGGCGTGCACGTCATAGCCGGTGCCTGTTCTGATGTCGCCGAGCTGGGCGGCGAGGCGGGCTTCCTCGCGGATAAAATCTTCAGGCGTTGTCAGTTTCATGTTTGCAGGATCGCCTTCAAATGTCGCTACCGTCAATCCCGCCCATTCCGCGAGCGCCGCATCGTCAGTGAAATCGCTGCGGCCGTCGCGCGCGGCGCGGCGATGGGCATCGAGAATGACATCGAAGCGAAATGCTTGCGGCGTCTGCGCGATTCGCAAGCTTGCGCGGTCGGGTGTTGCCTCGACATCGCCGGTCTCGCCGATCTGCTTGATCGTGTCTGTGACTGATATCGCGGGCACCGCCGCGCCGGTGCGGCCGGCGGCTTCAATCGCGCGTGAAATCACCGCAGGGGTGACAAAGGGTCGCGCAGCGTCGTGGATCAGAACAATGTCGGGCTTTTCCACCGCCAGCGCTTCGAGCCCGGCATGCACCGAGGCCTGACGCGTCGCGCCACCTTTAGTGGGCGGCTGGTAGCGCAGTCCTCCAACAGCCTGGTTGAAGATCGCGGTGTCATCGGGGTTCACCACCGGCTGCACGGCGAAGACGTCTGGATGCCCGCAGAAGGCCTGCATGGCGCGGAAGATCACGGTTTGTCCGCCGATCTCGCGATATTGCTTGGGCCCCCCGGCACCGGCGCGAAGCCCGCGTCCGGCTGCGACGAGAATGGCTGCGGTACGCTCAGGTTTGGGCATCTGGACTCAAATACGAACGAATCGGGGAGGGGCGTCAGGTCGCGCTGGCGCACAGGCCTTACCATGCCGAATACGGAAAACAGAGTGATTCCCATCACCTGTGGGAACGCGGTTTGTGTTGCAGTGCACTTGCACAAATGATAGATCTGTCTAAAGTGTAGGCAAGAAGCTTGACTGCCCAAGATTTGTGCTCACAATATGCGCCGACGGTTGCAATGAAGCCGCCGCCCTAACCATGAGAACGACGTGACCGGCCCGGAAAGCTCACGCTCTAAGCCATTGAAAATAGGTGAGATTGCGGTCGCCAACCGGGTTCTCCTGGCGCCGATGTCCGGCGTCACCGATGCCCCCTTTCGACGGCTAGCCGCTACCCTCGGCGCTGGACTGGTGGTCTCAGAGATGACCGCCAGCGATGAACTCGTGCACGGCAGGCCGATGTCGCTTCTGCGCTGCGAGACGGCCGGCGTCGGCGCCCACGTCGTTCAGCTCGCGGGTTGCGAGGCGCATTGGATGGCGGAGGGCGCACGGGTTGCCGAAGCGGCCGGCGCCGACATCATCGATATCAATATGGGCTGTCCGGCGCGTCACGTCACCGGCGGTCAATCCGGCTCGGCGCTGATGCGCGATCTCGATCATGCGCTCAAGCTGATCGAAGCCACGGTCGCGGCGGTGAAAGTGCCGGTGACGCTGAAGATGCGGCTCGGCTGGGACGATCGCTCGCTCAACGCGCCCGAACTGGCGCGCCGCGCGGAACAGGCCGGCGTGCAGATGATCACCGTGCACGGGCGCACGCGCTGCCAGTTTTACAAGGGCACGGCCGATTGGGCCGCCGTGCGCGCGGTCAGGCACGCGATCTCCGTGCCGCTCGTCGTCAACGGTGACATTACTTCATTCGAGAAGGCGGTCCAGGCGCTGGAAGTGTCGGGGGCGGATGCCGTGATGATCGGGCGCGGTGCGCAGGGCCAGCCGTGGCTGCCAGGACAGATCGGCCGCCGGCTCGAAACCGGACAGGCGGAGACGGCACCGTCGCTCGCCGAACANCTNGCNCANGTGCGCGCGCTCTATGACGAAGTCTGCAGCCATTACGGCCTGCGTATCGGGCTGAAGCACGCGCGAAAACATCTCGGCTGGGCGCTGGAGATCGNNGCCCAGTGCAGCCGCGCCCCNGCNGAGACGCTGAAGGGNTGGCGGCAAAAGATNCTGACGTCGGAGGATCCACACCGGGTGCACCGATCGTTGCAGGACGCGTTCGACGATTTTTCATGGAGTGCTGCCGCATGACGTCAGCCTTAGAACATCGCCGCGCCGTGCCCACCGATGGCGAGGCCATTCTCAACGCGTTGCCCAATCCGGTGCTGCTGGTGGCGCCTGACGGCCGCATTGTCGACGCCAACATCGCCGCCGAATCCTTCTTCGAGATTTCGGCGCAATTTTTGCGGCGGCAGTCGTTGAAGGAACTAGTGCCATTCGGCAGTCCGCTGCTGGCGCTGATCGACCAGGTGCGATCGAGCGGCTCGCCGGTCAACGAATACAAGGTCGATCTCGGCACGCCCCGGATCGGCGGCGACCGCCAGGTCGACCTGCACGTCGCCCCGCTGACCGAACGGCCCGGCCATATCGTTGTGATGCTGCAGGAGCGCACCATCGCCGACAAGATGGACCGGCAGTTGACGCATCGGAGCGCGGCGCGCTCGGTGATCGCACTGGCGGCGATGCTGGCGCATGAAATCAAGAATCCATTGTCCGGCATCCGTGGCGCGGCGCAATTGCTGGAGCAGGCGGCCTCGTCCGAAGACCGCATGCTGACCCGGCTGATCTGCGACGAGGCCGACCGCATCGTCACCCTGGTCGACCGCATGGAAGTGTTCGGCGACGACCGTCCGGTGGCGCGCGGTCCCGTCAACATCCATTCCGTGCTCGATCACGTGAAGCGGCTGGCGCAGTCAGGTTTCGCCCGCAACGTTCGCTTCGTCGAAGACTACGATCCGTCGCTGCCGCCGGTGCTGGCCAATCAGGATCAGCTGATTCAGGTGTTCCTCAATCTCGTGAAGAACGCCGCCGAAGCGGTGGCGGATCTCGGCTCGGACGCAGAAATCCAGCTCACCACCGCGTTCCGTCCCGGCGTTCGTCTGTCGGTGCCGGGCAAGAAGTCGCGGGTGTCGCTGCCCCTGGAATTTTGCGTCAAGGACAACGGTTCCGGCGTGCCGGAAGACCTGCTGCCGAACCTGTTCGATCCCTTCGTGACGACGAAACAAACCGGCAGCGGGCTCGGCCTGGCGCTGGTGGCCAAGATCGTCGGCGATCACGGTGGCATCATCGAATGCGAATCCCAGCCGCGGAAGACCACCTTCCGCGTGCTGATGCCGATGTTCAATCCCACCAAACAGTTCGACCAAAGCAACCGCGACGGCGTTTCGGGTACGCTGCCGCCTGCCTCACAGAACGCAAGATGAGGAACAGCAATGCCCGCAGGTAGCATACTCGTTGCCGATGACGACACCGCCATCCGCACGGTTCTGAACCAGGCGCTTTCGCGCGCTGGATATGAAGTTCGCCTCACTGGCAACGCCGCGACGCTGTGGCGCTGGGTGAGCCAGGGCGAGGGCGATCTCGTCATCACCGATGTGGTGATGCCCGACGAGAACGCTTTCGATCTGCTGCCGCGGATCAAGAAGATGCGGCCGAGCCTTCCGGTCATCGTCATGAGCGCGCAGAACACCTTCATGACGGCGATCCGGGCCTCGGAACGCGGCGCCTACGAGTATCTGCCAAAGCCGTTCGACCTGAAGGAGCTCATCACCATCGTCGGACGCGCGCTGGCCGAACCCAAGGAGCGGGTGGCAAGCTCGGCCGACGAGGGCGAATTCGATTCGATCCCCTTGGTCGGCCGCTCGCCGGCGATGCAGGAAATCTACCGGGTGCTGGCGCGGCTGATGCAGACCGACCTCACGGTGATGATCTCCGGCGAGTCCGGCACCGGCAAGGAACTGGTTGCCCGCGCGCTCCATGATTACGGCAAGCGCCGCAATGGCCCGTTCGTCGCCGTCAACATGGCGGCAATCCCGCGCGACCTGATCGAGTCCGAATTGTTCGGCCATGAACGCGGCGCGTTCACCGGCGCCAATACCCGCGCTTCCGGACGGTTCGAACAGGCCGAAGGCGGCACACTGTTCCTTGACGAAATCGGCGACATGCCGATGGAAGCGCAGACCCGGTTGCTGCGCGTGCTGCAGCAGGGCGAATACACGACTGTGGGCGGTCGCACCCCGATCAAGACCGACGTCCGGATCGTGGCGGCGAGCAACAAGGATTTGCGGATCCTGATCCAGCAGGGCCTGTTCCGGGAAGATTTGTTCTTCCGCCTCAACGTCGTGCCGCTGCGCCTGCCGCCGTTGCGGGAGCGGATCGAGGATCTGCCCGATCTGATCCGGCATTTCTTCTCGCTCGCCGAAAAGGACGGCCTGCCGCCGAAGAAACTCGATACCCTGGCGCTGGAGCGGCTCAAGCAGCACCGCTGGCCCGGCAACGTGCGTGAACTCGAAAATCTGGCGCGCCGGCTGGCGGCGCTCTATCCGCAGGACGTCATTACGGCCTCGGTGATCGATGGCGAGCTGGCGCCACCTGCAGTCACCTCGGGCGGCAACGCCCCGATGGGCGTGGAGAACCTCGGCGGCGCGGTCGAAGCCTATTTGTCCTCGCACTTCTCCGGCTTCCCGAACGGCGTGCCGCCGCCGGGGCTTTACCACCGCATCCTCAAGGAGATCGAGGTGCCGCTGCTCACCGCGGCGCTGGCGGCCACGCGCGGCAACCAGATCCGCGCGGCCGACCTGCTCGGCCTCAACCGCAACACGCTGCGGAAGAAGATCAGGGATCTGGACATTCAGGTTTATCGGAGCGGCGGCTAGGGATCGCACTCGCTTTCCCTCGCAATATCGCTTCCCTTCGCAATAAAAGACGGCTGGAACGGCTGGGGATCGACCGCTTAGCGGTTGGATGGCCGCGGAATTGTCGCAATTCGGCAACATTGTGATATGAATGCATCAGTCCGCGACAAGCGGGCCCAAGCCCCTTTCAAATCACCGATTGCCGGAATGACCACCGCAGAGACGACCTCGGCACCATCGTTCGACCCGTCGCTTGCCGAATCCGGAGGGGGGATCCTGCGGAAATGGGTGGCGCCGCTTGCGGTCGCGACCGCGCTGTTGTCGGCATTTCTGACCTTCGTGGTGCTGAGCGGCCTGACGCCGATCGAGCCGACCAAGCAGATCGTCTATTCGTTCCTGCTGATCAACGCGGCGACGATCCTGCTGCTGGTCGCCATCATTGCCCGCGAAGTCTGGCAAGTGATCCAGGCGCGCCGGCGCGGCAGAGCCGCCGCCAGACTGCACGTGCAGATCGTCAGCCTGTTTTCCGTCATCGCCGTGCTGCCGGCGGTGGTGGTCGCCATCGTCGCCAACATCACCCTCGACCGCGGCCTCGACCGGCTGTTTTCCGGGCCGACGCGCGCTGCGATCGAGAACTCGCTGAACATCGCCCACGCCTACGTCAACGAACACGCCTATCTGATCAATGGCGACATCCTGGGAATGGCCAACGACCTGTCCAACGCGCGGCCGCTGTTCGATCAGGACCGGCAGTCGTTCTTCGAATTGCTGACGAACAATGCCGCCGCCCGCAATCTGCCGGGCGCGATGCTGATCGACAAGGACCGCAACATCCTGGTGACGGCGCAGACCGGTATCAAGCAGCAATTCGCGACGCCGCCGCAGGAATTCCTCAGCAATGTCGACGAAAGCAAGCCGGAGATCGCGGTCTTCCCGGAAGAAAACTACGTTGCAGCGGTCATTCGCCTGCGCGGTTTCAGTGATACTTTTCTTTACGTCGCCCGTCTGCTCGATCCTCGGGTGGTCAGCCAGTTGAAGCAGACCCAAGCCAGCGTTGCCGAATACGCCCAGATCGAATCCCGCAGGCTCGGCATTCAGGTCGCCTTCGCGCTGATGTTTGCGGTGATCGCGCTGACCATTCTGATGGCGTCGGTGCTGATCGGGTTGAACTTCGCCAACTGGCTGGTGTCGCCGATCCGCAATCTGATGAGCGCGGCCAATATCGTTTCGACCGGCGATCTGCATGTCCAGGTACCGGTGCACAAGTCCGAAGGTGACCTCGCGCAGCTCGGCGAGACCTTCAACAAGATGACGGCCGAATTGCGCACCCAGCGTGACGAACTGGTCAACGCCTCGGACCTGATCGACAGCCGCCGGCGATTCATCGAGGCGGTGCTGTCGTCGGCCAGTGCCGGCATCATCGGCGTCGACGCCTCCGGCAGCGTCGGCATCCTGAACCGCTCGGCCGAGAAACTGATCGGCCACGCCGAGTCCGAGACGCTGGACCATCCGCTGTCGGACGTGCTGCCCGAGCTCGACGACATGATGAAGACCGCGCGCGAGGGCACGCAGCGCCTGGTGCAGGGCCAGATCACGATCACGCGCGACGGCCATGAGCGCAACCTGTCGGTCCGCGTCAGCGCCGAGCAGACCAGCCAGTCGCGCGACAGCTACATCATCACGCTCGACGACATCACCGAGCTGGTCTCCGCGCAGCGAACTTCGGCATGGGGCGACGTTGCGCGCCGCATCGCCCACGAAATCAAGAACCCGTTGACGCCGATCCAGCTTTCGGCCGAACGCATTCGCCGCAAATTCGGCAAGGTCATCATCGAAGACAAGGGCATCTTCGAACAATGTACCGACACCATCGTGCGGCAGGTCGACGACATCAGGCGGATGGTTGATGAATTCTCTCGCTTCGCGCGGATGCCAAAGCCGGTCATGGAAGGTGAGGACGTCGCCGACACTGTGCGGCAGGCGGTATTCCTGATGAAGGTCGGACATCCCGATCTCGATATCGAGACCGATATCAAGCAGGATCCGATGCGCGCGCAGTTCGACCGCCGGTTGATTTCGCAGGCGCTCACCAACATCATCAAGAACGCGACGGAGGCGATCGAGCAGGTGCCGCCGGAAGAGCTCGGCAAGGGCCGCATCGATGTGATTGCCGCGCGCGAAAGCGACGACATCGTGATCGACGTGATCGACAATGGTATCGGCCTGCCGAAGGTGAGCCGCGCGCGGTTGCTGGAGCCCTATGTGACGACGCGCCAGAAGGGCACCGGGCTCGGGCTCGCCATCGTCGGCCGCGTGCTGGAAGACCATGGCGGCCGCATCGAACTCAAGGATGCCTCCGATTTCCGGGCCGGGCAACGCGGCGCCTGGATGCGGCTGCGGTTCGCCGTGTCCGGTCATGCGCCGAAGGCGGAAGCGAAGTCGCCGGGTTCGGACGCCAAACCGCAGGTTGACGAAACAAAAGCGCCGTCAGGCGGAACCAACGAGGCGGCAAGCGCGACCAATGATGAAGCAAAAACCGAAGCCGCAACAGGCAACTGACAAGACAGGTGTAACCCATGGCCAGTGACATTCTGATTGTCGACGACGAAGCCGATATTCGTGACCTCGTTGCAGGCATCCTGGAGGACGAAGGCTTCCATACCCGTACCGCGCGCGACAGCGATTCGGCGCTGACCGAGATTTCCAACCGCCGCCCGCATCTGGTGTTTCTCGATATCTGGCTGCAGGGCTCCAAGCTCGACGGCCTGCAACTGCTCGAGCAGATCAAGAAGGATCATGCTGACGTCCCCGTGGTGATGATCTCCGGCCACGGCAACATCGAAACCGCGGTGGCCGCGATCAAACGCGGCGCCTATGACTTTATCGAAAAGCCGTTCAAGTCCGACCGGCTGATCCTGGTGGCGACGCGGGCGCTGGAAACCTCGCGTCTCAAGCGCGAGGTGAAGGAACTCAAGCAATTGGCTCCCACCGCGAGCGTTCTCACCGGCCGCTCCGCCTGCATGAACCAGTTGCGCCAGACCATCGACCGGGCGGCCAAGGCCAACAGCCGCATCCTGATCGTCGGCCCCTCCGGTTCGGGCAAGGAACTGGCCGCGCGCACGCTGCACAATGCATCGGGCCGTGCAGAGGGACCGTTCGTCGTCATCAACGCCGCGGCGATCACGCCGGAGCGGATGGAAGTCGAGTTGTTCGGCATCGAGCATTCGAACGGCGAACAGGCGCGCAAGGCCGGCGCGCTGGAAGAGGCCCACGGCGGTACGTTGTTCATCGACGAAATCGCCGACATGCCGCGCGAGACCCAGAACAAGATTTTGCGCGTGCTGGTCGATCAGACGTTTCAGCGCTCGGGCGGCACCGCCAAGGTTCACGTCGATGTCCGCATCATCTCCTCGACCGCACGCAACCTGGAGGAGGAGATTGCCGAAGGGCGATTCCGCGAGGATCTTTATCACCGGCTTTCGGTGGTGCCGATCCGCGTTCCTCCGCTGTCGGAGCGCCGCGAGGACATTCCCGAACTGATCGACTATTTCATGGACCAGATATCGGCGGCGACCGGCTTGCCGAAGCGGCAGATCGGCCAGGATGCGATGGCGGTATTGCAGTCGCATGTCTGGCCCGGCAACGTCCGCCAGCTCCGCAACAATGTCGAGCGCGTGATGATTCTGGCGGGAGGCGGTCCGGAAGCGATCATCACGGCCGACATGCTGCCGCAGGATGTTGGTTCGATGGTACCGGCGATGCCGACCAGCAACAATGGCGAGCACATCATGGGGCTGCCGCTGCGTGAGGCACGGGAAGTGTTCGAGCGGGACTACCTGATCGCCCAGATCAGCCGGTTCTCGGGTAACATTTCGCGCACTGCCGAATTCGTCGGCATGGAACGTTCGGCGCTCCACCGCAAGCTCAAGGCGCTTGGGGTTGGTTGAGACGTGAGTGGATCGCTTGTTCGTCCATGCCCCAATCTGCGGCTCATCTTGCTCGCTTTGAGCCGATCCATGCACTTGCTTTGGAATATTTATCTCTTTCCGCGCTTTTAAGGAGAATGGCCATCGGGTTCCTGCTAGGCGGAACGCGAACCGGCTTGCCTTAAAAGCGCGCGTGCCCTCTAATCGAACTGCCGAGCCGACCGGAGGGGGATCTCAGGGGACGCTGGCAAGTCGGGGGCAGGCTCCATGAGAGAGCAACAGCCGGCTTAATAAAAAGAAACACACTGCGGGACAAAAACAATGGCGGCAGACCGCGCACAAAATCTACAAGACACCTTCCTGAATCACGTTCGTAAAACAAAAACGCCACTAACGATCTTTCTGGTCAACGGAGTGAAGCTGCAGGGGATTGTTACCTGGTTTGACAACTTCTGCTTGTTGCTTCGGCGCGACGGTCATTCGCAGCTTGTCTACAAGCATGCGATCTCGACCATCATGCCGGGGGCTCCGATTCAGTTGTTCGAAGGCGGCGAGGATGCTCCGGCTTGAGAGTGAACTGATTGGAACCCCTCAACCGTGAAGGGAACGTCGATCGTCCGCGGTCGGCGGGGGGCCAGCAAAGCGGGCGGGTGATCGTCATCGGCCCCTATTTGCGCATGCGCCGCGGCGACGCCGAGGCGCAGGCGCGCGATGTCGTGCGCGATTCCGAGGCCCGGCTCGAGGAAGCGACGGGGCTGGCGCGCGCCATCGATCTCACGATCGCCGACACACTGATTGCGCCCATCAGCCAGATCAGGCCTGCGACCTATCTCGGCAAAGGCAAGGTCGAGGAGATCACCGGCCTGATCGCGGGCCACGACATCGAACTCGTGGTGATGGATTGCGCGCTGTCGCCGATCCAGCAGCGCAATCTCGAGAAGGCGTGGAACACCAAGGTTCTCGATCGCACCGGGCTGATTTTGGAAATCTTCGGCCGCCGCGCCAAGACCAAGGAAGGTTCACTGCAGGTCGAACTCGCGCATCTCAACTATCAGCGCAGTCGTCTGGTGCGCTCCTGGACCCATCTGGAGCGGCAACGCGGCGGTTTTGGATTCATGGGCGGCCCGGGCGAGACCCAGATCGAAGCCGACCGCCGCCTGATCGGCGATCGCATCGCGCGGCTGGAGAACGAACTCAAGAAGGTGCAGGCGACGCGGCGGCTGCATCGCGCCGGCCGCCAGCGGGTGCCGTACCGCGTGGTGGCGCTGGTCGGCTATACCAACGCCGGCAAGTCGACGCTGTTCAACCGGTTGACGCGCGCCGATGTACAGGCGGCCGATATGTTGTTTGCGACGCTGGATCCTACCTTGCGCGCGCTGAGCCTGCCGCATGGCGGCAAGGCGATGTTGTCGGACACCGTCGGATTCATTTCCAACCTGCCGACGCAACTGGTCGCAGCTTTTCGCGCGACGCTGGAAGAGGTCCTGCAGGCGGATATCATCCTGCATGTCCGCGACATCTCGCATGAAGACGCGGAGGCGCAGGAGCGCGACGTCAACACCGTGCTGCGTCAGCTCGGCATCGATCCCGACTCCGGTGCGGGCATCCTCGAAGTCTGGAACAAGATCGATCGCTTCGATCCCGAGGAGCGCGAGAACCTGCGCAACATCGCCGCGCGTCGTCCGCCGGAGCGGCCGTGTTTCCTGGTGTCCGCCGTATCAGGCGAGGGCGTCAATGAGCTGTTGACCGCGATCGAGGACCGGCTGGCGGCGACACGCACGACGCTCGATCTGTCGATCGATGCATCCGACGGCGCCGGCATCAGCTGGCTGCATCGCAATGCCGAAGTGCTCGACAAACAGCTCCACGACGGGCGCTTCGACATGACCGTGCGCGTCGACGAGACCAAGCGCGACATCGTGGTTTCCAGATTCGACGCCGTGCCCCACGTGGCGTGACGCGGGATACGATCCCTTGTCAGGAAGCCATTCCAGCGCCTAATGATTTGCAGCCGGGATGACATCCGGCTTGAGCCGCCAATGAGAGAGGTGCCGTGATGATCAACCGGGCTGGGTCCGGCGCCGAAACTTGGCGGGTTGGGGTTCTGTTTTCCCGCTCGGGCGTGATGGAGGTTACCGAGACCGAGCACTTCTTCGGCACCGCCCTGGCAATCCAGGAAATCAACCAGAGTGGCGGAATCCGCGGTCGTGAGATCGAAGTGGTCGCTTACGATCCGGGATCGGATCCCGAAACCTACCGCAAGCTCGCAGACAGGCTGCTCACCGAAGATGGCATCTCGGTCATTTTCGGCTGCAGTACTTCGGCTGCACGCAAGGCCATCCTGCCCGCCATCGAGCGCCGTAACGGCCTGCTCTGGTACCCATCGCTCTACGAGGGATTCGAATACTCACCCAACGTGATCTACACCGGCGCTTCTCCCAACCAGAACAGCTTTCCGCTTGCGGAGTATCTGGTCCGAAACTACGGCAGGCGGGTGTTTCTCGTCGGTTCGGACTACGTCTATCCGCGCGAATCCAATCGGATCATGCGCGATCTCATCGTCGCTTACGGCGGCGAAATCGCCGGCGAACTCTATGTGCCGATGGAAGCGTCGCCGTCACAGTTGCAAGCTGTCTTGAAAGAGGTGAGGGAGCAACAGCCGGACGTACTATTCTCGACGGTCGTCGGACGACCTGCACAGAACTTCTACCGGCTATATCACGATGCAGGGTTCGACGCGGCGCAAATGCCGATTGCGAGCTTGACGATTGCGGAAGGAGAGATAAGCGAAATCGGCGCCGAATTTTGTGCAGGCCATATTACTGCCGCCACCTATTTCGGGTCACTCGATAGCGACAGCAACAGGACTTTTGTCACCAATTTTCATCGCCTGTTCGGCACAGCGAAACCGATCAGCATGTGGAGCGCCGGCGCCTACGCGCAGGTTCGCCTTTTCGCCCTGGCGCTGGAAATCGCCGGGACGCTGGATACGCAACGTCTCGTCGACGCGGCCCTCGGTCTTGCATTTGAAGCCCCGGAAGGCTCGATCCGGATCGATCCCGAAAACAATCATACCTGGCTGACGCCACGGATCGGCAAGGTTCGCCGTGACGGCGGGTTCGATATCGTGTGGGAAGCGAAGTCGGCCGTGAAGCCGGATCCTTACCTCGCGGTCACGCCGCTCGGCAGCCGCTGGATCAGCGACGGGACGCTCGCGTCATGAAGCCTGGTATTCGCCGCCTGATGGAGGATTTGAGGGGCGCCAGGGTCCTGGTGGTGCATCCGCGCGACGCCGAGGGAGACGCATTGATCGACCAGTTGAAGCGGATCGGCTGCAACGTGCGCGGCCTCTGGCCGCCGCCGGCAGAAATCCCACGCGACGTCGACACCGTTTTCCATCTTGTCGAAGCCGCCGAAACTCCGGACTTCACGGCTTCCGCAACCGACGACGGCCCGACCTTCGTGGCGATCATCGACTATGAAAATCCAACCGTGCTGAAACGGCTGCTCGATAGCAACGCGCATGGTGTTGTGAACAAGCCGATCAGGCCGTTCGGTATCCTTTCATCCCTCGTACTTGCGCGCTCGGCCCACGGCTATGCACGCCGCCTCCAGGGAAAAGTTCAGAAACTCGAGGAAACGCTGAAGGCGCGGCGGGACGTCGATAAGGCCGTCAAGATTCTCGTCACCCTCAAGAAGATTGGCGAGACGGAGGCCTATGAACTCATCCGCCAGCAGGCGACACAGAAGCGGCTGTCGATGGCCCAGATCGCAGCGACGATTATCGGCGCGCAGGAAGTTCTTGGCGGCCTCGGTCTGATGGATGGCAACGACTGACCCGAGTGCGCGTTGCGTGATCATCGTGCCGATTATTTCGCCGTCTGGAAACGTTGACTCTCCGTCAAAGGTAGGCAATCATTATCACAGATGTCTTGATGTTTGATCTTCGAGAACATCGCAGCGGCCGGTAGGCTGCTTTCATAATCGGCTATGTAGCCCTCGATTGGAGCCTGTCTGGCACCATCGGGGGTTTTTTGTTTTGCGCGCTCGAAGGAGCCTCGATCGATGACGTCGGACGTTCTCATGGATGCCAAAGGCGGGCGGCTGACAGTTGCTTGCGTTCAGATGCAGCCAAGTTTCGGCGACGTGGGCCTGAACGTGAAGCACAGTCTGCAATTGATCGACAAGGCCGTCGAGAAGGGCGCAAATCTCGTTGTCCTCCCGGAGCTCTGCAACACGGGCTACATGTTTGCTTCCCGAGAGGAGGCGTTTGCGATCGCGGAGGAGATCCCCGCGGGACCGACGGTTGCGGCATGGATCGCGTGTGCGGCACGCCATCGCCTGCATCTCGTTGCCGGTATTTGCGAGCGGGAGGGGGCCAGCCTTTACAATAGTGCGGTCGTGATCGGCCCGGACGGTTTTATCGGTACGTTTCGCAAGGTGCATTTGTGGAACGAGGAGGTGCTCTACTTCGAACCTGGCGATCTCGGTTTCCCCGTGTTTCAAACGCCGATCGGCCGCATCGGCGTAGCGATTTGCTACGATGGCTGGTTTCCCGAGACGTTCAGGCTTTGCGCATTGCAGGGCGCCGACATCGTCTGCGTGCCCACCAATTGGGTGCCGATTCCCGGACAGGCCGAAGGCCGCCAGGCCATGGCCAACATCCTCGCGATGGGGGCGGCACACAGCAACTCGATGTTCATCGCCTGCGCCGATCGCGTCGGGATCGAGCGAGGCCAGCCCTTTGAGGGACAGAGCCTCATCGTCAGCTACACCGGGTGGCCTGTTGCCGGGCCCGCCAGCCGGGACTCGGAGGAGATCGTCCTTGCCGAGGTCAATCTGAGTGAGGCCCGGCGCATGCGAAACTGGAATGCCTTCAACCAGGTGCTGCGGGACCGCCGTACCGACGTCTACGACGAGATGCTCGGAAGCAGCGCGAAGTCTGGCTGGTACTGATCGATGATTCCCTACCCACCGAAATTATCACCAACAGGAGAAGAGAAGTCATGAACCCAATTCGCTCGCTTTCCGCAGCGTTGCTCTTGACCGCATCCGCCGCAGCGCTGTCCAGCTTCGCGTTTGCCGCCGATCCTATCAAGATCGGCGTTCCCGTGGGCTTGTCCGGCGCCAACAGCGTGGTTGCGCCATCCGTTGTGCAATCCGCCCAGCTCGCCGTCGATGAGATCAACGCCAAAGGCGGCGTGCTCGGCCGGCAACTCGTGCTTGAAGTCGCCGACGATGCATCCGGCGCCGCCGGCGCGCAAAAGGCCTTCGACGCCTTGATCTCGCAGAAAAAGGTCGACGTCCTGATCTCCATGGAGACAAGCGCTGCCCGCAACGCGGCCTTGCCGATCGTGGCAAGAAGCAAGACGCCCTACATCTATACCTCGTTCTACGAGGGCAAGTCCTGCAGCCCATTCATGTTCGTCAATGCCTGGGTCCCCGAGCAGCAGGTGCCGCCGATCGTCGACTATTTCAGCAAGGAGAAGGGTGCGAAGGCATACTTCCTGATCGGCTCCGACTATGCTTTTGGCCGCGGAATGCTCGCGTTCACCAGAAAGTACATCGAGAAGAACGGCGGAAAGGTGGTGGGTGAGGAGTATCTGCCCATGGACGGCAGCGACTGGACTTCGATCATTTCCAAGTTGAAAGGCGCCGCACCGGACGCGCTTATCACCTCGACGGCCGGCGGCGCGCCAAACGTGACATTGACAAAGCAGCTTCGCGCGGCGGGCGTCAAACTGCCATATGGCAATCTCGCGGTCGATGAAGGAACGGCGAAGTCGATGGGAACGGATGCGGAGGGCATCTTCCTGTCGGCCTCCTATGTCACGGGAATCGAAACCGCGGCGAACAAGACCTTCCTGGCTGACATCGCCAGGAAGTTCGGCAAGGATGCGAAAACGCCGAACGATCTTTCGGTTCCGGAATACGAAGCGGTCTATGCGTACAAGGCGGCGGTCGAAAAGGCCGGCAGCACGGATGGCGCGGCCGTGCTGAAGGCGCTCGCCGCAGTCAGCGTGGCCGGACCGCGCGGAACGATCGTCATGTCCAAGCAGCATCACGCACCCCTGAACATGTATCTGGGGGAGGTCCAGGGTGACGGCAGCGTCAAGGTTATCAAGAGTTTTCAGAGCGTCGATCCCGGCGACCAGTGCCCGAACCTGAAATCCTGAATTCTTGTGGTGCCGCCTGCGGGCAACATCGCCCCGCCGGCGGCATGACTTTTCGGAGCAGAACTTCATGATCGCACTGGCGCTGGATATCCTCACTACTGCAGCGATTCTGTTTATCGTCGCCAGCGGCCTGTTGATCGTGTTCGGCGTGATGAAGATCATCAATTTCGCCCACGGCGCGTTCATGACCGTCGGCGCCTATGCCGCATTGATCACGTCCAATCTTGCGCTACCGGCAATCATGGCGCCGTTTCTGGCCTTCGTTCTGGGTGGACTTCTTGGCGCCGCCGCCGAGTTCGTGATCGTGAGGCGGCTTTATCATCGCCCCCTCGATGCGATCCTGGCCACCTGGGGATTGGCCATTGTCGTGGGGCAGCTCGTGACCCTCATTTTCGGGCGAGGGGTGCAATTCGTCCCGGCGCCGGTCTCCGGCACGACGGCCGTGTTCGGCGAGAATTATTCCGGGTATCGCCTCCTTCTCATCCCGGTTGCCATTCTCATTGGTGCTCTGTTTACCGCGCTTCTTACCGGCACCAGGCTCGGCCTCAACACGCGCGCCGTCATCATGAACGAAAGGCTGGCGCAGGGGCTCGGTATCGACAGCAGCCGGGTGCGCCTTTTGACCTTCGGAATCGGCAGCGGGTTGGCGGCGGTCGCGGGGGCGGCGGTCACTCCACTCGCCAGCGTCGATCCCAACATGGGACTGCCATGGCTGATCGGCGCATTCATGCTGGTCATGGTTTCTGGCGGTTCGATGCTGACGCTGGCGTTTGCTTGTTTCACGCTCGGCGGGCTGCAGGTGCTGGTGAGCACCTTTGTCAGCCCAATCCTCGGAGGCCTGACCATCGCGGTGCTCGCTGCAGTGGCGTTACGGCTCCGGCCGGAAGGATTCGCCCGTGCCTGATCTGACTTCCACTTTGCCCGCCGGGACCAGCCAACGAAGGAGCCCGTCCCAGGCCGTAGGCCTGCTTGCGTTGCCGTGGCTCGTCGCCATCGCCCTGATCGTTGCCGGCCCCTGGATCCTCGACGCCTACACCGTCAACATTCTGATCCGTGCGTTCTTTGTCGCGACGGTGGCCCTGACGGTCGACGTTCTCTGGGGGCATAGCGGCTATCTTACATTTGGCCAATCCGCCTTCTTCGGGCTCGGCGCCTATGTTCTGGCGATCGTCTTCATGCGCCTCGGCTTCGGACCGGCGCAAATATTGACGGCTATCGCGATCGCCATTGGCGGCGCTGCGGCGCTTGCCGCCTTTGTCGGCTGGCTATCTTTCTATTCCGGGTCCACACCGCTTTACGCATCGGTGATCTCCCTCGTGCTGCCGATCGTCATGGTGCAGCTCCTCTACTCCGGCGGTGAGTTTACCGGGTCCTCTAGCGGACTGGTCGGCTTCGAGAGCTTCGACCTGTCCACCGAAGCCTGGTTTCGAATGGCCGGCCTGTTCGCTCTGACAGCGACGTTGATAGCGAAGGTCGGAATTTCCAGCGACGCCGGCCGTCTCTTGAGCGCCATTCGGGACAACGAGATGCGTTGCGCATATCTCGGGCTGGACACGGCGCGTATCCGGATCACGCTTCTGGTTCTTTGCGCCATCGTCGCCGCGCTGGCCGGATCCGGCTATGCCGGCTTCGGCGGCATTGCAGCGCCGGAAAATGCGAGCTTCACGTTTGGAACGCAGCTCGTCATCATGGTCGCTCTCGGCGGGCGGGGGACGCTGGTTGGCGCAATAGCAGGCGCGCTCCTTATCGAGACCGCGAGCGCTTACCTCTCCGGCAGCCTGCCGTTCGTCTGGGAGCTTATTATCGGTGTTTCGTTCATTGTCGTGATCGTCGTGCTGCCGCGGGGTCTCTTCGGCGGTTTGCGTGACGTGCTGGGGGCCACCGCTCGGGCGAGATTGTCGGAACCTGCTGCCATCACGCTTGAAACGGCTGGTCGAACGGCTCCGGTCTCGTCCGCGCAGGATGTGGTCGTCGAAGTCGCCGGGCTGTCCAAGAGCTTCGGAAGCCTGTCGGTTCTTTCGGATGTATCGTTCTCCGCGCGCCGGGGCGAACTTGTCAGCCTCGTCGGCCCCAACGGAGCGGGCAAGACGACGTTGATCCGGTGCCTTGCCGATGGCGGCGAGCGCTCGGATGGATCGGTCAAGATCATGGGGCGGTCGATCCACCGCCTGCCGCCGCAGCGCATCGTCGCCCTCGGACTTGGCCGCAAATTCCAGGCGGCTTCGGTGTTCGAAACCTTGAGCGTGGCCGATTGCCTGAGGGTCGCGCGTACAAGGCACGAGCGGCCTTCGTTGCTCTTCGCGTCGAACACGCTGGCGCTGCCGACGGCCGCACGCGCCGTGCTGGAAACCTCCGGGCTTGCCGAACGTCTGCATGAGGAGGCCCGCTTCCTGAGCCACGGATTGAAGCAGGCGCTGGAACTCGCAATGGTGCTGGCGCTCGAACCGGAGGTCGTGCTGCTCGACGAGCCGACGGCCGGGCTTACGCGCGCCGAGCGCCAGCGNTTTGCAGAACTCCTGACCGCCCTCGCAAGCGTCGACCGGCTGTGCGTTCTGATCGTNGAACACGACCTCGATTTCGTGCGCGAGATTTCGTCGCGCATCATCGTCCTCCATCAAGGCCGGATCGCGCTGGATGGNACGGTTGAGNAAGTCGTCGATTCCCCGCTGGTGCAGGAAATCTACAGCGGACACCGTTCCAAACCGGCAGGGGAGGGAAGCCGATGAACGCCATGTTGGAAGTTGCAAACGTGTCGAGCGGCCACGGCAGCTCGATGGTCGTACGCGGGGCGTCGCTTCAGATCGCGCCGGGAGAGATCGTTGCGGTTGTCGGCAAGAACGGCATGGGCAAGACCTCGCTGCTCAAGACTATTTTGGGATTTCTCCCGGCGAGGAGCGGGACGGTGCTGCTCGACGGCAGGGATGTCACGCGGTTATCGTCCCATCTGAAGCGCCGGCTGGCGCTGGCTTATGCGCCCCAGGAACAATCCCTGTTTCAGGATCTTACCGTTCGCGATAACCTCCGGCTCGGGCTCATGAGCGATGCCGGCTTCGATCAGTGTCTCACCAAAGTCGCCGCGTGGTTTCCGATTCTGACTTCAAGACTTCGTCAGCGCGCCGGAACGCTTTCCGGGGGTGAGCAGAAGATGCTCGTCGTCGCGCGAGGTTTGATTGCACAGCCCCGCATTTTCCTGCTCGACGAAGTGACCGAGGGTTTGCAGCCAACCGTCGTTGACCGGGTTTCCGAGGTACTGGAGCTGACGCGGCGCGAGCAGGGGACCGCCATGCTCGTCGTCGAGCAGCATATCCCGTTCGTGCTCGACCTCGCGGATCGTTTCGCGGTGTTCAAGCGAGGCGAGGTCGTCGATGCCGGCGCGATCGATCCGGGCTCTGCGGCGCGCATTGAAGAGCACATGCGGCTGTAGCTGTACGCGGCCTCGGATTATTGCCGCTTCGGTCGATCACCGGCGGCCATCGGCTTTCGTGGTGATCGGCGCGGTCGGCCGTTCCTCACCCTTCGCCTCGTTCCACAGCCCGTCCATTTCGGCGAGTGATGCGTCATCGAGTGAGCGCCCCTTCGCCGCGAGCGCGCGCTCGATATAGGCAAAACGCCGTTCGAACTTGGCGTTGGTGCCGCGCAGCGTTGTTTCCGGATCGGCGCCGACGTGGCGAGCCAGATTGACCAGCGCGAACAGAAGATCTCCGGTTTCTGCCGCGAGTTCTTCAGCGTTGCCGTTGTCCAGCGCTGCTTCGATCTCGTCAGCCTCCTCACGGATCTTGCTGAGCACTGCACGGGGATCGTTCCAGTCGAAGCCGACAGTGGAGGCCTTGCGTTGCAATTCCATCGCCCGCGTCAGCGCCGGCTGGCCCGCCTTGACGCCCGATAGCAGCGATTTGTGCGTGGTCTCCTCGGGCGGCCGCCGCGCGGTGCGCTCGGCCTTTTCTTCGGCCTTGATGCGTTCCCAGGCGCTCTTGACTCCGGCGGGAGCGATATTGCCGTCCTTGTCGGCGAACACATGAGGATGGCGGCGGATCATCTTTCGTGTGATCGCCTCGACCACGTCGCCGAAGGCAAAGGCGTTTTGCTCCTCCGCCATGCGGGCGTGATAGACCACCTGGAGCAGGAGATCGCCTAGCTCCTCGCGGAGGTCATCGAAATCGCCGCGCGCGATGGCGTCGGCTACCTCATAGGCCTCCTCGATGGTGTAGGGCGCGATCGTCGCAAAATCCTGCTCGAGGTCCCACGGGCAACCCGTGACGGGGGTGCGCAGCGCCGCCATGATCTCAATGAGGCGGGATATATCGCGGGAAGGGGTCATGGGATTTCCGTCGCTTGGGAGAACGAGCCGCTTTATGCCGCAAGCGGCGCAGCGATCCCAGCGGAACAAGCCGAAATCCGGCAATTTCCACCGGTTGGCCTCAAGGCGCGGGAATGCTAATGGCCCCTCATGAGCGACCAATCATCGTCCGAAACCGCGCTGGTGCTGTTTTCCGGCGGGCAGGATTCCACCACCTGCCTCGCCTGGGCCTTGCGGCGCTTTACTCACGTCGAAATGCTCGGCTTCAGCTACGGCCAGCGCCACGTCATCGAGCTTGAATGCCGCGATCGGCTGCTGTCAGGCATCAAATCGCTGCGGCCGGATTGGGCGGCAAAACTCGGTGCGAGCCACACGCTGGAAATCCCGACATTGTCGGAGATTTCCGATACCGCGCTGACGCGCGATGTCGCGATCGAAATGGGTGCGGATGGCCTGCCCAACACCTTTGTGCCCGGCCGCAACCTGGTGTTTCTCACCTTCGCGGCGGCGCTGGCGTACCGGCGTGGCATCCGCCACATCATCGGCGGCATGTGCGAGACCGATTATTCCGGCTATCCGGATTGCCGCGACGAGACCATCAAGGCGCTGCAGTCCGCGCTCAATCTCGGCATGGCCAGGAATTTTGAGCTGCACACGCCGCTGATGTGGCTCGACAAGGCATCCACCTGGAAGCTGGCGCAAGAGCTCGGCGGGGCAGGGCTGGTCGACCTGATCCGCGAACACTCCCACACCTGTTATCTCGGCGAGCGCGGCGCCCAGCACGATTGGGGCTATGGCTGCGGCGAATGCCCGGCCTGCGCATTGCGGGCGAAAGGCTGGCGGGAGTATGCGGCGCGGGCCTAACGGCCGAAATCCGCCGGCGTCAGTTCGATCGGCATGCCATGCGGTGTACGATCCGCGGCGTGGTCCCAGGCGTCGCGATAACGATGCAGCGTCTCGGTGCTGGCGACGCCCTTGGCGGCAACCAAATGTTCCAGCGTTGCCAGCCAATGGCGATAGTAGGTCTCCCCGGTGTCTGGATCGCCCGCAGCTTGCGCGCGCTTGATCTGGTCGGCGAGCGCCGCGGCCCATTCGGGCCAGCTGAACAGGCCGCGCTCATGCAGGGCGAGCGCCATCGCAAAGGCCTGCGCCTCCCACGGCTCGAGAAACACCGGGCCGGAATCGTCGCGCGGAATTCCCGGCACGGCGGCGGTTGCGCGCGCGGCAGCAGCGCCATCCATCACGCCGCGTCCAGATAGGGTTCGAACGCATCGATCGAGATCTTCACGGTCGGATCGGCATCTTGTCCCCACAGCTCGGCGCCCTCGAACACGACCGTGTAAAGCCACTGCGGGTGCTCACCGGCCTCCATCGCGGCCGTATCCGGAAACACGTGACAGCCGTGGTCGCGCTCCACTACGCCGACATGGCCGCGCACATAGCGCGGCAGCCGCGTGTGGGTCGCCGGATGAATGTTTTTCGTGCGCACGCGGTCGCCCGGTTTGAATTTGGCGGCGGCGGGAGCGGGGCGGCCGAACTTGCCGCGCACCATGACGCGCTCGACGTCGACCAGCGCGAACTTGCCGTGCTTGAGCATCTTTGGCGGCTGCGTGGCGTGCCCGGCGGCAACCTCTTCGGCGGCGATAAAACCCTTGTCGACCAGCAGGTCTTCGAGACCGAGAAACCATTTTCTGTAATACGAACTGGCGAGATAGACGTGCGGCGGCAGCATCTCCCGATAAAAGCGCGATGTATCGATGTTGAAGGCGCCGGCGGCGCCCATCGCCCGCACCATTGCCAGTACGCGCGCTTCCCATTCGGTGTGGAACATCGGTTCGTTCGGCTCGGGCTCGACCTTGCCGAAACCGTCCATGCCGCCCATGTCGTGCACGCCGTTCACGATGGCGCTCCCGGCGTTTTCGGAAATCCAGTGCCGATCATCGAGTCGCGCGTTACGAGTTCGGCCAACTGCTGTTCGCTCCATCCCTCGGTACCCTCGGGTCGCATCGGCAGCACCAGGAAGCGCGTCTCGGCGGTCGAATCCCAGACGCGGATCTCGGTTTCCTTCGACAGGCTGACGCCGAAATCGGCGAGCACACCGCGCGGATCCTTTACCGCGCGAGACCGATAGGGCGCGGCCTTGTACCAGACCGGAGGAAGCCCCAGCATTTCCCAGGGATAGCAGGAGCACAGTGTGCAAACGACCATGTTATGGCGCTGCGGCGTGTTCTCGACGGCGACGAGGTGGTCGCCGACCCGGCTGACGTGGCCAAGCGTGCTCACGGCCGCGGTGGCGTCGTCCAGCAAAGCCTGCTTGAAGGTAGGGTCCGTCCAGGCCTTGGCGACAACCTGCGCGCCGTTATGCGGGCCGATCCGGGTTTCGTAGGCCTGGATGATGGCATCCAGGGCTGCCGGATCGACATAGCCCTTTTCGGTCAGGATCGTCTCCAGCGCACGCACGCGCAGTTCGGTTTCCGACAGCTCGGAATGGTCGTGATCGTGATGGTCGTGGTGGTCGTGATCATGGTCGCTCATGGCTTGAGGATAGGCGCAAAATCCGGGCTATGTCGAGGCAGAGACTCTGCTAGCGTTTGCCGATGGGGATCAGGGCAGGGTGCACGGCAACAGCAGTCGCGGCGGCCATTTTGGCGTGGCTTCCGGCCGGGGAGGCGCGGGCGGCCAACGGCGCCTATGCGGTCGATGCCGCCGACATTTCCGAAGTCGGATCATGCAAGATCGAGAGCTGGCTGTCGGCCGCGTCCAACACCGATTTTTCGGCCGTGGCCAATCCATCTTGCGTGGTCAACCCGTTCCAGCCGGTCGAGCTGAGCATGCTGACCAACCGTGCGCGCAGCGACGGCGAGTGGAGCACCACGATCCAGCCGAAGGCCAAGATGAACATCGTACCGACCGGCGTCGGGAAGCTCGGTTTTTCCATCTACGCCGGCGGTTCCTTCGACGCCTTGACCGGTCAAAACCTCACGGCATTTGCGGTCGTGCCGGCGACGTTTCGACTCAGCGAAAACATGCGCCTCAATTTCAACGGCGGCTGGTTGTGGGACCGCAGCGTCGATCGGCACTATCTGCTCTACGGCATAGGCTTTGACTGGAAGTTCACGGAAACCTTGCAGTGGACCATCGAAACCTTTGGGCAGGCGGGTCAATCGGATACGCCGAGCGTGGTCCAGCCGCGGTTTCAAACCGGCGTGCGTTACCGGCCGAACGAGATTTTTTCGGTCGATCTGATCTACGGCCGCAACATCACGGGCGAGAACGCCAACTGGATCACGCTCGGCACCACGATCCGTTTCCCGGTGCCTGACAGCAAGCCCGAGCACCACCGCACGGGCCATCTGTAGGGCTTGCCTTGCGAGCCGGCGCTTCCCAACAACATCGCTTTCTGCGCTAAGCTTTGAAAAATCAAAGGGCGGGGAGGTCGTGCGTTGGCTGATTTTGTAAAGATAGAAAAGGGACTGGGCCCCGAGGGCCGCATCGCGGTGGTTCGTTTCGACCGCGGCGATGGCATCAACGCAATGTCGCCGGAGGCGCTGCGCCAGCTCACGGACGCTGCGCGGAGTTTTGAGGACGATGACGCGACCTCCGTCGTGGTGCTGACCGGCGGCGCTAAATCATTCAGCGCCGGCTTCGACCTCAAGGACGCGGAAGGCCGTTCCCGAAAATCCATGGATCTCGGTACCTTGCGCCGGCATTTGAAACTGGGGCCGCGGCTGACGCGGGCCTGGCAGGAGATGGAGCAGATCACGATCGGCGCCATCGAGGGTTTTTGCGTCGGCGGCGGCGTGGCGCTGGCGGTCGCGCTGGATTTTCGCGTGATGGCGAAAGACGCCCATATGCGCGTGCCCGAGATCGGGCTTGGCATGAACATGAGCTGGCAGAGCGTGCCGCGCATGCTGCATTTGATGGGACCGGCCCGCACCAAGCAGGCCGTGATCCTGGCCGACCAGCGCATTTCGGCGGCCGAGGCCTATGAGTGGCATCTGGTCGAGGAGGTGGCCGATCCCGGCAAGGCATTCGATGCCGCGATGGTGCTCGCCGCCAAGGTCGCCGCCCAGCCGCCGCTGTCGGTCGCCATGACCAAGCTCACGGTCAACCGCCTGGCGCATGCGCTGGACGATCTGGCCAGTCACATGGACGTCGACCAGTTTGCGCTGGCGAGCATGAGCGAGGACCACAAGGAGGGCGTCGAGGCGTTCCTGGAGCGCCGCAAGCCGCGGTTCAGGGGAAAGTAGTTTGATGCGAGATCGCCCGGTGTGCTTGTCGAGCGTACCGGGCGATCAGCTCAACCCTTACGCCGTACGGGCTGCCCGGATCGTATGCCCCCCGGGGCCGCTGTCGGGGGCGCCGGCGGGCGCGCCCAGATAGCGGACGGCCATTTGGGACATGCCGAGGTCTTCGATATCCCCGAAGCCGTATCCGCGGAGCACCTGCGCGATCTCGTCGGGATCGAAATAGCTGAGCCAGGGTTCACCGATTTCAGCCGTGTAGGCCCCGAGCGCGACGATTTCGGCCCGCCGCTCCGGCGGATAGTTCTCCAGCGGTTCGCTATAATCGAACACCACCTCGGATTCCGGGACGCTCGCAATGTAACGCAGCGTGGCCGCTATGGCTGCTCGCCCAAGATAGGGGACGACGCCAAGCCAGATGAAGAACGCGGGGCGATCAGGGTCTAAGCCGGCATCACGTAGCCCGTGACCGAGATCATCGCTTTCGAAGTCGATCGCCGCAAAGGTCAGCGACGCCGGAATAGCGAGGCCGACCTCCGACAGACGCTTTCGTTTCCAGGCTTGGGTCGCGGGATGATCGACCTCGAAAACCCGCAACCCTAAATCCGAATAGGGATTGCGCAGCGCAAATGTATCGAAGCCGGCGCCGAGAACCACCGCTTGCCGCACGCCGCGTGACACGGCCGCGCCAAGGCAATCCTCGGCAAAACGGCTGCGCGCCGCCATGAAGATGCGCATGCGTTGCTGTGCCGGGTCTGCGGATAACCCCGCGATGATGGCGTCAGCACCGTCACCAAGAATGGTGCGGGCGAGGGGGTCGGAAAACACCTTGCCGCCCTCCAGTACCTGATGGGCTGCGCGATATCCTGCTGCGCCGAGGGCGGTCCGGCTTGGCTGTCGTTCGTTCATGGATTCACCTTTGTCTGGAGGACAAGCGTCCTCGGAGGACATGCGTCCTCGTTGCAGCGCGACAACGTCGCACTGCTCAGAGGGCGTTCGAATGGATGCGAGAAGCGTTTGGTTTCGGGAAACTGGCGAAGGAAGACCGAAAGAACAACTCTTGATCGAAACTATGTTTTGTGTATATTACTTGAGCAAGGGCAGCGCTGTTCGAGTAACATGCGCGCTTCACCTTCAACCTCCCTTTTTGAACACATTCTCTTCGTCCGTGCCGTCTTGTGGCTCACGGACTTCACCGGTTGGACATCGACAGCGTGTCAGCAGACCGGCCCGTCAACCCGCGATGGCGTTTGCCGCCAAGGTGGCCGTCCAGCCGCCGCTATCAGTCGCCACGACCAAGCTGACGGTCAATCGCCTGACGCATGCGCTCGACGATCTGGCGAGCCACATGGACATCGACCAGTTTGCGCTGGCGAGCATGAGCGAAGACCACAAGGAGGGCGTCGAGGCATTCCTGGAGCGCCACAAGCCGCGGTTCAAGGGCAGGTAGCTGTGGCTACGCCTTTCACACGCTGGCCGCTCTGATCAGAGCGTAGTTGGCCAGCTTGCCATGGCGGCGTTGGCATTTCGATACTGGCGCTTCGCCGATCAGATCACTTCAACACCCGGCAACGAGGATCAACCTTGCATTGACCTGCGTCACAGCCGCAACTATCATCGATTTATAGATTAATCCTTGCTCCAGAAGGACCAAGGCACAGACGTAATTTATTCGCACTCTTCATTTTTTATCGATGTGTTCTTCCTGATGTCGGGGAGGGAAAATTGGCGAAAAGTGCAAGCAAGTCGAAAACCCGCAGCAAAGGGGCAAGCAAAGCTAAGCGCAAAAAGCCGACCAGAAAGGTCTCCGCCAGAGCGAAAGCTTCGCCCGTCCACGAAGAAGATCACATAGATAGTTGCGGTTGCGACGTCGAATACAGCGACGGCGAGGCCACGCCTGACGAAGCGCTGCCGGTAGCCCGAGGCGGCGTGGAAGGGCGAGCATAGCCGCAGGCATCGACATGCAAAACGGAGCACGGTTTTGCGTGCTCCGTGAGGAGAGGGTGATGGCCTTTTCATTGACCTGGTTACCACAAGTCCTTTTAGGCGCCGGACTCAAAGTAGCGGAGCAGCCGGGGTGGCGGACTCGCGGCCGCGGCGATGTCGGGCCGACCAAAGGTGTAATCTGCCATCACACGGCTGGCGCCAAAACAGGGAATATGCCGAGCCTGGGGGTCGTGACCAATGGAAGACCGGATCTACAGGGCCCGCTGGCGCAACTGTGCCTTGGG
>C688J18823_10000357_pt1 | contig 26337 bp, 18 predicted proteins | sample HopSoiMetagenom1_FD_18823 | JGI IMG/M metagenome (IMG submission 18823) | reverse complement strand
ACGGATGAGGAGTTGGTCCCATCGACCGCGGTCCTGATCGAGAAGCAGGATCGGTGCTCCCGAGGCGTCCACGCGCGCCTTCGATCTCGAGGCTTGGATTTCCAGCAGCGAAACCAGGCCGTGTACTTCCGGTTCGTTCGGCACGAGTCCGGCCAGAATACGCCCGAGCCGTAGCGCCTCCTCACACAGCGCAGGTCTCATCCAGTCGTCACCTGCTGTTGCTGTGTAGCCTTCATTAAAAATGAGATAGAGGACCTGGAGAACCGAAGAGAGTCGGGTTGTGAAGTCGGCCCCGCGCGGAACTTCGAAGGGCACATGCGCTTCGGCAAGCGTGCGTTTGGCGCGAACGATTCGTTGCGCGATGGTCGGCTCAGAGGCGAGGAATGCACGCGCGATCTCGTCAGTGGTCAAGCCTCCGAGCAGACGAAGCGTGAGCGCAAGTTGTGCCTCACGCGAGAGAATCGGATGACAGGAGATGAACACCAGGCGCAGCAGATCGTCGTCGATGTTGTCATCGATTTTCGCGGTGGGATCCGGCACTGCAGTTTCCCGTTCGGCGACCTCGCGACCGAGTTCTTCGTGCTTGCGATCGAGCAGCTGGTTGCGGCGGAAGTGATCAATAGCGCGATGTTTGGCCGTGGCCATCAGCCAGGCGCCCGGGTTGTCCGGGATGCCCGACTGGGGCCACCGTTCGAGCGCCACCAGAAGAGCGTCATGCGCGAAGTCTTCGGCAAGCCCCACATCGCGAACCATTCGCGTGAGGACTGCGATGACCTTCGCTGACTCTATTCTCCAGACCGCGTCGATGGCACGATGTGTATCGGTAGCCGTCACAGCTACCGATCACATCATGGTCCATACTCTCGACGCAAGGCGATGGGCTGGTCAGGACGCGACTGCATTGGCGCAAGTGCCAGCCTCGAACACCTGCCGAATTTCGCACTCGCCCTCACCAGCAACCTGGAGGAATTCTTTGGCTAGCTCGATGGCGTGTTCTTTCGAATTGGCCTGGAGAATGGCGAACCCGCCAACGACCTCTTTCGATTCGGTGAAAGGCCCATCGGTCACGGTCGTCTTGCCATTGGAGAGACGTACGCGTGCGCCCAGTGCGCTCGGCAGGCAGCCTTCGGTAGCAACGAGAGTTCCGCCCTTAATGTGCTTGTCGATCAACTTGCCCATTCTCTCCATCTCTTCCACCGATGGGGGAACACCGCGCTCGACGCTCTTATAGATACTTAGGAACTTCATNATGATCTCCTTGAGATTAGTGGGCATCCGTCGCCGGATGCATTGCAGCGGACCTGTCCCGCTCTGCTGTTACATCGAATGACCCTATGCGAAATCGACACGAAACCGATGCTGTGGCTATTTCTTTTGCGAAATCTGCTTCCGCAGGCGCTCCTCCCGCTCTCTGAGCTCAGGAGTGAACTCCGTTCCGAAGTCCTCTGCCTCAAATACCGGACGGATTTCGATTTCGGTTCCCCCATCGAATGGGGCTCGCTTCAGCCATTCGATGGCTTCCTCCATCGACCTCACCTGCCACAGCCAATAGCCGGCGACCAGTTCCTTCGCCTCCGCAAAAGGTCCATCGATCACCGTCCGCTTATCTCCTGAGAACTTCATACGTTTACCCTTCGAGCTCGGTTGTAATCCCTCGCCAGCAAGCATGATGCCGGCTTTCACCAATTCTTCGTTGTACTTGCCCATCTTCGTAAGGATTTCCTTGTCCGGAAGAGCCCCCGCTTCCGACTCCTTGCTGGCCTTTACGATTACCATGCACCGCATTGCCTATGTCTCCTTCTGAGTTTGAATGACCTGACCTCTACCTTCACGTCGAACGACAGGCGCTCAGATCGACAAAGTGGATCACTTTCTGAGGACCGCGGACGTGTATGCCATCTTTACGGGGCGGGTGCTAATCAGCCCCGAATCAAGAACATCAGCCCGGCGATGATCAGTACAGCTTCGATGATCATCACAAAAAGCCGTTCGGGAAGCCGATCTACGACCCTCTTGCCCAAGAATGAACCCAGAACCATGATGGGACCTAAGGCGAGGCCGGACTGGATGGCGGAGACCGTCAGCACCGCGGTCTGATGGTAGGCGACCAGCTTCGTGATATGCATCACTACCGTTGCCATGGCTTCGGTGCCGATGTAGGCACCCTTCACCAGTCCGTATGCCAGAAAAAACGGCGCCATGATCGGGCCAACGCTGCCCACCAGTGCGGATAGGAATGTCGCCCCCGCACCAATCACGGCAAAGCTCTTCAATGGAGGACGGCGCGGCTTGCCTGCGCGAGCGTGCCGCCAGACTACGGTAAAGAGCAGGAACACACCGACCAGGCGCGTGAGCGTAGAAAACGGCACAGTCGCGAATAGGTACCCTCCGAGAAGTCCCAGAGGCACGGAGCCCAAGGTGAACCAACCAATCACCGGCCAATTGACCTCGCTGCGGTTAAACCAAACGCGGGAGCCATTCCCGATCAGTTGCGCGACGGTCAAAATGGGAATCGCCTCACGTACGCCGAAGATTGCGATTAAAGCCGGCAATAAAACCGCGGCGCCGCCGAAACCCGAAATGGCTGCGAGCGTTGAGGCAACGAAGGCAATAACGGTAAGAAGAATCCATTGTGCTGCGATCGGTAAGTGAGACATGCTCGGAGGAATCTCCAGTGGGTCGGCGAGGGACTTTGCCGCCAACGAGACTTCCGTTTCGGCCGTCCTCGCCCGGCTTCACTCTTTGCTCTTTTTTGGCTCTAGTCAGCAAACATGAAAGAGTGCGTAAGGCCTCATTGGGATCGTCGCCTGTGAGTCTTAGCCTCTATCAATAACGCTCCGGAAGGCTTCAGAGTGAGTCTCCATCCTGGAGGCACAACGGTCGTCGCGGTGTACTCTGTCACAATCAGCGGCGCAGAGGCAGAGAACCCGGACGACAGAGAATCGCGGTCGTATACTCGAGTTTTGTGTCGTTTTCCATCGAAGTACACGTTCGCCGGAACATGTCTGCTCCTGCTAGCACGATTTGCGCGAAAGTTGCTCATGGTCGTGCCCGGTTGCGGAAGAGAAGCACGCAAACGTAAAGTCACAAGTTCGATCTTCTTCCCCCGATGCTGGTAGCCAAATCGTTTCTGATGTGCCGCGTGGAAATCTTGCACGACCGCTGCTGAGCTACGCCACGGGACATTCAGCTCGTATCCTTGGCCTTCGTAACGCAGATCAACGGAGCACTTGAGGCTAGGGCTTCCTTTCCAACCTTCGGTCTCATACTCATGTCGCGCGGTAGTCTTCAGCTTTTCGAAATCACTCTCAATTTTGCGGGCAGCGGAGCTGAAAGTCTCAACGGAAAGCAGCATCGGAGCGGTGCGCGAAAAGTCCTTTGTCACATCGCTGACCAGAATGCCATAGGCCGAGAGCGCGCCAGGCGCGGGGGGAACGATGACGCGAGACATCGAGAGGGCCGCCGCCAGCTCGCATGCATGTAGGCCTCCGGCGCCGCCGAAGGCAAGTAGCGCGAAATCGCGCGGGTCGTAGCCCTGCTCGAGCGAGACCACGCGGATGGCCTTCTCCATCGTGGCATTCACGACACGGACAATCCCGCCGGACAACTCTTCTTCTGACCAGCGCAGTCGGTGTTTGCTGATCCACTCTCGGAAAAGTGCGCGTGTCCGCGGAACGTCCAACCGGAATTCGCCGCCAAGAAAGTTCTCCGGACGCAAACGTCCGAGCAACAGGTTGGCATCTGTGACCGTCGGCTGAGTGCCCTTCCCGTAACAGATCGGACCAGGATCTGCGCCGGCTGATTCCGGGCCTACCCGTAATGCTCCGCCAGCGTCGATACGCGCCAGTGAGCCGCCACCCGCGCCGACGGTGTGAATGTTCAGCATAGGTACGCGCACCGGGAGGCCGGCGACTTCTGCTTCTGAGGCGACAGACAAGCGGCCTTCGAGCAACGAGACGTCGGTCGAGGTCCCTCCCATATCAAAGGAAATGACCTTATCGAACCCGGCGCTGCAGCCCATTGCCAGGGCGCCGACGGCGCCTCCCGCGGGACCTGAGAGAACCGTTCGCACCGGCTCGGCGGCCGCGTTGCCGAGCGCGGTAATTCCTCCGCTCGATTGCATAACGAAAATTCTTGCGGTCTTCGCGGCAGAGAGTCGCGCTCGCAGGTTTTCGAGATACCGTTGCATCAGTGGTTGCAGATACGCGTTCACGGCAACCGTGCTCATGCGCTCGTACTCGCGGAATTCGGGAAGGATCCGATGCGATAGAGAGACAGGGATACCGAGCGTTGCAAGTTCACGCTGAACGCCTTGTTCATTTGCGGCGTTCGCAAAGGAAAACAGCAGACACACAGCGAGCGATTCAGCGCCGCTCGCCTGGACTGCGGAACGGAGCTGGCGTAGGTCATCCTCGGAAGGGACGCGTTCAATGCTGCCGTCAGGAAGCGTTCGCTCTCGTACGCCAAAGCGCAAATCCCGCGGGATCAACGGCTCAATGCGGCGGACGTTCAGATCGTACAGGTTCGACCTCGCTTGACGGCCGATCTCGATCGCATCTTCGAATCCGGCGGTAGTGATGAGAGCAGTGCGCGCGCCCTTGCGCTGAAGTAAAGCATTGGTGCCTACGGTTGTCCCGTGCAGCAGAATCACGTCTCGTTTTGACTCACCGAGAATTTGGGCGACTGCGCTCGCGATTGCCTGTGATGGATCGGCTGGCGTGGAAAAGACTTTGAGAATTTTCAGACGGCCATTCTCGATCCAGACGCAGTCAGTGAAGGTGCCGCCGGTGTCGACGGCGATTCGCAGCGGGAGATTCGGGTTTTGTTTGGACGGCAGTTCTGATCTCCGGGAGAACTGAGTAGAGGTGTCCCGTTGGCATCTTGCTTGCCTGCCTGCCGTAGCTCACAGCGCAGGAGCCTGTGCTTGAACAAGCTAGAGGATCACAGACGCCGGTTCTGCCATAACAAGTCCGCGGCCACGAAGACAAACAGGACTACGGCAATCACTCCGTTCATGGTGAAGAAGGCAGCGTTGAGCCTGGACAAATCGCGGGAGGAAACGAGCGAATGTTCGTAGGCAAGCAGCAGTGCCACGGCACAGACTCCCGTTACTGCAAACCCGCCCAAGTGAAATACGGCAACAACGGCAATGAGCAGCATGATCATAACTGCGTGCATCAGGCGCGCGAGCACCAGTGCATTTGCAACACCGTAGTGGCGAGGGAGAGAGTGCAGGCCGAATTCGGCGTCGAACTTGCAATCTTGGCAGGCATACAGCACGTCAAAGCCGCCCACCCAGCAGGTGACCACGCCCGTCAGCAGAAGGATACGTGCGTCGAGAGAGCCGCGAACTGCGATCCATGCCGCCGCCGGCGCGACGCCAAGTGCGAACCCCAGCACCAGATGCGACCAGCGCGTGAAGCGTTTGGTGTAGGAATACAAAAAAACGATTACTAGCGCAGCTGGGGAGAGCAGGAGAGTGAGTCGATTCAACATCCCAGCGGAGAAGATAAAGATAGTGCTCGCTGCTATCACAAATAATCCGACGAACTGTTTGCTCAGAATTCCCGCAGGAACGGCGCGCATTCTCGTGCGCGGATTTGCTGCATCAATGTCGGCATCCGCATAACGGTTGAAAGCCATCGCAGCCGAACGCGCGCTCACCATAGCTGCGACGATCCACAGGAGCTGCCATGCGGAAGGCCAACCTCGTGCCGCCAACATCGCTCCACACAACGCAAACGGAAGCGCGAACACCGAATGCTCCCACTTGATCATCTCGAGCGAGACGCGCAGGTCGTGGAGAGTGGACATTCACACTATTCTAACCACGGACACACGGAGAAGTCGGGAAGCGGTGGGATCTGTGCTTCGCGCCTTATGGCTCCCTTGAGCAAACCCCAACACTTCTTCTCTGTGTCTCCGTTTTTCCGCAGTGAAAGACTATTCCCTAAACCCCGCCTCCCCGATTAGAGGCACGAAGGCGCACCCATCGAGACGCACTTGGCGGATGGCGTCTGCATCTCTGCGCACCAGCATTAGCTCCTGCAGATCGCGGCTGCCGACCGGCAGCACCATGCGTCCGCCAATCGCCAATTGCTGAACAAGAGGCTGCGGAATATAAGGCGCTGCGGCCGAAACGAGAATGACGTCATACGGCGCACGTGGGGCGTAGCCAAGCGTGCCATCCCCTATCACAATCTCCACGTTTCGATATCCAAGTCGCAAGAGGCGCTCCCGCGCGACTTCTGCGAGCTCCGCATGTCGCTCAATGCTAACTACCTCAACGACGATCTCGGCCACGAGGGCGGCTTGATATCCAGAGCCGGTGCCGAGCTCCAATACGCGATCTTCCGGACGAAGCTCGGCGGCCTGCAGCATTGACGAGACGATGTACGGCTGTGAGATGGTTTGCGAACACCCAATCGTTAGCGGACGGTCTTCATAGGCATGCTCGCGCAGCTCCGGTGGAACGAACTCTTCGCGTGGCACCTNGCTCATTGCGGAGAGCACTCGCTCATCAAAGATGCCACGAGCCCGGAGCTGACGCTCTACCATGAGTTGTCGTTGGAGAAGCATGGGGGACTNGAAATCGACTGATAGGGCCAGGCCGGCACGTGTTACTTCACCCGATCACCCGATCACCCGATCACCCGATTTAGCTACCTTTTCCGCTGTCGTATGCGTAAGTCAATCGCCAGCACGCCTGTATAGTCGCGCACTGCGACCAGCGAGATGTTCTTGTTGATGTTGTATTCCACTTGGAAGACTTGCTGCGCATATTGTCCGAGATTTGTAAGATACGTGACCGTGACATTCTTCGATATCTGCTGTTCGACCGTAAGACGCGCGTTCGGGTTACCTTCTGTCCCGCCGATATTGGGATCGATTTTGATTCTGCTGACTCCAAATAGCTTTTGCACGCGGCTGCTCACTGCGGCATTCAGAGCCTCTCCCAAAATGGCATTTGAAGCTGTTTGCGCGAACGTTTGATTGGTCGCTAATTGCGATCCTTGCTCGGCTTGTATCTCGCTCTCCTGTCGAGTCCGCCCGAACGCGAGCAGCGCAATGATGTCTTCCGAAGGCAACGGCGGCTCGGAGCGGTAGTTCACATTCAGCTTGTCGGGAGTGCCGTGAAATCCGAGCGTTATATCGTAGCCACGTACACGGGCTGAGGCTTCCATATTGACGACCGGCTCGATTCGGACGGGATTGGCAAAGACGATGTCACCGCGCTCAAGGTGATACGTGGTGCTGTTGAACGTGATGTCGCCTTCTGCGACATTCAACCTGCCCAATACCGCCGGGCGAGCCGCAGTGCCGCGCAACCGGATATCCACGTCACCGGAGACACGCGCCAGTGAGGTTTCCACGCGCAGCTCGGGAGTCGAGACGATGTGGACGTCCAGGCGTACGTTATCTACCAAGGAATGCGGGTTTGGCGGATTTGTCGGCTGCTTCGCCCGCTGTACATATCCCGCCAAATCGAACTGCGGAGTAAGCCCGAACTTCGTAATGGTCACGTCGCCGGAGAGCAGAGAGTTCTGCACCGTGCCGACAAGTCGGAGATCAGCCGTAGCCTGCGAACTTACGCCCTCGGGATAACGGATACGGATGTCGCGTCCCGTGCCGGTGAGGTCAAAAAAGATTCCATTGCTGTAGGTGATGTAACCGCCCAGAACCAGATCGCCGCCACCAGTGCGCGCGGTTAGTCTTTGCACCCGAAGACGATTCTTATCAAAGCTAAGCGACCCATTCATCTCGCTTAATCCATTAGGAAGATCGACGAAGGCCAGCGCTCCATTGCCAATTTGCACGTTACCCGCAAAGTTGGGATCATCGAGCCGCCCGGTTGCGTTCACCGTGAACGTCATCTGCCCGGAAGAGGAGACGGCCGGATTGATAGTTTGCAAAATCGCGAGGTTCACATGGCCGTTCCCATGAAGGTCCAAGCGTTTTAAGTCGGTGAGCTCGACTGTTCCGGTGCCGCTGATATCGGTATCGGCACCGACAATATGCATCTGCTGGATGCTCGCGACCTGCCGGCTGACCGAGAAGCGAAGTGGGCCCTCGTTGTGAAGCTTGATGTTCTGCACATCCGCAAAAAATTGGTCGATGTCGGCCTCGACAACGATGTCCCGGGGCCGCTTGAGTGGTCCGCGCAGCACGAACCTGCCTGACAATGAGGAATGCCCAGTGACTTTGCCTGCAAGATATGCCCGCAGTAACGGATCAAAGTCGAGCTTCGCGAGATCCAAGTGAAGTTCCGCTGGGAAGTCGTTGCGCAAATGTATGTCGCCCTCCATCCTTGCGGAGGCGACTTGCGTGTTGGTATGCGCTTCGAGGTGCATGTCGGAGCCATGCGTGATCGCCGTGGCGACAAGGTCCCCGGCGGGTTCTCCGCTGAGCAGCAGTCCTGTGACAGACATCGCGGCATTCACGGTTGGCTGTGCCAGCGTACCCGAGCCGTTTGCAGTGAATTCTGCGCGCCCACCAACGCTGAGTTTCCTCGTCTGTAAACGCGAAAGATGCGCGAGGTCGAAGTTGCTGCCCTTTACGCTGAATGCAAACGTCTGTGAGTCGAAAGCGTAAGCAGCCTGTCCGGTAGCGCGTCCGCCGTTGTGCTGCAGAGCGATATTGCGGAATTCAACCTGCTGACCCTGAAATCGCACATCGGTTGCAAGCGAGCGGTAAGGTTCGCCGTAGATTGCTCCATCCGCGAGTTGCAAATATCCAGTGCCATTGAGTTTTTGCTTCGTCCCTGCGACCGCCACCTGCCCAGTGACGCTCCCGCTCACAGCGTAGTGAGTGCCGGCCAGGCTTTGCAGCTCTTGCAAGTCAGAGTTGCGCATTGCGAGTCGCGCTTCGACTGAGGAATCCTGCTGGAATTGACCATCACGCAAACCGGCGCTTGCTGATCCGGTGATCTGGGCGCTTCCTCGTTTAAGTATTAGGTTGCGCGCTGCAACCAGACTGGGAGAGTCGCTTATATCTGCTACTAGTGAATCCCAATGCATGCTGTGGGAAGTCGCCTGTGTACCTGGCGGCGAAGATCCAAGAGGAGCAGAAGGAATTACGGTATCGAAGTCAGTCGCCTGCAAGTGGCCCACGATGGTAGGCGCAACCAACTTGCCTTTAACGGTGCCATTGAATGACGCGTGCCCATGAACGATTGCGGGAAGTTGCTGTTGGCTGGTACCGAAAGTCCGGATGACGTTAGCGAGCTCGGAAAGATCCGAGGTATTGACCGACACACGCAGTTCGGATTCAGCGCCGATCGCGCCAGTGGCACTGATCCGCGTTGTCCGGCCTGCAAGATTCACGCCAGCAACATCGATGCGATCACCACGTCCGTGGTACGTCGCATGAACTGAGCCCGTCAGCGGGAGATCGGAGGTGGCGGGTGAAGCTGGCGCCTGCGCGTTCAGATCGACCGTGGTGTCAGCGCTACTCAGAGACCCGACCCAACGCGTCGCGATCGTTCCCTGGGCGCTGGATGCGATGCGCAGCTGGTTCAGCGGACTCTTGGGTGCAAGCAAAGCGCGTAAGCCTTGGGCCAACGGCATGCCAGCGACTTTGATTTCTACGGTACCCATCGGTTGCCTAGGAGGGATGTGCGTAACCTTTCGTGTGCCAGAGGTGAAACCTGATGTGGGCACAATCTTCGACCAGTGAATGAGGCTGGCATTTCCATCGAAAGTTCCCCCCAATGCCTGTCCGCTCAGCTTGGTAAGGGTGATGCGATCCACATCGAGGGCGTACTCGGAATTTGCATTGACTCCGCTGAGGTGGAGCGCGGGAGCCGAATATTCTCCGTCTTTCAGCGCGAGCCTGCCCGAGGTGAAAAAGTTCTCATTGGAAATGTAGCGGCCACTTCCATTCACCTCAACCATCCCGTCGCGCAGTTCACGGACCCCGAAAATCTTGCTGATCTGGGCCACTTCGAGAGTTCCCCGATACTTTGTCTCGACACGGGGTCTACGAAGATCGACGATCCTCGCGGATGCTTCAATCTTTGATTTTCCACTTGTCCATTGCAACGAGCTCACCTGGATTTCATTGTTGCTGAGGGTGAAGTTGGTCGCCGCCTGCGAAACGACTTCTGGGTAGCCGAGATGCTTCAACTGCAAACTGCCGGCCTGAATCCAACCGTTGTAGCTTGGCTTGGGAACACGTTGGTATGTCATGCCCGCCGTTACGGTGTTGGCGCTGATGTCGATGGGCACCTGCGTTTCATTCAGCAACAGCATGCCCTCGCTGACTCGCAGGCGATCCATGCGAATGGAAAACAAATGCTCAGCAACTGTGCCGCCGGTGGTCTTTGTCTTTGGCGTTGGCTGATTCGTACTGCCGTCGGGATACACGATGACGTGGAGAACCGGATGCTGCACGTCGAGTTCGCGCAAGCCGAGATCTCGCCTGAACAAACTGATGATCTTCACCATCACGCGTGCATGATCGGCGTGAACGTAGGGGATGTCTCCGGGCTTTTCGAGTCCGTGGATCGTGAGGTCATCGATATCGAATTGCAGCCGTGAAAAGTTCCAGACGAAGCTGCGCAGCTCGACTCGGCCTCCAGTGACTGCCTCGAGCTCGCTGATTACATATCGGCGTACCCGGTCGCGAAACCCATTGCTGTTCAGATAAAAGCTGAGGCCAACAGCAGCCAGCAGCAAAGCGATACCCAGGCCAAGCTGTCCCCAGCGGAACTGGCGGTTCGATTTAGGAATCTTTTCAGCCATACTATTAAGCTACTGATAAGCTACTGACTAGCCGCCTGATTCGGACCGGTTATGTGCAGCGGGAGGAAGTGCAGGTCGGAAACATCGGGGGTCTTCCTGTCGAGAGCGAGTGGCAGCGAGGGATCGAATGTTTGAATGCGGCTCTGCGTGCGTAGTGTTTTGAGCCACTCAGCAATCAGCGCGTTCACACGTTCCTCGCGCAACACGGCCTCAATCTGATCCTGCACCTGCTCAAGCGGGGGCGCCACGACATTCTTCTTCTTCATTTCGGGAATGAACTTGGTGTCGTAGTAGGTCTGAATCGCTCGCGGTCCGACTCTGACTTCTGACCGAAAACGCAGGTCGATGAAGCGGAGGGTCTGGATTTCCTGGTCGATGCGGCTCTCCACGTCTTGGTCCGTCAATCCATTCTTTGCGAGCAGACGCTGCCAGGCAGTCTCCGAGTCGCTACCGGAAAGCTGCTTGCGCATTTCGAGCAGACGCGCGTCAAGTTCCTTCCTGGTGACCGGGACAACGCCGAATACCGCGACTTGATCGGCGATCAGATTGCGGTCCACTAGGCGTTCCAGCGCGGCAATTTCGTCCTGAACGGTCACTTGACCCGCTTCACCGGCAGTCAGATGCGTGAAGCGCGCCTCCAGCTCGACATCGCTGCGCGTGATCGGATGACGGTCGACGGTCGCTACAATGCGGTCCAGCGTCTCCCCAGAATGGGCGGCGGCCGAGACAAGCACCGCGAACAGGATGTAGCCGGCATAACGCATCAGAACGTCTGACCTATGCTAAAGAAGAAATTGAATCGTCCGGTGTGATCGAGATACGGCCCGCGCACGGGATCGTCCCGAACTGGGAAGTACGTCGGCGTTAGGTTGTATCCGAAATCCACGCGAACCGGCCCAATCGGTGTGCGGTATCGCACCCCTAATCCTACCGCTTGGGCGAGGTAGTTGAAATCGCAGGGCTGCGTGGATTGGGGCTGACAGTTCTCCTGGTGCGGTTGCGACCAATGCCCCAGGCTGTGGAAGATGTCCGACGGCGAAGTGAAAACGTTGCCGGCGTCATGAAAAATGACCGCGCTCAGGTTATCTCCGATGTAGGGCAGCGCGATGGGCGGAGTGCGCAGCTCGAGATTGTTGACGAATAGGCCATCCCCGCCCAGCGGGAACCCTGTGGTGGCGTCCCGAGGTCCGCCCTGGTTGATCGCAAATCCGCGATGCGAGTTGCTGCCTCCGGTAAAGAACTTCTCCGGCAAAGGAACCGCACTTGCGAGCGGATCCTTTGAGGGGAAGGGTTCTTCCACGCCGATGCGGGTGGAGCGTGCAAACGTCCAGCGCCGCCCACTGATGTTCTTATCCTGATTGAATGAATGGTAGGACGAATTCTCAAAAAACGTTCGGGCATAGTTCGCCTGCGAACCGAACACTCGCGATGCGATGCCAAAGTCAACCGCGTTGTTAGTTCCCTTATGGGAATCGATGGGGTCGTCGCGATGATCGCGCACATAGCTAATGCTGGGAATTCCTACTCGAACCGGGCGCGACAGCAGCGGAATCAGCTCAGGATCGATGTGCAGCGTACTCTGATCAACTTTCACCAGGCGGTACGTGTACTTGTAGAGAAAACTTTCCCCCTTACGCCATTGCTGCAGCGCCTGAACCGAACCCTCGAGTCTCTCTGAGCTAAAGGTGAGCACGTTTTGCGTGCTGTCATAGAAGGCGTTGAAGGTGAGAGTCAGATCACTGCGATTGAGCCAGTGCGGCTGCTCGTAGCTCAGGAGAGCGCGCTGCTGCAATCGTCCGACGTTGGTGCGAAAGACGATGGTATTGTCGCGTCCACGAAAGTTCGAACGCGTGACGCCGAACGTCACTAGCGGACTAAAGCCGGTCGCTCCACCCGGATTACACACCTGAGTCGACGTAGGACTCACGACGACGTTCTGGCAGTCGCTCCTTACATTCCCAGTTTGCACCTGGAAGCCAAGACCGTAATCAAACGTGTAGCGCTTGGCTTCTTCAATGTGGACCATCAGGTTCTTCTTGTCAGCATTGCCATCAGGGTTCGCAGGGGCCATATCGACTTGATTGAAGATGCTCAGGTCATAGAGCCGGCGCTGCGTGTTCAGAATGCGCGATTGGCTCATCGGTTCGTTCTCCTTGATTTCGAACTCGCGGCCAACGACAAAGGGTCGCGTGAATCTCAAACCGGAGACGAGAATCTTGTCTACGAATACCTGCCGCCCCTCAGTGATCTTGAAGCTCACATCCTGCCGGTTTGCCTGGCCCGAACTGGGATTCGTCGTGGTCTCCACCTGCACGTCGGGAAAGCCACGGTCGAAGTAGTAGCTCACCACCGAGTCGCGATCGTTGGCCAGCAAGTAGTTGGAGAAGGGCTGGCCCTCAATCGTGCTCAGCTGATCGCGCAGCAGATCGTCAGAAAAGTGACTGTTGCCGGTGATCTGCACAGACCGGACCAGCGTCTGCGCGCCCTCCTCGATATTGATGGCAACGCGCAAATGGCCCTTCTTGCCTTTGTAATCATCGTTCACATGGGAGGTGACTTTCACTTGCTGAAATCCATTTGCCTGGTAGAGGCCAGTGATGACGGAGAGATCACGCGCCATTAAAGCCGAACTGAAGACGCCGCGACGTTGAAGGGCGTCGGCCGGCTGAATCGCCATACGTTCACGGATGCTTTCTTTGGGAAAGTATTTGTTGCCGCTTATCGTGAGATCGCTGAAGGTGTGGCGCTCGCCGCGATCGACATCGAAGATTACAAGCTGGCGGCCGTCTTTGTTCGTCACTTGCGATGTGACCTTCGCGTCAAAGTAGCCTTTGGTTTGGAAGTAGTCCCGTAAATTGCGGCGCCCTTCGCTGAGCAGATCCTCGTCCACCGCACCTTCTTCATAGATAGGCACGTACTTCTTGACCAGCCCTCGCCGCAGCCGCGCTCCTTCCAAGCGAACCTCGACGATGGGTCCACGATTAATTTCGAAGACATAGTCCAGCCGATCGGTGTCGGTGTGGTAGTTACGATCGACCAGCGCCACCTGAGCCTCGAGTCGTTCAGTCTTTTGATATTTCTTGCGCAGACGCGTAAAAGCGCGGCTCAGGCGTCCTGCCGTTATGGTCTGACCAGGATGAAGTTTGGTAATGCTGCGAATCTTCCCGGGAGGATAGCCCGGATCGCCTTTGACGATCACCTCGCCCAACCGAGCGTGGCTGCCTCGATCCACGATGAAGCTCAGCGCGATGCGCTGGTGCGGCGGGTCAACTGACGAATCCATGCGGATGGTCGGCTCGAAATACCCATTTTCGGCGAGCAAGCGTTTCATGCGCTCGATTCCCGCCGCGATCAGGTCCTCATCGAACTCCTGGCCAAGCTGCAATTTGCTCGCATTTACCAACTGGTTCGCCGTGGGCGGACGCGGCGCGCCATAGACAATGATGCTGCCCACAAACAGTTTTTCGTCGACTCCAAAGATCAAATCGAGCGAACGGTCGAGATACGGATTCACTTCCGCGGTGATTGTGCGAAAGCGCCCAGTGGCAAACAATTGCTGGATGCTGCCACGCACCAGAGTGCGATCGAGCACCTGGTCCGGTTGGACTGCAACTGACTTAAGCAGCTCGTCCTGATTAATTCGCTGCGCATTTCTGAACGCGACGCTGCGAATGCGATATCCAGAGTAACGACTGAAGGCACTGCCGGTTTGGTTCGCGGTGGGCTGCTCGCCATTGGAAGTTTGCGACGAGGGCGCAGGCGACCCAGCGGCCTCGCCCTGGGTGTGAATTGAGTGGACATCCGGAACTGAAGCCGGAGTCTGCGCGTTAATGAGGGGCACAGCGCAGCTCAGTAAAAGCCCCAGCGCGATCGCACTCGTTGTTGCCATAAAGGTCGACGCGCGACGTAGGGAGCTGAGGAACAAACACGAGAATTGACCCAACCACCCCGGTGGCACAGCTTTCCTGGGCTGTGCGAAATGCGAAAGAATTAGATCTTCTCCCCGGCGCTCAGTTCTTGCGTAGACGTGCCAATGGGCTGTCGATTCCAGAAGTCAGAATGCACCCGCCTATAATAATGGTGATCTGCTCAAATTCAGCCGGATTCGCGGCCCCGACATGGCGGAAATGGTCCCAGAATCGAAGCCTCCGACCTATTCGGAACGCTATTCGCGCCAGACCCTGTTTGTCCCAATCGGCTTCCAAGGACAAAAACGCATTTGCGCGGCCAAAGTCGCGGTGGTGGGATGCGGCGCGATCGGCGGCTCAACCTGTACTCTGCTTGCCCGAGCCGGTGTGGGTAGCCTGCGCATCATCGATCGCGACTATGTGGAGGCCAGCAATCTCCAGCGCCAGCTCCTGTTCGACGAGGAGGACGCCCGGCAAAGCTTTCCCAAAGCCGAAGCCGCTGCGCGCAAGCTTGCAACCATCAACTCTGAAATTCATGTCGAGCCTCACGTAAAAGACCTCACGCCCCACACGATCTCGCTGCTCGACGGCGTGGACCTGGTCCTAGACTGCACTGACAACTTCGAGACTCGCTACCTGATCAACGACTTTGCCGTCGAGAGGCGCAAACCCTGGATCTACGCGGCCGCCGTAGGCTCTTATGCGGTGACTATGAACGTGCTGCCGGGTGAGACCGCATGCCTGGCGTGCATCTTTCCCGAACCTCCGCGCGGCAGTTTTGCAACCTGCGAGACCGCCGGCATTCTCAGCTCCGCCGCCAATCTCGTCGCTTCGGTGCAGGCGGCGGAGACATTGAAACTGTTGGTAGGAGCAGACGGGAGCTTACGACGAACCTTGCTTTCTTTCGATCTCTGGACAAACGAGCGCTCGGAAATTTCGGCTGCCAGTCCACGCAGCGATTGCCACGTATGCGGTGAAAGAACTTTCGACTATCTCGGGGGCAAAGCTCGTCCTCACATCACCCTCTGTGGAAGAAACTCCGTGCAGATCCACGAGCGCGAGCGCCCAATAGACTTTCCCGAAGTGAGTTCGCGCCTCGTCGCCCACGGTGAAGTCCGCTACAACGACATGGTGCTGAAGTTCTGGCGCGAAGCCTACGAGATGACGCTGTTCCGCGATGGAAGAGCAATCATCAAAGGCACCACGGATCCGATGGTGGCAAGAAGCCTCTATGCCAGGTTCGTGGGATCATGAAGAAGGTCGAGTGATCGGCCGAAGTGAGCCTGCGCTAGAGCATTCCCGTTTGGTTAGGCGACAGAGCCTGAAGGTTTTAAATGGTAGGAAGAATAGACGCGTGCCTTGCGCTGCGTGTTATCGGCCTTCGCCGATCACCATCCACCCGATACTTCCTAGGCTTGCATTAGCCGCGGAGCGGCGATGAACTGCACGCTTTGCGCCCTGGGTCCCGGTTTGTCTCTGAGTGAGACGACGCAATGGTCCATCAAGTTCAGGTACATGTTAGCCATTTCGACGGCGGCTTCTTCGGTGTGCTCATGTCCCCAGTAGAGGACGGCGGAGGAGTGTTGGCGCTGCAAGGTATACCGAAACCGTTCCTGGCGAGTGTTGGGGTCCGTCATGCGACCGATCTCTGCGTAGTGCTTCACGCCTTTGATGACCATTAGTAACTCCGGGGTACACAGCATCCCGCTACTCTCAATGGGATGCAATACAAAGCCGAAAGTGTGTACCGCACTGGTAAACACCGAAAGTGTGTACCGCACTGGTAAACAATGGTTACTCAGAGATGATGGACAGAGGTCAGTAAAGGTGACGCAGGACTTATTCAGGGTGGAGCAGACCGTTTCAGCCTTGCGCAGCAGCACTGGAGAATGATCCGGCTTCAGCCGCGAGAGGAGCTAAGATGCCAGTCTGGAATGGCCTGCTCCACCGGCGTGCGGCCATTACCAAAGGACCCGGGGGCGCCCCACGCCCCTGCTGCAAACTATTTGGCCAGCGCAGCGGCCTTACGGAACCATGGTCTTTCGCGTCGCTTCAGATAGCCGGGTAGAGTCTTCTTGCGAGTGAGCACTCGTTGTGCCCATTCGCGCGCCTCGGCATGGCGGCCCTGACTCTTCAGGAATTCGGCATAGTTTACCAGTGTCTCTGAGAGGGTAGATCTCTCCACCACGCGCGCGAACATTCCGGCCGCAGCTTCCGTCTGGCCTGTTTTTGCGAGCGCATCGGCGAGCAGGCCAGCCGCGCGATCATAGTCATAGCGCGGATCTTTGGCTATCACGTGCTGGAGATCGGTAACAGCCGCTCCATAGTCTCCGAGCTTCAGATCGCACAGCGCGCGCCTATAGAAAGGATCGGGAGAGTCAGTCCGTGTCGAGATCGCCCGGTTGTAGCGCTCTCGTGCCCGGCCATACTTGCCGTCTTCGAAATAGAGATCGGCAAGTTCTTCGTAATTTCCCGCCGAAGGATTGTCGATCACAATAGCCTCAAGCCGCCGTATGCGGCTGCGGCGGGGAAACACCTGGAAGCTTCGGGCCAGCATGCCCATTTCGGGCAGCATCTCCACGCAAATGTAAATGAAGGCTCCCAGGCCGCTTCCCAGAATAATGATCCAGAGCCAGTAAGTATCCGGGCGGCGGCGAATGAAATGAATGATGGCAATGGCTTGGAAGATAATTCCGAAACCGAAAAATCCATGGAGTCCGATCATCGGTGGCTTGAGGATACGCGAAGGACGGCTAACGAGAGAACAGGGAATCTGGTGGTCGGGTGATCGGCTGAAATATGAGCGTTCGCCCGCGCATTGCGGTTTGATCAACCACAATTCTTAGCTTCTGTCATCCTGAGCCCCGCATTGGGCGAAGGATCCCCGCGGTGAACAGGCTTGATTGCTCTGCACTGGCTCTTTCGCGAGAACCGGACTGGGACGACGAGTTCGAGCGTGGAAGATTCACGACGCAGCAAGTAAGCCCGAGGTATTCCGGGTGATGCTTCGCCTCAAAATAAAGTTTCAAAATGACAGATTCTACATTTTTGCATGACAGACTCTAAACTGCGTTTCATCCTCCGGCACCCGATCACCCGATTCTGCCCAATTTTAGAATGCTAAAATTTCCCTAGTGCCCCTCCCCGTTCGCCTGATTGCAGTGGACATCGATGGCACGCTCATCGACTCCACTCTGGATGTCCCTGAAGCCAATCTCCAGGCCCTCCGACGCGCTCAGGCCGCCGGCGTTCAAATTGTTCTCGTCACGGGACGCCGACACCGCTTTGCCATGCCCGTGGCGGAGCAGCTTGGCTTTGAGTTTTGTCTGATCAGCTCCAACGGCGCCATCACGCGCTCAACTATGGGTGAATTGCACCACGCGGACATGCTCCCTCGGGCCACCGCACACAGACTTTGCGAATACATGGCGGACTTCAGCGGATGTACCGTTCTGACATTCGACAAAGAGGAACGCGGCGCCATTGTGGTAGAGCGTACGGACGAGCTGGGCACGAACATTCAACGCTGGATCGACAAGAATCGCATTTACATCGAAGAGGTCGTGCCCATTACAACGGCACTCGTCTGCGATCCCGTGCAGGCGATGTTTTGCGGGACGATCAGCCGCATGGCTCCCGCAGAAGCGCGGCTCAACGACGGCACTCTCGCAAGCGAGATCAACGTGTTGAAAACACAATACGACCACCGCGATCTCTGCATTCTCGACGTGCTCAAGCATGGATGCTCCAAAGGCACGGCCCTGGCTCGTTGGGCGGCTCATCTCGGCATCGCCCGCCACGAAGTAATGGCTATCGGCGATAATTACAATGACATTGAAATGCTAGAATTCGCGGGCTTCCCGTTTGTGATGGCAAATGCCTCCGAGGATTTGAAACAGAGCGGATGGGCAGTCACGCTTGACAACGAGGCCTGCGGTGTCGCCGCGGCCATTCAGGAAGTTTTGGCCGGAGCTTTACGATGTACGTAACCCGCAGATGGACGGTGATGGTGGGAGTGATTCTGTTCGCCACCACAATGCACGCCCGTGAAAATGCTGTTCTGCGCAGCGGGTTCACCATCTCCCACGATCATCGCCAGCAGCTTGGAGCAGTGACACGTCTGTTTTTGTCCNCTACTGACTCCGAATACGTCGATGTTCAAACAGAAAGAATCGCGACCTTCGAGAAGGAAGAAGCTCCGATAGAGACGCAGCATGCTGCGTCTTCCCCGCTGCCTCCCAGCTTCGTTGGTCCCTCCTCGCCAGATTTGAATCGGATCGTGATAGAAGCTTCCCGAAAAAACCAGCTCGACTCCGATTTTGTACACGCTGTGATTCGCGCCGAGAGCCGCGGCAATACCAATGCAGTCTCGCGAAAAGGGGCACAAGGACTCATGCAGCTCATGCCTGGAACGGCGGCCAAGCTGGGCGTCATGAATAGCTTCGATGCCGATGAGAACGTGAACGCGGGCACAAGATACCTTCGCGAGCTGTTGGAGCGTTACCACTACGATCCGGTGCGCGCGTTGGCTGCCTACAACGCCGGAACTGGACGCGTGCAGCAGTACAACGGCGTTCCGCCTTATCGCGAAACGCGCGCGTACATCGCCGCAATCATCCGAGACTTCAACCGTCGCAAGACCGAGCAAGAGCGCCAGGCAAAAGCTTCCAGGAAAGCGGCTCAGGCCTCGCCGCCGAACCCTCCGGCAACGCAGGATCGCAACTAACAGACGTGGACCGCAAACGGCTCATCATCACGTCCGCTGTGGTGGTAGTGCTGGTCGTCCTGATCATCCTGCAGGCGCACGCGTACAGGAAATTTGATTGGGGCGCCTTCGGGGAGGAGATCGCACAGGTCAACTGGTGGATCATTCTGGCTGCCGCCGGCTTGGTTCATATCGCCGATGGTCTGCGTGCGGTCCGCTGGGCGATCTTTCTCAGACCCTCTCGGCGTATCAACCCAGTAAAGCTGCTAGCGGCCCAATACATCGGCTTTGCAGGACTGGCTCTGCTCGGACGTCCGGGCGAATTCATCCGCCCCTACATCGTCGCCAAGCGCGCCCGCCTTTCGTTTGCATCGCAGGTCGCCGTGTGGACAGTGGAGCGGCTCTTCGATAGTTCGTCTGTCGCCGTGATTCTTGCCTGCGACCTCCTGTTCGCCGAGAGCCTCCGTACCTTCCCGCAGTACGACGCAATCCGCGCCGGCGGACTACTGCTCATACTTCTGGTGGCACTCGGCGCGGTGCTTGCATTTGTGGTATGGAAATATGGGCGGGAGATTGCCACGCGCCTCGAAGCCGGCCATCATCCATCGCATGTGCGGCACCGCATCGCATTTCGCATCCGCTCATTTGGCGAGGGTCTGCACACCATCCACGATGTCTCGTCTTTTCTGGCAGTGACGACGGTATCCCTCGTGATCTGGGCGCTCGTAGCCGCCGCTTATTGGCTGGTATTGCACGCGTACAAAGACCCCGAATTGACGACGCTCAGCATGCCTCATGCGGTGCTGCTTATGTCAGGCAGCGTAGCCGGTGGCGTGCTGCAGTTGCCGGTAATAGGCGGAGGCTCGCAGCTGGCGACCATCAATTTGCTGCTTTACCTTTTCAACGTAAATCCCAACGAACCGGAGCTCGCAACCAGCTGCGGCATCCTGCTCTGGCTAGTGACATTCATATCGGTTGCGCCGCTTGGCCTGGCACTGGCGCGCAGAGAACATGTGTCACTACGTGCCATCACCAAAGAGAGCGTGCATGAGGAAGAGGAGTTGTGAGGGCGTTGCGCTGCGTCTTTGCTTCGGACGCGGCTTATAAAGCCGGGAGCACGAACAATGGCTTTTTGGCCGATCACCACAGCCGCGATTTGTATGAGTTAATGCACGTCTCCAGGATTCATCAGTGGCTATCGCGAGGTACCGGAGCGCCGCTTTTGCCGGGGAGAAAATCCAAATCGGCACCGCGATCGGCCTGCATTACATGATCGAAATAGAGCTTGTAATAACCGCGCTCGAAGACGGGCTGAGGCGGCTTCCAGGCGGAGCGCCGTCGCTGTATCTCGTGTTCGGGAACGTTTAGATGAAGCTTACGTGCTTCTACGTCGAGTTCTATTACATCGCCGTTCTCAACCACGCCGAGGGTCCCGCCACTCGCCGCCTCTGGCGACACATGCAACACGACTGTGCCGAAGGCGGTCCCGCTCATGCGCGCATCGGAGATGCGGACCATGTCGGTGATGCCTTTCTTGAGAATCTTGGGCGGCAGCGGCATATTCCCCACCTCCGGCATTCCGGGATAGCCGCGCGGCCCGCAATTCTTGAGCACCAGGATTGATCTCTCATCCACCTCCAGGTTGGGAGCATCGATGCGCGCGTAAAAATCCTCGATGTTGTCGAAGACCACCGCGCGACCTTTGTGCTTCATCAATTCAGGCGTCGCCGCCGAAGGCTTGAGAACCGCTCCGTCAGGGCATAGGTTTCCGCGCAGCACTGCAATCCCACTGTTGTCCCGAAATGGATCCTTGGTCGTTTTAATGACGTCACGGTTGTAGCACTCCGCGTTTCCGACGTTCTCGCCAATGGTTTTGCCATTCACCGTCAGAGCATCGCTATGGATAAGATCGCCGAGCTCCCGGATGAGTACAGGCAGACCTCCAGCGTAGTAAAAGTCTTCCATGAGGTACTTGCCCGCTGGCATCAGGTTGAGGAGACACGGCACGTTTCGGCCGACTGTGTCCCAGTCATTCAGAGTGAGGTCTACGCCAACACGTCCTGCAATCGCCAGCAGATGAATCACCGCATTCGTCGAGCCACCAATGGCGCCTACAACTCGAATCGCATTCTCAAACGCGTTGCGCGTGAGGATCTTCGACATGCGCAGATCGTCTTTGACCATCTCGACAATGCGCCGTCCGGCGGTGTGCGCGAGCACGTAACGACGGGAGTCGACTGCCGGAATAGCCGCATTCGTGGGCAATCCCATGCCGAGCGCCTCGACAACGCAGGCCATTGTGGAAGCGGTGCCCATTGTCATGCAATGGCCGGCAGATCGACTCATGCACGCTTCGGCTTCCAGGAAGTCGCACATACTCATCGCGCCACAGCGCACGTCTTCGCTGAACCTCCATACATCGGTGCCCGACCCGATGTCGCGGCCGCGAAACTTCCCATTCAGCATGGGTCCGCCCGAGAGCATAAGCGCGGGCAGATCGCAACTTGCAGCTCCCATCAACAATGCGGGAGTAGTCTTGTCGCACCCGGCGAGCAGGACTACTCCATCGATAGGATTCGCGCGAATCGACTCTTCCACATCCATGCTGACAAGATTGCGGAAAAGCATTGTGGTTGGCCGCATCAGCGTTTCGCCCAGCGACATCACCGGGAACTCCAGCGGAAACCCACCCGCTTCGTAAACTCCGCGCTTCACATGGTCGGCGATCTTGCGGAAATGCGCGTTGCAGGGCGTCAGCTCCGACCAGGTATTGCAGATGCCGATCACCGGCCGGCCGTCAAAGAGGTGATCGGGAAGTCCCTGATTCTTCATCCAACTGCGATGAATGAAGCCATCCCGGTTGCGCAAACCAAACCACTCTGCACTGCGCAGCTTCATGAAGGCAAACCCTCCAGCACGTCAGATTGAATTCTCTCGCATTCGCGAGTGCGAAATTCTTGTTTCCGTATTGTGTCTTGCTCCCGCCTTAGTGAGCGACAGAACGAATACGGCAGCCATTACTGCAGACACAGAGAGGTAAAGCACTCCAGTGGTAAAAGAGTGTGTGGCTCTGCTCAAGTAGCCAACGATGTATGGCCCGGCAAAGCCGCCAAGGTTTCCGACTGAGTTGATTAGCCCGATCGAAGCCGCTGCTGCCGTTCCAGATAGAAAGCTACTTGGCATTGACCAGAAGCTAGGAACATAGCCGTACATTCCTGCGGCGGCGATGCAGAACATCATTATTGGAAGCACGACTCCATGCTGCAGTACGCTTAAAGCCAGTCCAATGGCGATCAGCATCATGCTAATCGCTGTGTGCCAGCGGCGCTCGCCACTGCGGTCTGACGACCATCCAACCAACAGCATCGCTATTAGTCCGAGGCAGTAGGGCAAAGCAGCGATCATTGAGACGGCAAGGTTGGATAATCCCGACAATCTTTTAAGCACCGTTGGAAACCAGAAAGTGAAACCGTAGACGCTGCTGATCACGCAAAAGTAAGCCGCGGATAGCAGGATAACCTCCCTGTGCCGCAGCGCGTGCCATGCGCTTGCTGGATGTCCTGGCTGTTTGGCTCTTCTTTCTTCTTCGAGTTCACAGGCGATCCACTCGCGTTCGTCCGTGGCAAGCCACGATGCCTGATGCGGCCAGTCGGTGAGGTAGAAAAGTGTGATGCCTCCCAGGATCACTGCAGGTAGGCCCTCCAGGATAAACAGCCACCGCCATCCTGCCAGGCCGAACCAATGGATGCCGAGCAGCATTCCTGATATGGGTGAGCCCACGATGTTAGAAATAGGTTGCGCAGTCACGAAAACCGCGAGCGCTCGCGCTCGATCTGCCCGCGGTACCCAGTGGCTCAAGTACACAATAATTCCCGGAAAGAAACCGGCTTCCGCGGCTCCCAGCAGGAAACGCACCCAATAAAACTGCGTCGGAGTTCGAATGAAGCCCGTGCAGATTGCGACAATTCCCCAGGAGATCATGATGCGGGCAATCCACTTTCGAGCGCTCCATTTTTCTACGAGGATGGTTCCAGGAATTTCAAGCAGGAAGTATCCAATGAAAAAGATGCCGGCTCCGAAACCATAAACCTCCGGACTAAAGTTCAGCGCACCCGTCATTTCGAGCGCTGCATAGCCAACATTGACACGATCGAGGTAGGCGATGATGTACAGCAGAGTGAGATAAGGCAAGATGCGTACACGAATACGACGCCTGGCCCGCTCTGCGGCGGATCCAAGGTCCCGGTGGAGGACCATTTCAGGATGGGCAGATCCGCTCACGTGGATGCGTCCGCCTGTTGTGACACGGCTCGCGTGCCCGCGACTGCGGCACCCAGTATGCGCCTCAAAGCCTCCAGCAACGCCGCCTCGGCTTGCTGCTGGGTGGTCACCGTAGAGGTCACGCGCGCGCTGGACAAAGCTTTTTGCCATGACTCTACGAGCGCGGAATTGCCGACCAACGCGACGTGCATGCCCGGTTCTATCACCGAGCCAGACAGGAATGCGTCCAGATCAGAGGCAATGAATGCCCCCGCCATGAAGGCAGAGCGGTCTTCAGGTGTGCCCTGATTCTCCAGCTGGAGAAGACGAACGCAGAATAACGCCCGTGCCAATCCAGAGAGGCGCTGCTCGCGCATGCCCGCTTCCATCCACTCCATTGAGAGGCTCTGAGGTCGCCCGCTCGGTAAGGAGCTTGCCAGTATCGTGTGCTCCTGGGTGACGTGCATAAGTTCACCCGAAAGCGAAGTGACGCTCGACTGTATCTTCCCGTCTTTGCCTAGGCGGATCGCCTTCCAATGCGATCCAAGGTTCAGCACGACTGCTGGTGGGGAAACGATTCCGACGGCGATCAATCCGGCACACAATGTCTCCTCGCCACGCATGACATCCACAGCGTGAATGGATTCAACCGACGGTTGCATGACACTCGAACGCAAGCCGGGCACGAGGAGAATTGGCAGGTCGGTGACGTTACCAAACCGATGCCAGCGCGCCGCCGCCGTAAGTTCTTCGAGACCTGCTGGCGGATGAATGTGAGGAACTTCTGCCAGTCCTAGCGACGACGTGATCATGCCGGCAGCGGCAACGTGAGTCGGTGTACATGGCTCCGATGCTCTTCGACCTTGAGCGCAGACGTCCGCGATGAGCTCCCGCAGGCAATTGCGCAGTCGTTCAGCGTCGCCCCGTGCGGCATCGCGAATTCCAATGGGTTGACTGGCGCAGCCAACAANCCGGTCCCGTTGCAAGAGCCACACGCGCGTGTTGGTCGTGCCCATATCGACGTATATGGCACAAAGATTATTGGCACCTTCCGAGCCAGAAGCCATGTCTCCCGGACCTTCAGCGTCCCTGCAATATACGTGAGGGTCGCCCGCGGTGTTAGTACGCGAAATGGAGCTAAGGCAGGATGGAGCGACACGCAGCGCGCTACATCTCTACTGGCGGAGACGCGTTGTAACATGAGGCTCGCGATGATTCTCAAAAGGGGCGCGCCAGCCTACATACGGGTGAATGAACGCGACAACGTGGGGATCATCCTGGACCCGGAAGGACTGCCCGCGGGCACGCAGCTTCCCGATGGGCTCACGCTTGTCGATGCGATTCCACAGGCGCACAAAATAGCTCTTTGCGGCATCGATCGGGGTGCGCCGGTCACTCGGTATGGGCACACAATCGCGTTTGCCAGGCGCGAGATCAAGGCAGGGTCATGGGTGCGAGAAGATGCACTCGAAGTTCCTTCGCCGCCTGCGATGGAGGCATTGCCGCTGGCCACAGCTACACCGAAGGCCCAGGCTCCGCTCACGGAATACACGTTCGAGGGATACCGGAACCCCGATGGAACTGTAGGGACAAAGAACATATTGGGCATCACGACTACGGTGCAGTGTGTAGCGCCCACTGTGGATTATGCCGTTCGGCGTATCAAAGAAGAATTGCTGCCGCGCTTTTCAAACATTGACGACGTTCTCGCAGTTACTCACACCTACGGCTGCGGTATCGCTCTCGAAGCGCCCGGCTCAGAGATTCCCATCAGCACGTTGCGGCACATCGGCACACATGCGAATCTCGGCGCGGCGCCGCTAGTCGTAAGCCTGGGATGCGAAAAGCTTCAGCCTTCGTATCTTTTTCCCACCCACGTCTTGGGCAGCCTTCCCGTTTTGGAGACGGATCCGCTGGTAATCCGCATGCAAGACGAACGCGGCTTCGGCGAGGTTGTAGCCGCGATCATGCGTGCTGCGGAGAGGCGGCTCGAGCAGCTGAATCGTCGCGCCCGCGTCGCAGTACCCGCATCCGAGTTAGTCGTTGGCCTTCAGTGCGGGGGAAGTGATGCCTTTTCCGGGATTACCTGCAATCCTGCGGTCGGGTATGCAGCCGACCTGCTGGTGCGTGCGGGAGCTACCGTCATGTTCTCTGAAGTGACCGAGGTACGAGATGCGATTCATCTCCTGACTCCGCGTACCATCAGTGAAGATGTAGCCCGTGACCTGATTCGTGAGATGAAATGGTATGACGAGTACCTGGCTCGCGGATTCACCGACCGAACGGCGAATCCCACTCCGGGAAATAAGCGCGGTGGTCTGGCTAACGTGGTGGAGAAGGCGCTCGGATCCATTGCCAAAGCAGGAACTTCGGCGATTACTGCAGTCGCAGCCAATGGCGAGAAGGTTGTCGCGAAAGGTTTGGTCTTTGCTGCCACGCCCGCGAGCGACTTCATCTGCGGAACCCAGCAACTCGCATCGATGAATCTCCATGTCTTTACTACGGGAGAAGGCAGTCCTTACGGTCTTGCCATGGTTCCCGTCGTGAAGGTCTCGTCGCGAACTGCTTTGGCTGAGCGTTGGCCAGACCTCATCGATATCGACGCGGGCCGTATTGCCACTGGTGAGGCAACAGTCGAAGAGGTAGGTTGGCAGATCTTTCGCTTTATCCTCGAAGTAGCCAGCGGAAAGAAGAAGACCTGGGCTGACCATTGGGGGCTGCA
>C688J18823_10000356_pt1 | contig 26376 bp, 22 predicted proteins | sample HopSoiMetagenom1_FD_18823 | JGI IMG/M metagenome (IMG submission 18823) | reverse complement strand
GCCTTCCCGCCGATGTCGAATCCAAGCAGGCCCAGTTCTTTTTTCCAGAAACGCGTGTTGTCCCAGAGTTTCTCGATGCGCTCAGGCTCCTGCTCCAGAACATCAAAAGCTGCGATGCACGTCGCGGCGACAGATGGCGGGTGCGACGTGGAGAACAGAAACGGTCGGGCACGGTGATAGAGGAAGTCGATGAGGTCGCGGGTACCGCAGACGTATCCACCGAGAGCGCCGATAGCTTTTGATAGCGTACCGACCTGGATATCGACGCGTCCATGCATGCCGAAGTGGTCGATGGTGCCGCGTCCGTTGCGTCCGAGGACGCCGGAGGCGTGGGCGTCGTCCACCATCATGATGGCGCCGTATTTTTCGGCGAGTTCGCAGAGCTGCGGCAGCGGGCCTATGTCGCCGTCCATGGAGAAGACCCCGTCGGTGATCAGCAGTTTCTTGCCGGGTTCGTTTTTTACGCTGGCGAGTTGTTCTTCGGCGTGCGCGATGTCTTTGTGGCGGAAGACGAGGATCTTTGCCTTCGACAGGCGGGCGCCGTCGATGATGGAAGCGTGATTCAACGCGTCGGAGATGATGAAGTCGTCTTTGCCGAGAACGGCGGAGACTGTGCCGGCATTGGCTGCGAATCCCGATTGGAAGACTACGCAGGCCTCGACATTTTTGAAGCGCGCGATCTTCTCTTCGAGTTCCATGTGGATCTTCATGGTTCCCGCGATGGTGCGGACTGCGCCGGAGCCTACGCCGTACTTCCGCGTGGCTTCGAGGGCGGCTTCGCGCAGCTTGGGGTGCGTGGTCAGACCGAGATAGTTGTTCGAGGCGAGATTGATGACTTTCTTGCCGTCGAACGTGCAGACGGGCGCCTGCTCGTCGTCGAGGACGCGCAGATTGAAGTGCGTGCCCTTGGCTTTGAGTTCCTTCAGTTGATCGGTCAGGTAGGAGAGAGGGTTGGTGCGGGTTGCTGTCATTCGTGCCTCAAATTCTTTTCCGCGGATCTCGCGGATTCACGCAGTTCGACTTCTATCAGTATCAGTCTAGTCCTGCTGCAATTTCGATTGGCATTGAAAAGCGCCAACCACGCAGGACACAAAGGTTCACGACGGAAACATAAATCCGCGTTCATCTACGGAAAACTTTTTAGAAGCCGATTGGGTTGCCTGTTGCGAGGCTGGCTTCACAGAGGCGCTTCATCGATTCGAAGAATTCTTTTTCTCCTTGCGTCAGGATGTCACTTGACTGCAGGACCAGGTTTACTTCTTTCAGCAGGGCCGGCGTCTGTTTTGCCGGGAGAACGTCTCCGGTGTGCGTGCCGTCGTAGACGACTTTCTTGAGCAGGATTGGGAACTTCGGCCCGGGATTGCCTTGCAGGCCCTTTAGAAATTCGCGAACGTTTTGGATTCGCGTGATGTTGCCCAGGAATTCGGAAACCAGGTAGCCCTCGTGTTCGCAGGCTTCCTGGACCCACTTTTCGTGAGCTTCCCATTCGTCTTCGTCAGGATCGCCGGTGAGGGACGGGGCATTCATGTTGTCCCAGGTCAGGCGGTCCGGGAATGGGTGCGGCTTCTTCGCCTTGCCATCGCGAATGCAGGTGCAGCGGACGTATGCGTCAAGACTCATGCTCTTTCGGCGCCGGCAAGATCAAACCTCTACACAGAGGACACAGGGGTACAGAGGAACACACGGGGATTACCTTACTCCGTTTGGGTATACCAGAATCTTGCTGGCTTCGCCCGTTTTCAGGCGCTCCATAGCTTTGCCGAAATCTTTCATTGAGATGCGGTCGGTGATAACCGGGTGAAGATCGAGCTTGCCGGCTTTCAGCAATGCCGTCATCTGGTACCAGGTCTGATACATGCGACGTCCGTTGATGCCTTGAATGGTGATGCCTTTGAAGATGATGTCTTCGGAGAAATTCAGCGAGATCGGCTTTGAGGTCAGGCCGAGGAGCGAGATGCGGCCGCCACGGCGCACGATGTCGAAAGCGGTGCGGATCGAGTCGGGATGCCCAGCCATCTCCAGGACAACATCGACGCCCAGGCCTCCAGTCTTTTCCATGACGATCGCATTGACATCTTCTTGCGCAGGGTTGAGGACGTAGTCAGCCTTCATCTCGCGTGCGACACGGGCGCGGTGTTCGTTGACTTCGATGGCGAACACTGAGGTGGCGCCTGCCGCTTTGGCTACCGCGATGGCGAAGAGGCCGATCGGGCCGCATCCGGTGATGGCAACTGTTTTCGCTACGATTTCTCCGGCGAGGACGGTGTGAACGGCATTGCCGAGTGGATCGAGGATCGAGGCATATTCGGTCGGAATGGCCGGGTCGAGCTTCCAAATATTTGATTCGGGGATGACGACGTACTCGGCGAAGGCTCCATTGGCATCGACGCCGATGATCTTGACGTTCTGGCAGATGTGGGCTTCGCCGGTGCGGCACTGCAGGCATTTACCGCAGGCGACGTGCATCTCGGCTGACACGAAGTCACCCGCTTTTACGCTGGTAACTTCGTCCCCGAAGGCGACGACTTCGCCGCAGAATTCGTGTCCGGGAATGAGCGGGGGGTGAATGCGGCTTTGCGCCCAGCGGTCCCAGTTGTAGATGTGGAGGTCGGTCCCGCAGATGGAGGCAACTTTGACCTTGACCAGGACGTCGGTGCGTCCGTAGGCAGGGATCTTGACTTCGCGAACTTCGGCTCCGGGCGCCGCTTCCGGTTTCACGACCGCGAGCATTGTTCCAGTCATAATTGCTACCTATCTTTGATGCGAAAACCGTGTACGCACAAAACGTATGATTCTAGCACCGTAAACGCATGCGCTTCGAACCGTGCGGTCGGTCGGCTCGGCCCTGCGAGTGTCAAAGGTTTGCAAAATCTGCAGTTCGCAGGCGGCTGGCTAGTTCGCCGTCCCAACCAGAGTGACGCAGCAGGCATCGAAGCTGGGCGCGTCCGAGAGAAAGGAGGAATAAGAAGAGTGCGGTTTACGAAGATCTTGCTCGTCCTCGCCTGCATGATTTCAGCGGTGCAGCTGTGTGCAGAGAGCGTCGCCGTCCGTTACAAGGAAGGCTTGACGCATGGCTTTCTTATTTTGAGCACGCTTGAGGGAGAGCGGCTCGCGGTAGGGGACCTTGCGGAAGTCGTTCGCGGCGATATTGTAACCATCCGCCTGACCTACCATTTCAAAGACGGATCCGTTCAGGACGAGACCACGATTTTTTCGCAGCGCCGCAACTTCCGGCTGATCTCGGATCACCTCGTGCAGAAGGGGCCCATTTTCCCTCAGCAGAGTGACGTTCTGGTCGAGATGTCGTCCGGAAAAGTGACCGCTCGCGTGACCGACGAGAAGGGCAAAGAGAAGGTCGAAGAGCAAAAGATGAAACTGCCACCTGATCTGGCGAATGGGCTTGTTCTCACTTTGCTAAAAAATGTTTCACCCGGCACACAGCCGCCGGAGCTCCCGATGCTGGTTGCCACGCCGAAGCCGCGAATCGTGAAACTGTCCATCAGTTCGGCGGGGAAAGACCCATTCTCGCTGGCGAGTTCTAACCGCGAGGCCATTCATTACGTGCTCAAAGTTGATATCGGAGGCGTTGCCGGCCTTGTTGCTCCGTTGCTCGGGAAGCAGCCACCTGACAATCATGTGTGGGTTATGGGGGGAGAGGCTCCCACGTTCGTCAAGTCGGATCTGCTTTCGTATATGGGCGGCCCGCTGTGGCGCATAGAACTGCTGGCGCCTACATGGCCGAAGGAGAAGCCAGAGTCCAAGGAGCAGAAGTGAATGCTGTCCGGTTAAAAGGACCGTGAAGGAGACTGAGCTGAAGGCATCCGAGACAAATATCAGGAGACTTCGTCCGGACGCGTGCACACGAGCCGAAGTGGCTGTTCATTGGAACGCCTGCTTCAGGAGCAGCCAACGGAAGGGAGCGGCCAAGATCTGTGAGTGGTCACATCCGAAAGGACATTGTACGTTCGTAATTGGGTGTTGACCGTATTGAAGTGACCCCTACTCGAGATGCAGAATCCAATGTGTGTGAGGCGAATCCTCACGATCACCAGTTTAAGGAGTCACCAATGCTCTCCCTCGAAATATCCCGTGCGCTCCTCTCAAGCGAAACACAAGCGGCTTTGTCTCTTCCTACGGCAGCCCTGATATTGGGAGCTCTGTCACAGGTGGAGAAACTAATCGAACTGGCGGACCGAGTCTGCGATCCGGTGTTTCGCCANTCCACATAAGAAACGGAAACGGGCCACGCTCGAGAGCGTCTCTGAGAAGCAGGTGTGATCCCGGACTTTTGAAGTTGCCGGAGGATTGGTGGCGGCGAGTGGACTCGAACCACTGACCTACGGATTATGAGACCGTCGCTCTAGCCACCTGAGCTACGCCGCCACATTCTGCAATCGGAAGAGTGCGAAAGGAACTGCCCGGGGAACCTGCACTTTCGCGGCTTGGAAGCAGAGCCAGACTGGCGCCCGCTTCCAATTCTTAATTCTAAGTTCGCCTCTGGAATAGGTCAAACACTGGGTCTGTCAATCCGGCTATACTTTGCCGCATGATTATCGGCGCACATTTCCTTCTCTATAGCAACGATGCTGAGGCAGATCGCGCCTTTCTTCGCGATGTGCTGGGGCTCCGTCCTGTGGACGTCGGCCATGGATGGCTGATCTTCGGGATGAGTCCGGCGGAGGCTGCTGTCCACCCGCTCGAAGGAGATTTCTCGCACCAACACGCGGGGCAAGAAATGCTGGGCGCCGTCCTCTACCTGATGTGTGACGATCTGGAAGCGCAGGTCGCGACGCTAACCGCGAAGGGAGTGGAAAGCACTCCGCTGCAAACGGCCCCTTGGGGAATCACTACGTCCATCCTTCTGCCGAGCGGGGGAAAAATAGGCCTCTACGAGCCGCGGCATCCGACGGCTCTTCACTTGAAACTGTCTCCCGAAAGTGTATGAGAGCCATTGCCGTCATTCCGGCTCGGTTGGCCTCTACTCGTTTGCAGCGCAAGATGCTACGTCAGATTGCCGGCAAACCGCTGGTCGGAGTCGTGTACGAAGCGGTGCGTTCTTCCAAGCTGCTCGCGGATGTCATTGTCGCTACGGACTCCGAAGAAATCATGGCGGCATGCCGTGAGCAGGGCTGGAAAGCACGGATGACCTCCCCTTCTCATCGTAGCGGAACCGAGCGCGTCCATGAGGTTGCGCAGAGCGAACCGGCGGATATCTACATCAACGTGCAGGGGGACGAGCCGCTCGTCCGGGCTGAGCAAATCTCCAGCCTGCTGAAAGTGATGGACAATCCCGCGGCACAGGTTGGAACGTTGATGACTCCTGCTGCCGACGTCGATATCGGGAATCCGAACGCGGTCAAGGTCGTCAGTGATGTTCATGGACGGGCTCTCTATTTTTCGCGCGCGACCATTCCTTTCGATCGTGACCGGACGCAGCCTCGCTACTTCAAACACCTTGGGCTGTACGCCTACCGGAAATCAGCTCTCGGCGGCTTCGTCACGCTACCCGAATCCTCGCTCGAAAGAAGTGAGCGGCTCGAGCAATTGCGATTTCTTGAGAATGGAATCGAGATATATGTAGGCGAGACTCCATACGACAGCATTGGGGTTGATACTGAAGAGGACTTGGCCAGGGTAGTCGAGCTGTTGAAGAAGGGGTGAAAACAGCAGCTTGCGAGTTCGATGCGTTACTTCCTTCGCTCCTCCGCCAATCTCTGACGCAGGCTTTCACGGCCGTTCTGGGCGAGTCTCCGACACGCACCAGCATCGACCATTGGATTTGGAGTAACAGCCTTTTCGCGGCCCTCAAGGCGATCCCACAATGCAGATACCTCGGGATGTGTTGTGATCAGAATGGCGCAAGGCGTGGTCTCTAGAAATTTGAAGCTCTTCTCGAAATCATCGACTGCGTGTGGATATTCCTTGCTGTCCGTGAAGCGGAAGCCGTCCGACGAAACCGGTGTCAGGCTGTCTGCATAAACGATGTCTCGACACACGTCATGTTCGCAGGACTGCCAAGTCCAACTCGTCCCGCCGGGCGTATGTCCGGGCGTGAAGTGGGCGACTACTGCGAGTGGGCCCACGGTCAAGCGTTCTCCATCGTGAAGTTCCTGCACTTCATCGACGGTTGCGATCTTCTCTCCGCCGACATACTGCGGATCGCCTGGTCCCGGTCCCCCTGTTCGCATGACTGCCGCGCTCCACGGACTTGCAACCACTTTGGCTCGGCTCAACCGCTGTAAATCCGCAATGCCGCCTGCATGATCGAAATGAACGTGCGAATTCAGAATGATCTTCACGTCCTCAATTCGGAACCCAAGCGAACGGATATTCGCGGCAATCAGCGGTGCCGATTGCGGCAGGGCAGCGTCGATGAGAATGTGTCCGGCATCCGACGTGATCAGGATTGCACTCAGGCCATGAGGGCCGACGTAGTACGTGTTCCCATAAATCCGCAATGGCTTCTGAGGTCTGTTCCACTCGGCGCAACGCGAACACTGCACGGCGGGAATCTGGGCCGACGCCGCGGCGACAATAGCAAAGACCAGCCAACCAGGCACAAAGGCGCGTACTTTTTCGCTGAAGGTCAAAATTGTGGATGCGGGTGCTGTGTTTGTTGCCATTGCTCGGCGGCCGCCAACCGGCGAGAAATTGAAGGATGCGAATGGAAAAACCACTCCACCCACTTCGAGGGAGTGCGTTCGGCGAGATTCTGCTCCGCAAGCTTATTCATCGAAGAGATAAACGGTTCCACGCTCGCCGTCGACTCAAACGCATAGCGATCGGCCTGTCGCTCATTGAACCGCGAATACGCATTCATTGCCGGCATCAGCAAAAACGAAAGCACAACCGAAACAAGAGCGAGCAGCGGCAGATTCGCAAAATCCGACAATTGCTCGAACATGCGCTGATCCACGGCATAGTGAAGCACCCAGTTTGCCGCCCAGAATCCTACAAGTGTGATGCCTGCCTGCACCAGGATACTTTTCAAGATGTGCTTGTGCACATGATGGCCGAGTTCGTGTGCCAAGACTGCCTCGATTTCTTCGGGCGTGTAGTTATCGAGCAGCGTGTCGGCCAGAATTATGCGCCGGGTGTTGCCGAGTCCAGTCAGTGCGGCGTTCGCTTTCTTGCTCTTTTCCGACAGCTTCCATCGATAAACTCCGCGAACACGCGTTCCGGCGCGCTCACCCAGGACCACGAGCCTTCGCCGCAGCTCTTCGTTCTCCAATGGTTCAAACTTATAGAAGATCGGAAACAAAATAACTGGCGCGAGCTGCGCAAGCAAAATGAACAGCCCCATAAAAAGCACCCATGCCAGCGCCCACCAGTGTTGCGGCCATTGCCGGATCGTGAAATATAAAAGTTCCACGATGATGCTCGCCATCACCAGGCCGACGAGGAATCCTTTGATTTCATCCCAGGCCCACGCTCCAAATTTCTGGTTGGAGAGGTTGTACCGTCGCTCGAGCAGGAATCCGTAGTAGTCGAGTCCGACGCTAAGCGCTTTGCTGATGGCCAGCAATAATAGTAGATAGATGAACAGTGAAAGTACGTATCCCTGGAACCCCCACCGGTACGCCAGATCGCGGAGCGCGTCGGACCACCGCGTGACCAGCAGGACGACGAGAAAAACAAAACCCACGATGAAGTCGGCGATCCCCAGCCAACGCCGCATGCGGTTATACCGGCGCGCTTCGGGAGAATCTGCCTGCTCCGGAACTGGGTCATTTGCCATATTCACATCCATGTCCGGCGCGCTCGCGCTGCTCAAGCATTCCGGACGAACTTCTCTCCTGTGACGAGCAATTCATTCACCAATTCGGGGGACGCGGCCTCGGTATACAGCCTTAGCAGCGGTTCGGTGCCGGAAGCGCGAAACAACACCCACGCCTCTGCTCCCTTGCCATTCGTGGGCGCATCGAGGAAGAACTTCACGCCGTCCTTGTGCTCTTTCGTTAGAACCTTGTACTTGCCCAGCGCCTGCGTTCCATCGGCGCGCGCCCGCTGTATCGCGTTTTGCTTCACGTCTTCTGGAATGTGCAAGTCGCGCCGGCCGTAATAGTGAGATCCGAATTCCTGTTGCAGATCGGCAACCAGCCGGCCCAGCGGCTTGCCTTCCTCCGCCATCACGTTGGCCAGCAATAACGAATTCAGCACTCCGTCGCGCTCGGGTAGAAACCGGGAATACCCTATGCCCCCGGATTCTTCGCCGCCCATCAGAATTTCGCGTTCCATCATCAAGTCGGCCACGTACTTGAATCCAATCGATGTCTCATGCAGCTTGCGGCCGTGCTTCGCGGCGATGCGATCGATCATCCGCGTGGTATTGAAGGCGCGCACGACTTCTCCAGGCCACTTCTTTCGCTCGAGCAGCCACCGCAGAATGACACAGAAGATCTTATGCGAATCAACGAAGCTTCCATCCTCGGCCACCGCTCCGATGCGGTCCGCATCGCCGTCGGTTGCCAGTCCGGCGTCGCACTTCTCGCGCAGCACGGTTTCCTGCAGCATCGCCGTGTGCGGCTGAATCGGCTCCGGATTGATACCCGGAAAGAGAGGATTCACTTCCTGCCTGATGGCAATGAAATGCACGCCGCGCTCGGCAAAGATCCCGGGCAAAACACCCCGGCCGGAACCATACATAGCGTCCACGGCGAACTTGAACTTCGTCTTGGCGATCAGGTCCATGTCGGCGAACGCACAGACCGCCGCGACATAGGCCTTCTTCAAATCGACTGCATCGATCGACGCCTTGTTCCCCTTGGGCATCGCGCCTGAGGCAAGCTCCTCCTCAATCTTCTTCATGATTGCCGGCGTCGCCGACCCTCCGAAGTTGCCCTTGAACTTCACTCCATTCCAGTTCCAGGGATTGTGACTCGACGTCACCATCACACCGCCAGCCGCACCGTGTGTCTTCACGGCATACGAAACTGCCGGGGTTGGAGTGTAGTCATCCGCGAGCTTCACAGGAATTCCGGCAGCCGCAATCACTTCAGCCACCGCCTGCGCAGCCCGAGGCGAAGCGAAGCGGCAGTCATAACCGACCACTACGCCGCGCTGCGGTTGTTCATACTTCGCGACGTATGACGCGATCGCGCCAGCGACACGCCGCACGTTCTCGAAGGTAAAGTCATCGGCAATAATTCCGCGCCAGCCGTCGGTCCCGAATTTGATATCTTGCGCCATAGGAATTCGTGATCGCTGTCAGTGACTCGAGCAACGTGATCCGTAGCCCCTCACGACCATGTACTACGTAAGCTTGTGCATCTTTTTCTCATCCAGATATTTCACAATCTTGCCCACATCCTGCGCATGTTGCCGGGTGGTGATGAGCAGCGCATCCGGAGTCTCAACCACGACGACATCCGTTACTCCCACGGCAGCCACGAACTTTCCCGGAGCGTGAACGTAATTACCGCGCGCATTTAGCAGAAACACGCCCGAACCGGTTACCAGATTACCTTCCTGGGGAGTTTTCCTGGCAACCTGATGCTCGTGTAGCGCGGTCCACGAACCCAGGTCATTCCAGCCGAAATCCGCGGGAAGACAATAGATTTGCCCTTCCTGCTCCCCCTTCGCTGAGCGCGGCTCGAGCACCGCGTAGTCTACGCTGATGTTTTCACAATGCGGATACACTCGCTTGAACACGCCGGCAAACTTGCTGGTTCCATAGCTGGCGGCGATTTCTTCCAGCAGCGCGGCCGTTTTCGGAAGGTGTTCGCGTAAGGCGTCCGCAAGAGTCTGCGCGCTCCATAAGAACATCCCGCTGTTCCAGAAATAGTTTCCTGCAGCAACGAACTCGGTTGCTGTTTCTGCGTTGGGCTTTTCGGTAAAGCGCCGGACATGCAGGGCATCTCCCAGATATAAGGCGCCGGCTTCAATATACCCGTACCCAGTCTCGGCGCGATTGGGACGGATCCCGAGGACCACGATATGAGGTCCAGCTGCCGCGAGTTCGATGCCGCGTTCCAGAGTCTCGCGATAACGCTTCTCGTCGGCGATGACGTGATCGGAGGGAAACATTCCAATCACCGCGTGCGGATCTTCCTTCAGCAACACGAAAGCTGCGAGCCCGATCGCGGGCGCCGTGTTCCTGCCGACCGGCTCTGCAAGAATCTGCCGCTTCGCCAGCCTGGGCAATTGTTTCGAGATCGCAGGTTGGAGATCACCATTCGTGATGACCCAGAACTTCTTCGCCGGCGCGAGCGGTAACAGGCGCGCCACAGTCTGCTGGATCATCGTCTGCTTGCCGTCGAGCGCCAGAAGCTGCTTCGCGCATTTCTTCCGGCTCAACGGCCAGAAACGCGTGCCGCGCCCGCCTGCGAGGATCACCGGATAGAAGTTGGCGTTCTTTGCCATATGAGGGATTTCGATTGCGGACTTCAGAGTCTCCGAGTTGGTCGCGGCGTCACTTCAACGGTCCAATCTGGAATCTAAATCTTCAATCTGCATTGCTGCTATAGTCTGGTTTCAGGCTCAGATAGGTTCTCTCCGGGCACATAAGCGCGCAAGAATTCCACATTCCACTGCGGACGTACGGCAAAGTCCTCCACAGCCGCGGGCACAACCACCGCGTCTCCTTTGGCGAGCGTCACCGGTTCCATGCCCTGCGCTTCGATCACGCCGCAGCCCTCGACCGCAACCAGAATCTGTACTGAACTCTTACCGGATGCATCGTGCGTAGCAAGCTCGAACTGCTCCTTTGCATCGAACATGTCCACAACAAAATACGGAGCGCGGATGAGTTCCTCCTGTCGATTTTTGCCCTTCTGCTTCGGAGCGGGCCTCAAGACCTTACCTGAGTTGACCTTCTCCTTTACGGCAGCCATGCCGTCTGTCAGATGCAATTCCCGTGGTCTGCCGTAGTCATACAAACGGTAAGTGGTGTCCGACTGCTGCTGAGTCTCGACAATGATCGATCCGGGCCCCAGCGTATGGACGGTGCCTCCCGCAACGTAAATCATGTCGCCGGTGTACACGTTGAGCCAGTTCAGCATCTCCTCTGCCCGGTTCTGATGGATGGATTCTTCCAATTGCGCCGCGGCAACGCCTTCTTTGAGGCCTAGACCGATCTGTGCTCCGGGCTTGGCGTGCGCCACGTACCAGCATTCGGTTTTCCCCCAGGGCTGACCAACGCGCAACGCCTGGGTGTCATCCGGATGCACCTGCACCGACAGCTTCTCATGCGGAAAAAGAAACTTCAGCAGAAGCGGAAATCGCCTGGCGTCGCGTGCCGCATGCCCTACAAGGTCGCGCTCATACTGCGTGCTCAATTGCGCGAGCGTCTTTCCCGCAAGGGGTCCATTCGCGACCTTGCATTCGTCCCCGCTGAGCCAGGCCTCGCCAATCTTTTCGCTGAACCTGTGATTGGGATAAATCGGCGAGAGGTCCTCAGTTCCCCAAGGGCGCGGGTCAAACGCCGGACTCATTAGCAGCGGATAGAGACTTGCCATTCGTGTGCCGATAGATCTGCCGATAAAAAAGACCGCTCACACGGAACGGCCTTTTGCCGAAAAGATTGTCTTCTCTGTGAAGCCCGGCGCCTCCCGTGGTGAAATGTCTTGGCTTCAGCCGACGAGGACGACTCCGAGGCCAAAACGGGGTTAGAGCGCTCCGAAGAACTTCCGCATACGCTCCAGCCCGCGGTCCAATTCCGCTTTCGACGTGGCGTACGAGACCCGGATGTGATCGCGCGTGCCAAATCCTTCGCCGGGTACGGTGGCCACATGCGCCTCGCGGAGCAACCGCCCGGCCACATCAGATGCCGACTTCAACCCGCCGCGTCCTAGAAACTTGGAAATGTTCGGATAAGCATAAAACGCGCCCTCAGGCACGGTGCAAGTTACTCCGGGAATCGAACTCAGGCCTTGCACAACATGATCGCGAAGCTGGATGTATTCCAGGCGCATCTGTTCTACACATTCCTGCGAACCTCGCAGCGCAGCGACCGCAGCTTTTTGCACGATCGACGTCGGATTCGAAGTGGACTGGCTCTGCAATTTCGCCATCGCCCCAATCACCGCGGCAGGGCCCATGGCGTAACCAAGCCGCCATCCGGTCATCGCGTATGTCTTTGAAAGCGACCCAAGAATCACCATGCGCTCTTTGAATTCACGCAGCGATCCGACGGAGAAATTCTTACCCGTGTAATTCAGGTACACATAGCACTCGTCCGACAATACCCAGATGCCGCGTTCGTGCGCCAGACGGATCACTTCGGTCATGTCCTCGGGACTCATCACGGCGCCCGACGGGTTCGAAGGCGAATTGAGAATGATCGCCTTCGTCTGCGGCGTGATCAGCTTCGCGACCATCTGTGCGGTCACACGGAATCCCTGCGCCTCATCGGCCTCGAGCAGTACGCAATTGCCGCCAGCATAGCGAATGATGTCCTTGAACGACACCCAGTATGGAACGGGAAGGATCACTTCGTCGCCGTGGTCGACCAACACCTGAATGGCGTTGAACAGCGCATTCTTGCCGCCAGTGGAGGCTATCACCTCTTCGCGGCGATAGTCCGAATCGAAGTCCACATTGTGCCGGTGGGCAATGGCATCGCGCAGCTCGGCAGTTCCCGCAACCGCCGTGTACTTGGTGTAGTTCCCCTGAATGGCGGCGATGCCGGCATCTTTAATGTGCTGCGGGGTTGAGAAGTGCGGTTCACCTGCGCCAAAATCGACCACGTCAATTCCCTGCTGGCGCAGTTTGTCGGCCTCAGCCACGACCGCCATGGTGGCGGACGGCTCGATGCGGTTGATTCTCTCAGTCAGCCTTACTGCTTCAGTGATTGCCGTCGTCATGCCTTCTTTTTCCTTCTCCTGGGGACTTCGATCACATTTGCTTCCTGCAACTTGTAGGCGGGATCAACCTTCTCGCGCAGCTTCTTGTCCACCACTTCTGGGACTAAGCCCTTCACTGGGCCTCCCGCCTGAGCTACTTCCCGCACCAACCTCGAACTCACATAGGAATACTTGTCGGCCGGCATCATGAACACTGTTTCGAGCGTCGGCTCCAGTTTACGGTTCATGAGCGCCATCTGCAGCTCATATTCGTAATCGCTGATAGCACGGATCCCCCGCAGTACGCACATCGCGTCAATTGACTTGGCGTACTCAACCATCAGGCCGTGAAAGGTGTCGATCCGCACATTCGGCAGTTCCGCTGTCAACTCGCGCAGCATCTCCAGGCGCTCGCCTACGCTGAACATCGGGACCTTTTCCGAATTCCGCAGGATCGCCACCACGAGTTCTTCGAAAATCTTGCTGCCTCGCTCGATCAGGTCGAGGTGCCCATTCGTGGGCGGATCAAAGGACCCGGGATATATAGCTGTGCCCTTGTTCAATGTTCCTCACTGGAACGGCGCAGTTCAGCAGAGTGAACGACGGTAGAGCAATGTAGAAGATTCTATGCGGGCGGCAGGGAAGATGGCAATGAATGCGTGGCGAATGTGGGGGAAAGTCTCATCGATGCTGACGAGGGGCCAGCGTGGGCACAGCCGCCTCGGCTGTCCGGTCGAACGAAGGCTGACCTGGTTTACCGCCTCAGCCGAAGGGAGACCCGGGCGCGGCTCCGTGAGAGTGGGACGCGCCCGGAGGCAACGAACTATCGCCGGGCCGCCGCGATCGGAGCCTTTGGCGTATCCGTCCCGGTCGGCATAGTGGTCACTCGTCCGGACGACCCTGTTCCGGCCTGGGCAGCGGCCGCGGCGGGTTGTGCCAGAGGGGTCGCGATCAAGCCGAGCGTCTTCCGCACCTCTGTGTCCAGCTTTGCCAGGACATCTTTATTGTCTTTCAGGAACTGGCGGGCATTCTCCCGCCCCTGACCGATGCGCTCCGTCTTGTAGCTGAACCATGATCCGGATTTCTCGACGATATTGTGGGTCACCGCCAGATCGAGCAGGTCGCCTTCGCGCGAAATACCCTCGCCATAGAGAATGTCGAACTCAGCGTCGCGGAACGGCGGCGCCACCTTGTTCTTGACGATCTTTACCTTTGTCCGCGATCCGATCACGACATCGCCTTCCTTCACGGCGGCGATGCGCCGAATATCGATTCGAACCGACGAGTAGAACTTGAGCGCCTTGCCGCCCGTAGTCGTCTCGGGATTTCCGAACATCACGCCAATCTTCTCGCGGATCTGGTTGATGAAGATCAGGCATGTCCTCGATTTCGACACGGTTCCCGTCAGCTTACGAAGCGCCTGAGACATCAGCCGTGCCTGCAATCCCATATGGCTGTCGCCCATCTCGCCATCGAGTTCGGCCTTGGGCACCAAGGCCGCGACGGAGTCCACGACCAGCACGTCCATGGCATTCGAGCGCACCAGAGCCTCGGTAATTTCCAGCGCCTGCTCTCCGTAATCGGGCTGAGAGACTAGAAGGTTGTCGACATCCACTCCAAGCTTCTTCGCGTACCCGGGATCGAGCGCATGCTCAGCATCGATAAATCCCGCCATCCCGCCAGTCTTCTGTGCCTCGGCGATGACCTGTAACGTAATCGTCGTCTTACCGGACGATTCCGGCCCGAACACTTCGATCACGCGGCCTCGCGGGAAGCCGCCCACGCCAAGCGCAGCGTCGAACGAAATCGAACCCGTCGGGATCACTGAGATCGGCAGAATCGCGTCTTTCGATCCCAATCGCATGATCGAACCCTTGCCGAATTGCTTTTCTATCTGTGATACCGCCAGTTCGATCGCCTTGCCTCGCTCGTCTGCCATGATTGGCTCCTTTAAGACCGGCTTCTTGGAAGAGTGCCGAACTATGAACGCTTTCTAATCTGGCCGGATTATACATACGAAACGAAGCGAATAAAAGGCGAATCTATATAATTAACCTGTGGAACGTACCAAAATGGGAGCCTCCGACGCCTTCCAGCGCACGAACTGCCGCGCAATCAGAGCGGATCTTCAGAAGGAGGATCAAGCCTGGGACTCAGCTTCTCGGATCGACAGTGCCAATTCGCCGCCGGCCCAGGCAATCTGATCCTCGTTGATGATGGCAGGAGGCGCCAGCAGCAGATGATCTCCAGAGCTCCCGTCCACGCTGCCCTGCATCGGATAGACCAGCAACCCACGCTTCATCGCCGCAGCGCCCACTTTGCCTGAAAAGCTCAACTCCGCCGGATAAGGTGATTTTTGCGTCTTGTCACTCACGAACTCAAGGGCCCAAAGCAGTCCCAGGCCTCGCACATCGCCGACGGATTTTTCGCTGCGCAACGTTTCCAGCGCTTGCTTGAAATACCGAGCAGGAGTTCTATCGCGGCCGCTATCCGCCGCGTCGACTAATCTATTCGTCTGCAAATATCGAAGCACGGCGCGTCCCGCCGCGAGCGAAATCGGGTGTGCGTTATACGTGAACCCATGCAAAAACGCTCCGGAGCCCGAGGCAATCGCATCGACGACTTTCTTGCTCGCGATCACGGCTCCTAGCGGCGCGTATCCGCTCGAAAGCCCCTTCGCCGTAACGAGAATGTCCGGCGCAACATCCCAATGTTCCACGGCGAAGTTGCGGCCTGTCCGACCCATGCCCGTCATGACTTCGTCTGCAATCAGGAGCACGCCGTGCCGCCGGCAGATCTCCGCGATCGACTGCAGATAGCCAGGAGGTGGCACAACTGCGCCCAGGGTCGCCCCACTCACAGGTTCGAAGATGAACGCGGCGGCCCCGCCATTCGATTCTTCGATCGCGCGATCGAGTTCTGCGGCATACTGCTGTCCACAGTTGCGGCAACCATCGGTGCAGTCGAACGCGCAGCGGTAGCAACACGGCATTCCAATGTGCGCGAACTCGCGCACCATCGGCAAATAGATTTCCCTGCGCCGCCTGTTGCCGGATACGGACAACGCTCCGAGTGTGGACCCGTGGTAGCTCTGCTGCCGGCTCAACACCTGATGCCGCCGCGTCTCTCCGATGTCCACCTGATACTGCCGGGCCAGCTTCAGAGCAGTCTCGATCGACTCCGATCCGCCGGAGGTGAAGTAAACAGCGCCGGCATGGAAGTGCTCTCCCGCGAACGTCAGCAACTCCCGCGCGTACTCTTCCGCGACTGGCGTGGTGAATTGGCTGGTATGGACGAATTCCAGTTTCGCCGCCTGCTCGGCCATTGCCGATGCAATCTCGCCTACTCCATGTCCAATCAGGTTGACGGCGGCCGATCCGGCGAGATCGAGATACCGATTCCCGTTCGCGTCCCAGATGTAGGCGCCTTCACCGCGGACAGCCGCGGGGAGATCCTTACGGAACGATCTGCGAAAAACCGGAGAACGCGTATGCGCGATTGTCGGCGAAATCACGACAGATATCGTAACAGGGTTGCTTTTCCATACTTAGATTGGCAGAGCTTTCGGTGAGGCTTACCTTTTCCCCATATCGAACATCTACTAGATATAGGCTCGTGCACGTCATGGCTCCTCGGCAGGGTACTGCGTTCGAGCGACGGCACTCTGAAGGAGAACTATGCCCAGGAATCGTTTTTCCGGCTTCCTAACCCTGCTGGTCACGTGTTGTGTCTGTGCCCCGGTTCTCTCAACGGCCCAACAACCAGCCGGCGGATTTGCGGCTCATCTTGTAGTCACGGCCGAGCCCAAGCACGGCAACACTGTTCCCACAATCAATCGCGACGAAGTGATGGTGTACGAAGGACACGAGCGCGACCAGGTCCTCGAATGGCTTCCGGCTCAGGGCGATCATGCGGCCTTGCAGTTGTTTATCCTGATCGACGACAGTTCCAGCGCGAGCCTCGGATCGCAACTTCAGGATCTCAAGCAGTTCATCAATGCTCAGTCCGCAACAACGATGATCGGCGTCGCCTACATGCAGAACGGGACCGCGCGCGTTGTGCAAGATCTGACGAACGATCACGCCGCCGCCGTGAAGTCGTTGCGCTTGCCTATGGGAGCAGCCGGAGCCAATGCCAGTCCTTACTTTTCCCTCAGCGATTTGGTGAAGAAGTGGCCTAGCGCGTCAGGCCGTCGCGAAGTGCTGATGGTTACCGACGGCATTGATCGCTACTACGGAACCGGCGACTTGCAGGATCCCTATCTGCAGGCGGCCATCGACGATGCCGCCAAGGCCAATATCCAGGTATCCGCGATCTACTTTCCCGAGATAGGCCACTTCGGTCACAGTTACTGGCAAACCTACGGGGACAGATCTACCTATCGCGGGTAGCCGACGAAACCGGAGGCGAAGCGTTTTATATCGGGATGACCGGCGCACCCGTCTCGTTCGCGCCTTTCCTCGAGCAATTCGGAAGACGTCTGCAGCATCAATACCTGCTGAGCTTTATTCCGCAGCCGCAGAAAAAGAGCGGGTGGCAAACTGTCCGCCTCACGACCGAAATACCGAATGTGGACTTGGTGTCCGCGGGCCGCGTCTACGTACCGGCAGAATAGCATTCCTGATTCGGTACTCGCGTAACCGGGGACGCGAGTCGGTCAACCCTGTGCCTTGGAGATTCCGATAAGATTGACCTCTGATCGGGTCTCGATGAAGAAACTCCTGCGCTTCTTCCAGCCGTCTCATCAGCACACGGCCTTCTCGGCGACACTGTTGCTGATCACGGCAGTCATGCTGTCGCGCGTAATCGGATATGTGCGCGACGCCTACATCGCATGGGCCTACGGAGCCGCCGGATCGACGGACGCCTATGTAACTGCTTTCACGCTGCCCGACTTCCTCAACTACATCGTCGCGGGCGGATCGGCTTCCATCACCTTCATCGCGATCTACACCAGATTCTTGGCTGAAAAGCGGGATGCCGACGCGCAGAAGACTTTTTCCATCATCATCACCGTAATGACCGCGGTGATGGTAGTGGGCACGGTCCTCGCCGAAATTTTCACCCCACAATTCCTGCACTGGTATGTGAAGGATTTCACGCCCGACAAGATTGAACTTTGCGTTCACCTTACCCGCATTCTTCTTCCGGCCCAGATCTTTTTTTATGTTGGAGGCGTCGTTTCGGCGGTTCTCCTCTCTCACCGCCTCTTCCTGTTTCCAGCCTTCGGCCCCCTGATTTACAACCTGTTCATTATTCTCGGGGGAGTTTTGGGCGGGCGGCACTTTGGAATCGCCTCGCTCGCCTACGGAGCGCTGATCGGCAGCTTCGCCGGTCCATTTCTCGCGAGCGCGATCGGGGCAGCTCGCATCGGAACAGGCTACCGGCCGTCGTTCGATATCTCGAATCCCGCCTTTCGCGAATGGGTGAAGCTCTCGGTGCCACTGATGCTCGGAGTTTCACTCGTGACTGCGGATGACTGGATCCTTCGCCACTATGCCGCCAAAGGANTCGGCGACATTACCCGGCTGAACTACGCCAAGCGCCTGTTTGCCGTCCCGATCGCAGTTCTTGGCCAGGCAACAGGACAAGCTTCTCTCCCATTCTTCGCCCGGCTGTTCAACGAAAAACGGCTCAAGGAATTTGCCGACACAGTCAACGATTCGGTGTACCGCGTTTCCGCCGCGTCGATTCTGGCTACCAGTTGGATGATGGCCACGGCTCTTCCTCTCATCGATCTTGTTTATCGCCGCGGCCGATTTCTTCCTTCCGACACGCAGCCAACCGCTGTTTACTTCTTCTGGTTCTCGCTCTCGCTGGTGCTGTGGTCTGCGCAAGGGCTCTATGCTCGAGCATTCTATGCGGCCGGAAATACTCTCACGCCAATGATCGCCGTGACCCTGGTGACAGCAGGATCGATGCCCGTTTACTCACTCTTGTTCCACAATTTTGGAGTCGTAGGTCTTGCGTGGGCGTCAGACATTGGCATCGGGCTCAACCTCGTAGCGCTTGCTGGATTGCTCCATCGGCGAAAGTTGGTCTCCGCGAGTGAACTACGCTGGGATGAACTCGGTAAGGCCGCGCTGACCGCGATCATCGCTGGAGCGGTCAGTTTCGAGGTGGCGAAGGCGATCCCGCTCACAACAGGCCGGGGTAGCCGCATTGCTGATCTCAGTCAATTAGCCCTCGTTTCGATTACCTGGGCTGCCGCGGTGGCAGCGGGATTGTGGCTGCTCAAGTCGGAGCTTCCTCGGGATCTGCGACGGAGGAAGAAGCAGGCTGCCTATCCGGCCGTGGCGGAAGGCGAGAGCAAAGAAATTCTCGGGGCAGGACGATAGCAGCCCTGGCGCTCAGCATTTAGCCGAGACCATTGAACTGTATCTCTTCGAATGTCTTGGTTGAAACGCGGAATACGATTCCCCAAAACGCTGGGCCGCCATCACACACGACTACGGCCTGCTTTGACTCTTTTGCCTTCCAGTATCCGGTCGCCGCCCTTGCGGGATAGAAGTTGCCGTAGATGTAGCGCTCAGCTTTTCTCGTGAAACCGACGTACTGCCGGTGATAGGCCTGTCCCTGAGGGGGAATTTCCTCTCCGGCGTTCGCTCGTTGTTGCAGGTACTTCGGCAGAGACCCTTCCAGTTCGTCGATGTCCTGGTTGGACGGCTGCCAGGCTCCGGAAACCGCGGCAGGAGTGGCTCGCGAGCACTGCCGCAGCACATCCCGTGCGAGAGATGGATTGAGGCGGTAGCGTCCGGTGGCTGGAGGCGCAAACGGCACATCGCTGGCAAGCACGATTGCAGTCGTGACGAGAAAGCAGGCGACAAAGGATCTCTTCCAACTTCGATCAAGGGTGCAATTACTCATGCTGCTTTCTTGATCGCAGTTTACTCCACCAGGGTCGACGGGTTCGAGATATGCGCCGAGACCTGCGCTATACTCAATTTCTGGAAAAGACGATGGTTACTGCCGCAAAAACCGTTTCTATCCAACGACTTGTGCAGGAATTGCGAAAGCAGCCGGAATCGGCTTTCAGTCCGACCGAGCCGATCCGCCGGCTGTTGCAGGAAAAGCCCGTCGATACGGATTCTCTCGCGCCTTATCTCAACTGGGATCGCCAGCACTACACGCGCAACCTCATCGACCGCACTCCTCTTTACGAGTTGATGGCAATCTGCTGGGACGTCGGACAGGCCAGCTCAGTTCATAATCATCGCGACCAGAACTGCTGGATGGCAGTACCACTGGGCCGCTTGCAGGTGGAAAACTTCCGTCTTGTTCACCAGGACGTGGACGGCGGAACCTGCAAGCTAGAGCCTCTGAATACGGTGGAGATGAACATTGAGCAACCCTGCGCGGTGGATCCCGCCGATCCGGTCCATCGCGTCGTGAATCCGAAAGAATTCGATCAGCGGGCAGTCAGCCTGCACGTTTACTCCCGCCCCTTCGATACCTGTATCGTGTATTCTCCCGAGCAGGGCACTTGCGGAGAAATCAAGCTTCATTTCAATACCATGTTCGGGAAGACTTCGGAGCACTGATAGGAAATGTTCAAGCATGCGGCCCTGCTATCGACTGTCGCCCTTCTCATATGGAGTCAGGCCGCATGCAACAAGCCCGAAGCTCCAGCCAAACCCAAGCCGGACGTTCTCGAATCGGTGACGCCCCGGTCCTCGCAATCCCTGCCTCTGTCGGTTCTTGACAAGACATTCGACGTCAAGACCTCCACCAGCTTCTCCTTCGAGCTTCCGGCACACAGCGCGCAACCTCATCTTCACGGCGTTTTTGAGTCGTTCTTAGGTAAGGCTCATGGTCCGTCCAATGAAGCTGCGAACATTGAGTTCGTCATCATGAACGAGGAGCAGCAGGCCGCGTTCGCCAACAATCACCCAAGCGAATCTCTGTTTTCGGTCGAAGACTCTCACAACCAGGCAGTGAATCTCGACCTGTCACCGACCATCACACAAGCCGTCAAGTACTACCTTATCTTTCAAAATCCCCGCGGCAGCAAATCCAACAAAGTCGTTCAGGCGAATTTCCGGGTCGATTTTTAACCTCGAACCTGCTGCTAAACTAAGCGCTGTGCCTGCGCGAAAAAAGCCCACAACCCCCGAGGTCAGTGCCACGCCTGCGCCATCCAAGCCGCGGGTGGTCCCGTCCTCCAAGTCAGCTGGTTGCGAGACTGACGCTGCCCATGGACGCATCTTCCTGATCGACACCATGTCGTTCATCTTCCGCGCCTATCACGCCATGGCGCGGCAGCGTCCCATGTCGACCAAGTCGGGATTGCCCACGGCTGCAATCTACGTCTTCGTGAACATGTTGCGGAAGCTGCGCGACGACTTTTCCCCCGAGTATCTCGCCGCTGTTTTCGATGTCGCCGGCCCGACCTTCCGTGATGAAGAAGCAGAGGCAGTCACCACTATTCGCAAGTGGGACATCAAGACCCAGACATTCACCGAGATCGAATACAAGGGCTACAAGGCCAACCGCGTGGCCATGCCCGAGGACCTCGCGCAACAGGTGCCCTTCATTCGTCGCGCCCTCGAGGCGTATCGCATCCCGATGATCGGAGTGACTCGGTTCGAAGCCGACGACGTAATCGGCACGCTCGCCCGCAAAGCGGCTGATGCCTCGCATACGGTGTACATCGTGTCCAGTGACAAGGACATGATGCAGCTCGTCAATGACAAGGTACACATCCTGAATCCGCCGAAGGACAACCTGATCTGCGATGCGGCCAAGGTGGAAGAAATTCTCGGCGTGCCGCCCGATCGCGTCATTGACGTTATGGCACTACGCGGCGACTCGATCGACAACATCCCAGGAGCGCCCGGGATCGGCGACAAAGGATCTGTCGAGATCATCAAGCGCTTCGGCAGCGTGGAAGCAGCTCTGGATCACGCCGCAGAAGTCGAGCGCAAAACTTACCGCGAGTCGCTCCTGAACAATCGCGACACGATCCTCTTCAGCAAATCGATGGCGACCATCGATACGCATGTTCCGGTGGAACTGGATGTGAACTCCATGCGCGCGGGCGAACCGGATGTCGATGCGCTGAAGGCGCTATTCACGGAGCTGGAGTTCACGTCACTTCTGAAGGAACTACTGCCGGTTATCGAGGTCAGCGGCACGCAATATAGCGAAGCGAAATCGTCCAGCGATGTTGAGAAGGTGCTGACCTCCGCATTCGGCCGAGTGCTGTCTGTAGCTTTGGAGAAGGAAGAGACCGCCCCGACGGCGGAATCAACCGAGCAGGACGAGGAAGCGCAGTCCGCCCAACTCTCGTTTATGGGAGGCGCCATGAACCAGCCTCCGGAGCGCAAGTCACTGCGCCTGGCCATCTCCGCCGAACCAGGTGCAGCGACCGTCGTGAGACTCGACTCCGGTCATCCGGCCTCAACACTTCGAGCGGCACTTGCGAACGAAGAAGTCCGGAAATCTCTCCACGACTACAAAGGTGCGATCCATGCTCTCGAACCTTTGGGAATCGAGCTGAAGTCCGTCATTCACGACCCCATGTTGTACTCATACCTCCTCGATCCGACCTACTCGTCCCACAGCCTTTCCGAAGTCGCTCTGCGCCGATTCAACCTGAAACTCAGCGGAGAACTGGCGGAGTCGGCCGACATCACCGGACGCCTCACCGCCGCATTGCGCGACGAAGTGAATCAATCTGGCCTAGCCAAGCTTTATGAAGAGATGGACCTGCCGCTGGTCCCGGTGCTCGCGCGCATGGAACACGCAGGCGTAAAGATCGACACAACCGCTCTCTCGCAGATGTCAATCGAACTTGAGCGGGAGATCAATGGCAAAGCAAAAGAGATCTACGAAGTCACCGGCATGGAGTTCAATGTCGGCTCCCCCAAGCAGCTCGGTGACGTCCTCTTCAATCGCATGAACCTGCCTAAGCCGGTGAAATACGGCAAGGGACGCATGATCTCGACGGCTGTCGATGTGTTGGAAGAACTGGCCGAGAATCATCCGATCGCGCGCATGGTACTCGACTACCGCCAGCTCACGAAATTGAAATCGACCTACGTCGATGCTCTGCCCGCGCTAATCAATCCCGCAACCGATCGCCTGCACACCACCTTCGGACAAACTGGCACGGCCACCGGGCGCCTCTCTTCAGCGAATCCCAACCTGCAGAACATTCCGATCCGCACCGAACTTGGCCGCGGCATTCGGGCCGCCTTCATTGCCGAACCCGGATACGTACTGCTGACGGCCGACTACTCGCAAATCGAACTCCGCCTGCTCGCGCATTTCTCGGGCGACTCGCTGCTCGTGGAAGCCTACCGTCACGGCGATGACATTCACACGCTGACAGCCTCGCAGGTCTTCGGAGTCCCGCCTCTGATGGTGACGCCCGACCACCGCCGCGCGGCCAAAGTGGTGAATTTCGGCATAGTCTACGGACTATCGCCCTTCGGCCTCTCGCAGCAACTCGGCATCGAGCCGGGCGAAGCCAAGCAGTTCATCGAAGCCTATTTTGCGAAGTACAGCGGTGTGCGGCGCTTCATTGACAAGACGCTCGAAGAAGCCCGGCGCGACATGAAAGTGAAAACGCTCTTCGGACGCGTGCGCCCGATTCCCGACATCAATAGTAAGAACTCCAACCAGCGCGGATTTGCCGAACGTACTGCAGTGAACACTCCGCTGCAAGGTACCGCGGCCGACCTGATCAAGATCGCCATGATCCGCATCGATGACGCGCTGCGCGAGCGCGACCTGAAATCGCGCATGACCCTGCAGGTCCATGACGAACTGGTCTTCGAAGTTCCCGAAGCCGAAATCGACATCATGCGTTCGCTGGTTCGCGAACACATGGAGAAGGTTCACGCCTTGGAAGTCCCTCTCCAGGTCGAAATGGGAGTAGGCCCCAACTGGAGAGACCTGGACTAATGCGCAATCTGCACTGATGCGATCGTAGAGACGGAGCTCGCTGTGTCTCTGCCGCCCGGCACCAAATGCTCCTGACGTCGCTGCAAGGCGATCGGCAAAATCTCAGCAATTGTGGTGTAAGATGAAACAGAACCCCGCCGCTGGCCAGAGGCCGCAAGCCCTGAATCAGCGGATTCCTTCCAAGTCGGGACGTGGCTCAGCCTGGTAGAGCACTCGCTTGGGGTGCGAGGGGTCGGCAGTTCAAATCTGCCCGTCCCGACCAACTCCATTCTCATTCAGCATCGCATTTCCTCCCACTCAAGCCAAAAGAGGGCTTGAATGGGCCACCGGCCCGTTATCTCATCAGCCCAACTACTTCCAGGCTCGTCCTTTACTGGGGCTCAAGTAGCCTTGACCCAAATCTCAGATTTACTCAATTAGGGTTCATTTGAACTTCATCGGCATTCATCGGCAATCTTCGGCCCTCTCGCGCCGGTCGCACTCCATGGCACATGCGGATGAAGTGGTCACGTCCTGGGGTTCAATTCGGCTTAGAAGAACGTCTTCTTGAAGGCTTCATGCCGTGCGCGGGCGCTCTCGATGAGTACACGAAACTCAGATTCGCCACGCATGCTATCCAGCAGGGGGTCTGTCATGAAGTACGGATACGGAAAGAATCCATTTTCGATGCTGTGTTTCAGCATGCGCAACGCCGATGGCTTGTCTCCTAAGACGGCGTAGGCCTGTGCGAACTTGTAGATCGCCTCGGAGTCCCCGACGCCTCGATCCTGAATCTTGTTTTCGGCGGTCCGAAGTATCTCGATCGCCTTGTTTGGTTGATGCACCACCGCATCACTCAGGGCCTTGCCCACCTGGGTCTGCAACAAAGTCGGATTCAACTCGAACGAACGATCGAAATCTGCGACCGCCACGTCAAATTGTTTCTTGTGATACCGTGCGAAGCCACGGTAGAAGATGTGATACGGCAGGTCGGAGTTCGCGGGCAAGCTCTGAAGGAACTTGTCGTACTGGCCGAGGTAAAGGTACGTGTTCAGAGCCGAGCTGTTCATCTTCACGTTAGGATCGAGATGCCGTGCCTGTTCGCATTCTTCGACCGACTCCTGCAACATGCCCGCGTAACGGTAGGCATATCCCAGCTCCCAATGCAGCTCCGCATGATGGGGATTGGTTTTCAAGGATTCCCGGAGCAGGGGCACTGCCTGTTCCACCCTGCCTGTATCGGTGAGGAAGTTGGCCAGATACACGCGCGTCTCGATCTGTGCGGGCTGAAGTGCTAACGCGCGATCAAAGGCCGCTTGCGCTTTTCGGTAATAGTCGCGCCCTTGCAACTGAAATGAGCCGCTTGCCGTGTAGGAACGGCCGAGATAGGCCCAGGTCAAAGCGTATTGCGGATCGATCTCCGACGACTTCTCCAGCATCTGAATGGCGAGCGGGAAATCGCTTCTCGAGTACAAGTCAACTCCACGCAAGTAGTACTCGTAGCCAAGAGGATTGACGGGTTCATCCAATTTGAGCCGCGCCGCCTCGGAAGATGAGAGATTCAGCTCGAGCCCTTGAATGATTTGCTCTACCACCTGATCTTGCACGGTCAGCAGCTTCTGATAGCGAAGGTCAAAGGCCCCCTTCCAAAGAAGGTTCCGTGTTTTTACCTCGATGAGCTGGCAAGTGATCCGCAAGTCGTCGCCATCGCGGATGAAGTTCCCGGTGAGCAGCGTATCGACGTCGAGGTCGGCGGCAACTTTAGAGATCTCGAAAACCTGATCTCGGTATTTCTCGATGGCATACGAAGGACGCACTCTCAATTCATGGACGTATCCGAGCTTTGTGATTACCGCATCAGCGAGCGAATATCCTAGGAAGTCGCTGCCGGGATCCTGCTTTATATTTTGGAACGGCAGGATCGCAAGCCGGCGCGGTGCGGACGATGCATGAGGAGCGACTGAAGTGCGCCGAAATAGCCAATACCCGAGCAGGGCCAGGATTACTCCACCTGCAAAGACGGCCAGCAACCCGAAAGTTGAGAATCTCCCACGCCGGACTGGAGGGATTTTCAGAGCGGCAGGCGCTCCTTGCGACTGCTGGACAACTGGGGATATGGCTTGTTGAGGCTTACGAAGTTCGTGATTCGCAGGGCTAGACGCTTCGCTCCGGATATTAACCCGGGCTATGAACCGGTATCCAAGCTTGGGAACTGTCTCGATGTATTGTTGATGTTCGGTTGTGTCCCCTAAGGCCTTGCGCAAAGCCGAGACATTCACCGTCAGGTTAGCCTCTTCTACGAAACTGTCGGGCCAGATTTTCCTCATCAGTTCGTCTTTTGTTACGAGCTGACCGTTTCGCTCAATCAGTGTCACCAGGATGTCAAACGACTTCGGCGTGAGTGGGACAGGCTTCCCGTCGCACAGCAAGGAGTGATCCGCGGGGTTAAGGCGGAAGCCGCCGAATTCGTATAAGACCTGAGTTTCCAATGGCATAACTACTTTGGAAATATCTTGCGAAATTCCTGCGAAACCTTAATGGCCCTTTTAGGACGCTGCGGAGTGATTCACGTAATTTCGGGTTGGCTGCGAGGTCGGTGACCCGCTGGACTCTGGCCGTGATTGTAAGTGTATCCGCCAGTCACGGCAAGCCTTTCCCTGCCGCAACTGGCACTGAGGTCTCAGCCCGCGTTTCTGAACAAGACNAA
>C688J18823_10000355_pt1 | contig 26384 bp, 26 predicted proteins | sample HopSoiMetagenom1_FD_18823 | JGI IMG/M metagenome (IMG submission 18823) | reverse complement strand
CGGCGTCGACCGTCGCCGCGGCCGCGCCGATGCCCGCGACGCCGACCGCATCGTCGCCGACGCCCGGACCGCGCAGCGTGTCGCCGTCGCGCGCCACCTCGTGGACCACGTCACGGCCGAAGACGGTGTCGAGGTGCGCCGCGAGGACGACGGCCGGCCCATCGCCGGAGCGTGCGCACGCCCAGACGTTGCCGGTGGCGTCGACGTGCACGTCGTCGAAGCCGTCGGCTCGCCACCACAAGGAGACCAGCTCGGCGCGCGCCATCTCCTCGCCGGTCGGGGCGGGGACCGACGCGAGCGTGATCGTGCGATCCACGACCTGCTCCACGAGCGTCGTGCTGCGCGCGCTCATGCGGCGACCGCGATCCCCTTCGCGACGAGTGCGTCCACGTCCGCATCGCTCAAGCCGACGCCCGCGAGCACGGCACGGGTGTCTGCGCCGAGCACCGGCGCCGGGCGCGGGAACGACGCGAGCGTGCCGTCGCTGCGGACTGGCGGGGCCACCGCCCGGTACGGGCCGGCCGTGGGATGGTCGAGCTCCTGCACCGCGCCGAGCGCACGCACCTGTTCGCTGTCGAAGACCTGGGCGAGATCGCGGACCTCGGCCGCCGGCACGCCGGCCTCGCCGAACAGCGCGAGCCACTCGGCGGTGGGCCGCGTGCCGAGCGTCGCCTCCAGCGCCGCGGTCAGCTCGTCGCGACGCTCGACGCGCGCGGCGTTGTCCGTGAACCGCGGGTCGGACGCAAGGTCGGCGTCGACCACCGCGCAGCACCGCCGCCACAGGTCCTCGGAGCCCGCGCCCGCGAGCACGATCCATCCGTCCTTGGTGCGGAAGCCGCCATAGGGCGCGAACGTCGGCGAATGCGTGCCGAGCAGCCCCGGCACCGACCCCGTGACGAACATCGCCGTCGCGAGGGTCCCGAGGCCCGACAGCGCGAACTCCAACAGAGACGACGACACGTGCGCGCCGACGCCCGTGCGTGCGCGCTCGGCGTGTGCCGCGAGCAACCCGACGGCGCACGAGAGCCCCGCGCCGACGTCGAGCAACGGCGCGCCGACCTTGACCGGACCGCTCTGTTCGCTCCCGGTCACGCTCATGACGCCGCTCTCTGCCTGCAGGATGAGGTCGAACCCGCCGCGCGCGGCGTCCGGGCCGACCTCGCCGTAGCCCGAGATCGAGCCGTACACGATCGACGGGTGCCGCGCATGGACGCCATCCCAGTCGAGCCCGTGTGCGGAGAGGCTCCCGGGGCGGCTGTTCTCGACGACGAAGTCGGACGAACCGAGCAGCGCCTCGCGCGCGTCCGCGGCCTCCGGCTTCCGGAAGTCCAGCGCGACGCTTCGCTTCCCGCTGTTGAGCGACAGGAAGAGCACCGACTCGTCGCCGATCCGAGCGGTCCCCTGCGCGCGGTAGGGGTCACCGTCGGGCGGCACCTCGAGCTTGATGACGTCGGCGCCGAACGACGCGAGCAGCGCCGTCGTGTACGAGCCGGCGACGAACCGGGTGAGGTCGAGCACCCGGAGACCCGCGAGCGGCCCGCTCACCACAGCGCCGGCTCCCGGAACTCGCCGAACGCCAACCGGAACACGTCCGCCAGCTCGCCCAGCGTCGCGCCCGCCCGGGCGGCGTCGATCAGCGGCGGCATCACGTTGCCGCCCTCGCGCGCCCTAGCCGATACGGCGTCGGTTGCCGCGCGGCACGCGACTTCGTCCCGCGCGGCGACCCGTTCGGCGGTGCGTGCGGCGTGGCGCTTCGCAACGCCCGGATCGGCTGCGAACATCTCGCCGAGGTGCGGCTCGTCGTCGTCGGCCGCGTAGACGTTCAAGCCGACGCGGGGTCGGTCGCCGCTCGCCAGCTCGCGCTCCAACCGGTACGCGGACTCGGCGATCCAGCGCTGCGGGATGCCGGACTCGATCGCCGCCGCCGCTCCCCCGGCTGCATCGAGCTCGTCGAGCAGCGTTCGCGCACGCTCCTCGAGCTCGTCGGTGAGCGCCTCGACGTAGTACGAGCCGGCAAGCGGATCGGCCGTGCGCGCGACGCCCGACTCCATCGCGATGATCTGCTGCGTGCGCAACGACAGCGTGACGGCCTCTTCCGACGGGATCTCGTAGGCCTCGTCGTAGCCCATCACGTGGATCGACTGCGCGCCGCCGAGCACGGCGCCGAGGCACTGGATCGTCGAGCGGATGACGTTGTTCAGCGGCTGCTGCGCCGTGAGCGTCGTCCCGGAGTTGCCGGAAAAGAACCGGAGCCGACCGGACGCGGGCTGGATCGCCCCGAACCGCTCGGTGGCGACCCGGTACCACAGCCGTCGCGCGGCCCGGAGCTTCGCAACCTCCTCGAACAGATCCATCGTCGTCGCGAAGTGGAACGACAGCCGCGGCGCGAACGAGTCGAACGCGAGCCCCCGCGCGACGAGCGCCTCGCTGTACGCGACCGCCGAGGCCATCGCGAGCGCGAGCTCCTGGATCGCGTCGCACCCGGCCTCGCGAGCGTGGTACCCCGTGATCGAGATCGGGTTGAACCGCGGCAACGCGCCCGCCGCGTACTCGATCACGTCGCAGCTCAGCCGCAACGACGGCGCGGGCGGGTAGATGAACGTCTTCCGCGCCATGAACTCCTTCAGGATGTCGTTCTGGAGCGTGCCCGCGAGATCCGGCAACGAAGCACCCTGTCGTTCCGCGGCGACGAGGTACATCGCGAGGATGATCGGGGCGGTCGCGTTGATCGTGAAGTTCACCGAGATGGTGTCGAGCGGGATCCCGTCGAACAGCTCGACCATGTCGTCGGCCGTGTCGATCGCGACGCCGACGCGCCCGACGTCCGCCACGGCGGACGGATGCGCCGAGTCGTAGCCGAGCTGCGTCGGGAGATCGAACGCCACCGACAACGCCGATTGCCCCCGCTCGAGCAAGAAGTGGAACCGGGCGTTCGCGTCCTCCGGCGACCCGAACCCCGCGAACTGGCGCATCGTCCAGAGCTGACCGCGGTACATCGTCGGATACGGCCCGCGGGTGAACGGGGGCGCGCCCGGCGCGCCGAGCCGCTCCGCCAGCCCGGCCGCGACGTCGGCATCCGAGTACACGGGAGCAACAGGGATGCCCGCGTCGGTCGTGTCGGTCGTGCTCACGCCGTCCGCTCCCGCTCGGCGCCGAGCGCGAGCACGCTCTGCACCACATCCGGCAGCGCCGCGCCGACCGCGTGCACCGCCTCGACGCCCATCGCACGCAACGCGTCGGCATCCTCCGCCGGCACCGTTCCGCCGACCACGAGCGGTATGTCCGAGCCGATGCGCGATCGCTCCGCAACCAGCTGTTCCGCGAGCGCGACGTGCGCGCCCGACAGCACCGAGACGCCGACGACGTCGGCGTCCTCGTCGACCGCTGCGCCCCAGATCTCCTCGGGCGTTCGCCGCAGGCCCAGGTAGATCACCTCGGCGCCCGCATCACGCAGCCCCATCGCGACCACCTTGATCCCCCGGTCGTGACCGTCGAGACCGGGCTTGGCGAGCAGCACGCGCGTCGGCCTCATACGAGCTCCCCCGCCACGATCACCGGCTCGCCGTCGAGCTCGAGCGTCGCGTCGCGCATCACGCAGTCCAGGTGGGCGATGGCGTCCACCGTGCCGCCGTACGCGATCGAGTTGCCGAGCGCGACGTGTGCCGTTCCGCGCGCCGACTCGGTCTCCATCGCGACGCCGCAGACCCGCCCGTTCGGATTGAAGGCCACCGAGACCTCAGCGAGGTTCGCCATCAGCGGGTCGGCGCACCGGTCGAGCATCGACTGGAGCCTCCCCGCTTCGTCCCCGTCGACGCCGACGAGATCGCCGTCGCGGATGTCGAGCGCCACGGGCGACGGCAACGGACCGGTCCCCATGAACAGCAGGTCGGCATCGATCACGACGACGCCGGAGCTCGACCGCTCGACCGGCGCGGTGCCGGACTCGATGTCGGGCGGCGCCATGTAGTCGCCGGGCTCGCGCGCGACGCCATGGAGGACGCGTCCGGGGCGGCCCGCCACCGAGCCACGCAGGTCCGTCCCGGCGGGCGTGGTCAGCCGGTACTCCGTCGCGCCGGTCCAGGCGGCGCCGACGCGCTCCGCGTCGCCGCGGATCGCATCGAAGTCAACGTCGAGCGGGCCGTCGTCGCGGAACGTGTCCAAGCGCACGCCCGGCATCGCGAGGTACCGCACCCCGAGCGCCGTCGCCTCGCGGCGCGCGGCGCTCGACCCGATGAACAGGGTCGTCAGCTCGATCACCGCGCCGGCCGACCGCATCGCGGCGGCAACCGTCTCCGGCGGCTCCTCGCCCGGCAGCTCGGGCACCGGCATCCGCGAGACGACGCACACGCCCCCGCGATCCGTCACGGCGACCTCGAACGCCTCGATGACGTCAGGGTCGGTGCCGGCGTCCGTCAGCAGCAGGACCTGCTCGCGCGGGCGCACGGCGAGACACCGGTCCAGCACGTTCGCGAACCCCGACGCCGTCTGCACCCTGCGCTCACGCTCCTTCCGGGGAGAGCGCACCGGCGGCGAACAGCGCGTAGACCTTGGTCGCCTCGTGGATGTCCTCGACGGTCAGATGCTCGTCGGGGCAGTACACGGGCGGGCCTCCCGGGCCGAAGATCACCGTCGGGACCTTCCCGCCGAAGCTCGCCGTGTCGCCGAGCCAGTTCTCGACGACGAGCGGCGGCTCTTCGCCCCGGACCTCTCGCACGGCCGCCCGCATCAGCTCGACGACTGGGTCCTCGGGTGCGGCGAGGTAGCCCGCCTTGACGTCCGCGAGCTCGATCTCGAACTGCAGACGCGGCTCGGCCTCCAGCGCCCGCGCAAGACACCGGTCGATCTCGGCACGGACCTGCTCGATCGTGACCCCCGGCTGGGGACGCGTATCGACGCGGATGACGCACTCGTCCGGGATCATCGACGGGCCGCCCGGCGGCAATCCGCCGTAGATCCGGCCCGGCACGACGTAGGTCTCGGCGCCGAACAGGTCCACGATCCACGGCTCGAGCGCCGGCTCGTACTTCGAGGCGTCCAGCGCGAGCACCATCTGCGCTGCGAGCACGTTCGCGTTGATCGCCTCGGGCTTGTGACAGGTGTGCGCCGAGCGCCCGATCGCCGTGATGTCGAAGTAGTACCGGCCGCGGTGCCCGAGGCAAACTTCGTTGTCGGTCAGCTCCCCCAGCACCGCCATGTCCGCCGGGAACGCGTCGAAGAACGCGATCGACCCAAGCTGGTCGCCCATGTGATCGGCGACCGCGGCCATCGAGAGGCGGCCGGCGAACGGCGCCCCGCTCGCCCGTACCGCCTCCATCGCGACGATCTGGCACGCGAGCGCCGCCTTCATGTCCATCACGCCGTGGCCGTAGACCGCGCCGTCGATCAGGTCGCCCGAGAACGGCTCCGACGCCGACCAGCCGTGCGACACCGGCTTCGTGTCCATGTGGCCGGTGAGGACCACCGTCGGGCCGTCTCCTCCGAAGGAGACGTGCCCGACGGCGTTCGGGCGGTCCTCGAGCACCGGCTGGAGCTCGACGTCCTCGAAGTCCGACGCCCGCATCGTGTCCGCGAGGAACGCCGCGAGCGGTCCTTCCTCGCCGAGCACGCTCGGGATCCGGCAGACCTCGCGAACGAGCTCGACCGCACGGTCGAGGTCGAGCGACTCCAGCACGCTCGACGCGACCGCCGTCTCGATCCCTACGTCCACCTCGTCTCCTCGTTCCTCGTCGAACCGGACGGTCACGTGCAGCTGTACGGCATGTAGTCCGTCGTCGCGATCGCGCTCGCGTCCGGCGTGCTCGTGATCAGCTGGTTGGACGACATCCATTCGCCGTAGCTCTGCCAGTTGTCCACGTCGATGCACCCCGTCTTCGTTCCTGAGGCGGGCTTCAGCAGCTTGAGCGTGTAAGGGACGCTCTCGTCGAGGAACGTCGGCTTGTAGTCGGTGACCTGCTTCATGATCGAGGTCGCCTCGTCCGGGTTGGCCATCGCATCGTCCGTGCCCTTGATCACGGCCGCCACGAACCGACGCACCGCGTCGGCGTACTCCGCATCCGACGACAGCCGGTCGGCGTTGGCGGCGATCACGAGCTCGGCGTAGGACGGCACCCCCAGCTGGTCGGCGGGGAACACCGAGGGCTTCTTGCCGGACTCCTGCTCGATCTGGATCGCCTCGACGTTCTGGTACCCCCCGATGATCCCGTCGACCTTGTTCGAAAGGACCGAGGGCACGAGGTTGAAGCCGACGTTCACCTTCGGCACTTCGCTGTCCGTCAGGCCGGCGGTCTTCAGCATCGTGGTGTAGAACGCGTCGTCGCTCGGGATCCCGGTGACGCCGACCGACTTGCCGTTCATCTGCGACAGGTCGGTGATGGGTTCGTCCGGGTTCACGATCAGCGAGTTGAGCGGCACGGGGACGACGGTCGCGACCGCCATCGCCGGCAGGTCGTTCTCCTGGCCGTAGAACATCTCGGGCTCGTAGGTGATCGCGAGGTCGACCTTGCCGAGCGCGACCAACTTGATCGGGTCGGCCGCGTTCGACGGCTGCCGGAAGTCGATCGTCAGGTTCGAGTCCGTGTAGTAGCCCTTCTCCTGGGCGTAGTACAGACCGACGTGGTCCGGGTTCGGCACCCAGTCGAGCTCGACGTTGAGGGTCGCCGCCGCGGCGGTGCCCGAGGCCGATGCGCCCGCGCTCGCGGTCGAACTGTCGTTGTTGCAGGCCACTGCGACGAGCGCGACGCCGCACACCATCGCCACCGTCGTCAGGGCATTCCTGTGCTTCCGGATCATCTGCGACCGTCCTTTCCTCCCGCGGCGCGCCGGACCGTCCCGCCGCCGCCCCTGTCCATGTCGTACCGAGGCCTTACAGGGCACCCCCTCTCGACACCCACGGGCAGAAGACGCGCTCGAGGAGCGACACGAGCCCGAACAGGGCCATCGCGATGAGCGTGAGCAGCAGGATCGCCGCGAAGATGCGCGCCGTCTGCAGGTTCGGCGTCGACGCTTGGATCAGATACCCGAGGCCTTGGCTCGAGCCGGCCCATTCACCGAACACGGCCCCGATCGCCGCGAACGTCGCCGCGACGCGCATGCCCGAGAAGATCGACGGCAACGCGCCGGGGAACTCCACCTTGCGGAAGATCGACCACCGGGTGGCGTCCAGCGTCCGCATCATCCGGATGAAGTCGTCGTCGACCAGCCGCAGACCATCGAGGCCGTTCACCACGATGGGGAAGAAGCAGATCAGCGCCACGATCACGACCTTCGGCAGCAGCCCGTACCCGAGCAGGATCACCAGGATCGGGGCCAGCACGACGATCGGGATCGTCTGCGAGCCGATCAAGAGTGGATAGACGGCGCGACGGAGCGGCGTGAAGAGGTGCAGCACGATCGCGAGCCCGACGCCGGCGACGACCGAGATCGCGAATCCGACGACCACCTCGCTCACCGTCGGCCACAGGTTTGGCGCCAGGTATCGCGACCAGTCCTTCTGAAGGGACGTCACGATCCCGGTCGGGGACGCGAACAGGTACTTCGGAACGTCGAAGATCTTGATCCATAGCTGCCAGATGACGAGCATCGCGATGAGGAACACGATCGCGAGCGCGTAGTTGCGCCAGAAGCGCACCCATGCGGACGGGCGCTTCCGGGTCGGCGCCTCGGCCGGCATCTCGTCGGCAACGGGCTGCTCGGACGCCTTCGCGTTCACTCGATGGCCTCCAAGGCCGATTCCTTCAATTCGATGAACTCCGGGCTCGTGACGATCTCCCGGCGCGACAGGCCCTCGGTCCGGAGATCTGCATCGAGCACCGTCACCACACGGCCGGGTCGGGCCGACATCACGACGACGGTGCGCGACAAAAGCAGCGCTTCGTCGACGTCGTGGGTGACCAGGAGCACCGTCCGCGGCACGTCGCCGAGCGCACGGAGCAGCCATTCCTGCATCTGCCCGCGCGTGATCGAGTCGAGTGCCCCGAACGGCTCGTCCAGCAGGAGGATGTCCTTCTCGGCCATCAGCGTTCGGAGGAAGCTCACACGCTGACGCATGCCGCCGGACAACGCATCCGGGCGGACGTCCTCGAACTTGGCGAGCCCGAAATGCTCGAAGAAGGGACGGGTCTTCGCGCGCGCGTCCTTCTTGGAGAGGCCGCGGTTCTCGATCGCGATCGTCGCGTTGTCGAGCGCCGTTCGCCACGGTAAGAGCAGATCGCGCTGCGGCATCATCGCGCAGCGTGAGAGCCGACCCTGCGTCGTGGTCTCCCCCTCGACGTTGATCGAGCCGGCGTCCTGCTCGAGCAGGCCGGCCGTCAGCTGCAGGAGCGTCGACTTCCCGCCGCCGCTCGGCCCGACGATCCCGATCCGGGAGTGGCGTTCGATCTCGAACGTCACGCCATCGAGCGCGACGACATCCCCGAACGCCTTGCCGACCTGATCGAACGCGATCCCCACGCCGGTGCCGACGGAACCCGAGCCACCGCTCTGTACTCCGACCAACTGCTCCCCCAACGGACCCCTCCGCGGCCTTTGATATCTGATATCTCAGGCATCACATCGTGCTGCGACGGTAGCCCAGGCTGGTGAGGGGGGTCAAGTCTTCTTGAGCGCAGGGGATACGAGCGAACCGGCCTACGGAGCGGCGAAGTCCTCGCTGAGATCCGGCCACCGTTCGAACGTGTAGGCCATCTCCCAGAACTGGTGCTCGAGGCGAGAGGACGTGGCGAAGATCCGGTCGATCTCCTCCCATCGCGCGCCGCCCGAGGCCTCTTCCACGACGAGCCGGTCGAAGTCTCGGCGCATGTCGGCGACCATCTCGACGTTCACCGGAAGGGAGAAGTACCCGACCCAGTCCGCGTACACCGGGTGCTCACGATCGACCGCGTCGGCGAGGGCCGAGGCGATCTCGACGTAGGACCACGCGCACGGGAGCAACGACGCCATGATCTCGAGCGGGCCCCCGTGCAACGCCAGCGAACGCATGTAGCTCGTGTACGCCACGTTCGCCGGCGCCATGCCCACAGCGCCACCCCGATCGACGGCGCCCATCTCGGTCACCCGATCCAGCAGCTCGCGGTTGCTGGGAAGCTCCCGCTCCACCACCTGATTGAGGTCGGTGATGAAGTAGCGCAGCTCATCCTCGTTCCGGGACTTCGCCGCCCCCATCGCGAGACAGCGCGCGTAGTCTTGAAGATAAAAGTTGTCTTGCTCCAAGAAGAACCGGAACTTGTCGATCGGGAGCGTCCCGGCCGCGAGCTCGGTGATGAACGGATGGGCGTGCAGCCCCTGCCAGATCCGGTCGGACCGGGCGCGGAACGTGTCGGAGGCTGGGAGTGTCGTCGACATCGCACTCCTTTATAGAGGGGTCGGTCGAGTGTACGCCGGGGGGCGAAGCGACGGTTGACGTCAGCGCCGTCCGAGCGCGCGGACTCGGCGGCGTTCGGCGCGCGCGGACGCCGTAACACGGGGTGGAGGGGAGGCCGTTGCGGTCGTTCCCTACGATGGCGTGCGTCCGTCTGTTGAGGAGGGTGCAGTGACCAAGGTGATCGCATTGATGTCGATGTCGCTCGACGGCTACGTCGCCGACCCGAACGACGGGGTCGACGAGGTCTTCGACTGGTACTTCTCGGGCGAGGTCGAGATCCGCATGCCCGACGCGACCTCGGACATGACGTTCCGCGTCTCACCGGCGAGCGCCGACCACATCAGAGGGTTGATGGCCGAGGTCGGCGCCATGCTCACCGGTCGGCGGACGTTCGAGGTCGCAGACGGATGGGGCGGGCAGCACCCGTGGAACATCCCGGCGTTCGTCCTCGCGCACGATGTGCCCGAGGGGTGGCCCCGGCCCGGCTCGACGGTGGAGTTCGTCACCGACGGGATCGAGAGCGCCGTCGCGAGAGCGAAAGCTGCCGCGGGGCCAAAGTCGGTCGGTGTGCACGGCGCCGACACCATCCAGCAGTGCCTGAACGCGGGGCTGATCGACGAGCTCAACATCGATCTGGCGGCGGTGTTGCTCGGCGCGGGCGTGCGGCTGTTCGACCACCTCTCCGACGCACCGTGCGTCCTCGGCAGTCCGACGGTGGTCACCGGTGTCGGCGTCACGCATCTGCGATTCCCAGTGGATACGTCGCCGACGACATGAACGGCCGGCGGCTCAGGCGAGCGGCGTACCGGTGAAGCGCGCCAGCTCCTCGAGCAGTTCGTCTTGGAACCGCTCGTCGTGCACGCGCTCGGCCGGGTCTCTGCGCTGCTGGTGGTACCAGTAGCCGCCGGACGTGCGCGCCTCCGGTTCGTCGCTGGTGGCGAGCCATTCCTGAGTCAGATGGCCAAGGCGCAGATCGTCGGTGGCGCCCGCGCCGCCCATCTTCGTCGGTACCCAACCGGGGTCGACCGCGTTGCTCGATACGTCCGTCCACATGCGAGCGACCGCCATGGTGAACGCCGTCACGAACAGCTTGCTGTCGGAGTAGGACCCGGTCGCGTCGCGGCCGCTCCAGTCCGTGTTCGGCGCGCTCGAACGGCCGTGGTAATGCATGCCACTGCTCAGGTACACGACCCGCGTCGGCCGGTCCATCAGCGCGGTAAGCAGGTACGGCGCGACGACGTTCACGGGCAAGACGTCCGGACCCCGAAGCACGCCGGCGTTGTGGATGACGCCGTCCATCCGTCCGAGTCGGTCCGCTTGATCGGCGATGTCGCGCGTCTGTTCCGGATCCGAGAGATCGCCCGTGACGGCTGCCGCTCCGCGGTCCAGCAGGTCGCGCACCGCCTCGAGCCGCTCCTCGTTGCGGGCGTGGACGACGATGTCGTTTCCTTGCTCGAGCAGCGTCTCCGCCGCCAGCCGTCCAAGGCCGTCCGCGGAGCCGGTGATCAGAACGCGTGCCATCCATTCCTCCTACCCACACACGCCGGGTGGCAGGCGGATCCCGCCCGACACGTCTCGCCGCAGACCCAGACGGGCGATCGCCGGCGTGCGTTCCCTCGGGACATTAGCCTTGGCCCGGAGTCACTCAGGGAGGGTCCGGATGGGTCTGCGGTCAAGAGATCCGTCGACAGACGAAGTCGACACAAGCATCGGCCGCCGTGCGATGGCGCTCGCCTCACTCGCCGCGATCGCCGCGACCCTTGTCATCGCGCTGCTCGGCCTGATCCTGCACCCGTACGTCATCCTGATCTCGTCGGCAGCCGTGGCCCTCGTCGTCGCCGGCCTGATCCTCGTCGTAACGACGTCGCACGGCACGCGCTTGCTCGGGGCGGCGATCGCCGTGGCGGGCATCGTCGCCTGGCTGTGGATCCTCGTGGACGGAGACGCGATCAACTTCGTCATCGCGCCGGCCGTCGGGACGGCGGTCGCGACGTTCCTCGCGCTGCTGGCGCTCCGCCCTCGTCCGTACCGTCCTCCCGCGCGAGATGCGCCGACGCCGAGCAAGCCGTTCATCTTGATGAACCGAGGGTCCGGCGGCGGCAAGGTCGAGAAGTTCGAGTTGGACACCCGGGCGCGAGCGGCGGGCGCCGAGGTGAGGTACGTCGAGTCCGGAACGGACGCGGAGGCGACGCTCCGTCGCGCCGTCGAGGACGGAGCCGACCTGCTCGGTGCCGCAGGCGGCGACGGCACACAGGCCCTCGTCGCGCAGGTCGCGGTGGAGCACGACCTCCCGATCGTCTGTATCCCAGCGGGCACGCGGAACCACTTCGCCCTCGACCTCGGGCTCGACCGGAAGGATCCGAGCCGCGCCCTGGACGCGCTCGGCAAACAGGGAGAAGAGATCGTGATCGACCTCGGCTGGGCCGACGAGCGCGCGTTCGTGAACAACGTGTCGTTGGGCGCCTACGCCGAGATCATCGCGCGACCCGAGTACCGAGACGCCAAGTTGTCGACCGTGATGACGGTGTTGCCGGAGGTCACCGACCCGTCGGCTCGGTCAGGGTTCACCGTCGAGGTAGAGGGGCAGTCACCGGTCGAGGATCCGCAGCTCGTCCAGGTCGCGAACAATCCGTACGCGGGACCGAACGATCCCTCGCCGGCCGGAACGCGTCCGCGCCTGGACACCGGCCGGCTCGGCGTGGACATCGTGGCGTACAAGAACGCCGCGGAGCTCCGCGACCTGGTCGCACAGGCCGTCGCCGGAAAGGCGATCCGGTCGACGGCCTATCGCAGCTGGACCGGCGGGCGCGTCCGGGTCAGCGCGCACGACGGCGTCGTGCGCGCCGGTGTCGACGGCGAAGCGGTGGAGTTCCCTTCCCCGCTCGAGATCTCGATCGCTCCGGCGACGCTCCGCATCCGCGTGCCGAAGGATCGTCCCGGGCCGAAGGTCGGGTGGCCGCGGCTGCATCGCCGGATGGTGCTGCGGCTGTGGTCGGTCGTGATCCGCGGTCGCGACGACGACGGATCCTGACGCCTCCGATCACGCCTGCCGGCGCTCGGCGATACCCACACCGGCCGACCCGACCATCGCCGCGATCCCCGTTCCGGCGATCGAGCCGACCGCGACGTCGACCGGATAGTGCACGCCGAGGTGCACCCGCGAGTAGGCCACGCAGCCGGCGAGGAGTCCGATCGGGATCGCCAAGATCGGCACGTGCCGGCCGACCGCGTGTGCGAAGGCGAACGCCGACGCGGCGTGGCCCGACGGGAACGACGAGGACGCCGGCATCGCGATGTCGCGCGCGGCGAAGGTGGCCGGATCGGCCCGCTCGGGCCTCGGTCTCGTCGCGACCGACTTCGCCACGAGATTGATGCTCGCCGACGTGACACCGATCGCGAGGACGCCTTCGAGCGCGGCGCGGCGCCCCCGCTTCCCGCCGAAGACCGCAAGGAGCGCCGCGATCGCGAGCCACAGGCGCGACCCGTTCGCGGCGTTGGAGAGCCGCCGGAGCGGGACGTCCAGAGAGGGGGTCGCGGTCCGCGCGATCGCCTCGTACACGGCTCGGTCGACGGCGCCCAGCTCGCTCAGCGCGATCGACAACGCGGACGCGGGACCGCGCTTTTCCTCGACGCGTTCGGCCGCGGCCTCAGCGAGGCTGCGCTCGGGCGGGTGCTCCTCCGCGGACATGGTTAGCGCCGGCACCCTTCGGCACGGAAGGCGTGCGCCGCGATCCCGCTCATGCCATGAGAGTAGACAACAACGTCGGCGGTGATCATGGTGAGCGGCCTGTGCCTACCCACGCGACTGGTGCGTCGGAAGATCCACGCGTTCGAGCGGTTGGGTGGCCGGCGCCGCGATGACGTCGCCGTCCATCCCGAACCGTGATCCGTGACACGGGCAGTCCCACGTCCGCTCGCCCCGGTTCCACCGAACGATGCACCGCATGTGCGTGCATACCGCGGAGACCGCGTGGGCGGCGCCTTGGTCGTCGCGGCACGCCGCGATGAGGCGGCCGTCCCGGCGGATCACGGCGCCCTCGCCCGGCACGAGGTCGTCGATGTCGGCGGGCCGCTTGTGCATCCGGTCACCGATCCAGCGCGCCGCGACCTCGGCGTTCCTCCCGACGAACGCGCCGGGCGCGGCCAGCACGTCACCGCGTTGCGGGTCCATCAGCTCCGCGCCCGGACCCGCGTCGCGGCCGTCGATGAGGTCGGCCAGGATGGCCGCCGCCGCGGTCCCGTTCGTCATCCCCCACCCGCCGAACCCGGTCGCCACCCACAGGTGGTCCGAGCCGAGGAGCCGCCCGACATAGGGCAACGCGTCGTGCGACCAGAGATCGTGCGTGGACCACCGGTAGGTCGCGTCACGAACAGGGAACCGATCGCTGAGCCAGCGGAACAGTCCCTCACGAGGGTCGTTCTCGGGCGGCTCGCCGACCTTGTGTTTGCCGCCGACCACGACGAGATAGGTCTGTCCGTCCGACGTGACGGTTCGCAGCGACCATCCGCCATCGCCGGCCGACAGGTACATGTCTCGCGGCGCCGTGCTGTCGATCAGCTCCGCGGCGATCCCGTACTCCTGGAACGGCGTCATCCTCGCTGCGAGCAGCCCTCGATCCGAGATCGGCGCGCCCGTCGTGATGACGACGTCGCGCGGGTGCAACGTCGTGCCGTCGACCTCGACCGTGCACGGCGATCCCGCGGCAACACGCGAAACGCGACTGCGCTCGTAGATCTGTCCGCCCATCCCGACGAACGCCTCCGCGAGTCCGAGCACGTATCGGCGCGGATGGAACTGCGCCTGGTCCTCCATCACGAGACAGCCCGCGACCGGGAACGGGAGGTCCGATCCGTGCTCGAACGAAACGGGCAGCCCGAGGCGACGCTCGAGCGCCGCTTCGTCCTCGAGCCGGGAGACCTCGTCGTCGCTCTCGGCACAGATGACGTGGCGGCGCTCTTCCCACCAACAGTCGATCGCATGCCGGGTGACGAGGTCGCGGATCGTGCCGACCGCGGCGCCGTTGACCTGCGCGTACGTCGCAGCAGCAGCCTCGCCGTGGCGGCTCGCGATGTCGCCGTACCGCAGGCCGTGCCCCGCCGAGACCTTGACCGTCGCTCGAGCCGTCGCGCCCAGACCGATCCGGTCCGCCTCGAGGACGACGACGTCGGCGCCGCGTTCGCGAAGGAACACGGCGGCGGTCAGCCCTGCGATCCCGGCACCCACCACGACGACGTCACACTCGCGAGGCGCCGTCAGCGGTTGGAACGAAGTGTCGGGCGCGGTCGCGATCCAGACGGAGGTCGGTTGTTCCACCACCCCAGTGCCGTACCCGTCGAGAACCGACTCAACCGGCCTTCGGGTTCCAGCGCGTGGGCAGATCGGCCCGCTCCGCCTCGGCGCATCAGACCCGCCGCCGTGCGCCTGATGTACTGACTTGAACGAGAAGCCGAAGAAGGGAACGTACTGATGAGCCTCGCCTGTCCGCAGATCGGAGGACGGCGGTGAACGAGCATGCCGTCGTGATCGCCGGCGGCGGTCCGACCGGACTGATGTTGGCGGCCGAGCTCGCATTGGTGAACGTCGACGTCGTGGTCGTCGAGGAGCGCGCCACGCAGCACCTCGAGGGGTCACGCGCCCGCGGCCTGCACGCGCGGACCGTCGAGGTGCTCGATCAGCGCGGCGTCTCCGATCGATTCGTCTCGCAGGGGCAGCCGTTTCCCGAGGCCTCCTTCGCGCAGGTCCGCATGGACATGAGCGACGTCCCGACCCGACATGCCTACGTGCTCGGTTTGCCGCAGGAGCGCTTCGAAGAGATCCTCGCCGGCTGGGTCGATGAGCTCGGCGTGCCGATCTCGCGGGGACGGCGGATCACCGGCTTCGCCCAGGACGACGCCGGCGTCGACATCGAACTGTCGGAAGGAGAACCGCTGCGAGCCCGGTACCTGGTCGGGTGCGACGGGGGGCGCAGCCTTATCCGCAAGGACGCCGGTATCGACTTCGCGGGCTGGGACCCGACGATCAGCTCCATGATCGCCGAGGTGGCGATGCATGACGAGCCGGAGCTCGGCATCCGACACGACGAGTACGGGACGCAGGCGATCGGGCCGGACGGCGATCGGTTCGGGGTCGTCGTGAGCGAGCCGTACGTCGGATCGAGCGCGGAGCCGACCCTCGCCGACCTCAGCCGGGCGATGATCCGGGTGTGGGGGACCGACTACGGCTTGCACGACGCGACGTGGATCTCCCGGTTCACGGACATGACCCGGCAGGCCGCGTCCTACCGTGAGGGTCGCGTGCTGCTCGCGGGCGATGCCGCCCACATCCACTACCCCGTTGGCGGGCAGGGGCTCAACGTGGGTGTGCAGGACGCGGTGAACCTCGGCTGGAAGCTGGCGCAGGTCGTGCACGGCACCTCGCCGGAGCGCCTGCTGGACACGTACCAAGCCGAGCGGCATCCGGTCGCCGCCGCGGTCCTGCAGAACACGATGGCCCAGACGTTGCTGACGCGCTCCGACGCACGCATCGACGCCGTCCGCGACCTCGTCGCTGAGTTCCTCGCCTTAGACGAGCCGCGCACGCGCATCGTCGGGATGATCAGCGGCCTGGACATCCGCTACGACGTCGGCGACGGGCACCCCCTGCTCGGCCGCCGCATGCCCGACCTCGACCTGATCACCTCGGACGGCCCGCTGCACCTGTTCAGCCTGCTCCACGACGCGCGAGCCGTACTGCTCAACCTAGGCGAGCCTGTGGCTTTCGACATCACGCCGTGGGTTGCCCGTGTGGATCGGGTCGATGCTTCGTATGCGGGTACGTGGACGCTTCCGGTCGTGGGCGAGGTCACCGCTCCCCCCGCCGTGCTGATCCGGCCCGACGGGCACGTCGCGTGGGTGGGAGACCTCGGCGAGCCGTCGCTCCCCGAGGCGTTGACCATGTGGTTCGGTCGGCCGGCGTCGCCGTAGTCGCGTCGGGCGTGCGCTACCGAACCGGTGCGTTCGCGACCGGCTCGGGGGCATGCCAGACCGCCTCGACGTTGTTGTCGTGCAGGTCGTTGACGAACGCTGCGTAATAGCGATCGGAGTACCGCAGCCACACACCCGGCTCGCCCCGAACGGTCGCGCCGTTCGCCGTGGCGGCCTCGAAGAACGCGTCGACGGCCGCGCGGTCGGGGGCGTCGAAGGCAACATGGGCCGCCGAGGTGACGGGCGACCCTTGTGAGATCGAGAAGTCGTCGAGGTCATCCACGCCGTAGCCCAGGCCGTCCGGCTTCACGAAGAGCTCGGCGTAGCCGAGCGGAGCCAGCGCCGCGGTGTAGAGCCGCCGTGATGCAGCCAGATCATCGACGACGAACAGGACGTGATCGACGACGACCGTTCTGCTCGTCACATCGCGACCGTAGCACGGCGGCAGACGCCTCTCCGGCGGCAAATACCTGGGCCCTCGCCGACGGTTCGAAGGTCGGGGCGCCCTACCCTGCGTTCGGGGGCGCCGTTTGATCCAACGGCCACACTCTCCGGTCGATCGTCAGGTCGTCGACCGGCTGTTGCCGAATGTGCGCCGCGGCGAAGAGCGCTCCCTCGAGGACGTCGATCGCGCGAACGAGTGCCCGCTCCGCGCTCAGTTTGCACGCTTCCTCGTACATGGCACGGCTCTTCCATTGTTCCGCGGTGAACTGTGTTGCAGCGATGTCCTGAAGCAACGGTTCCGCCGGTTCGATCACCGACGTTCCTTTCTGTAGCGATCATGCGGAGCGTAGCCGGGCGCTTATCGCAACTCAAGGGAACGACGGGGTCACTACGGCCACATCAGAGCCTTGATCGCGCGACGCTCATCCATCGCGCGGTAGGCCTCGGCCACGTCCTCCAGCGGCAACTCGAGGTCGAAAACCCTGCCGGGGTCGATCTCTCGGTTCCAGATTCGTTCGATCAGCTCGGGCAGGAAACGGCGCACCGGCGCCGGACCGCCGTGCAGATGGACGTGGGAAAAGAACAGCTCCTGGCCGGGCAGCTCGACGTCGTGAAGCACTCCCACGTAGCCGACATGCCCGCCGCGCCGCGTGGAGCGGATGGCTTGCATCATCGACTCCTGCGTGCCCACCGCTTCGATCACGCAGTGCGCACCGAGCCCGTTCGTGAGGTCCTTGATTTCGGCGACGCCCTCGTCGCCGCGCTCCTCGACGATGTCTGTCGCGCCGAACTTCAAGGCGAGTTCCTGACGAGACTCGTGCCGGCTCATCGCGATGATCCGATCCGCGCCGAGGTGGCGCGCCGCCATGACGGCGAGCAACCCGACGGCGCCATCGCCCACCACGGCGACGGTCTTGCCGGGGCCGGCCTCGGCCGCAACGGCGCCGAACCAACCCGTGCCCAGCACGTCTGACGCCGCGAGGAAGCTCGGGATCAGATCGTCGGACGGCACGTCGGGCGTCGCCACGAGCGTCCCGTCGGCGAGCGGGATGCGAGCGAATTCGGCTTGGGTGCCGATCGCGCCGATGGGCTCTCGGTTGATACACGAGCTCTGGTAGCCGGCCCGGCAGATCTCACACGTGTTGTCCGAGGCGAAGAACGAGCCGACCACGAACTGGCCGGGCTGGATCTCGCGCACCTCGCTTCCGACGTCCTCGACGATCCCGGCGTACTCGTGACCCATCGGGCTCGGCCGTGCGGGAGCGTCGACGCCTCGATACGACCAGAGGTCGGAGCCGCAGACGCACGTCGCGGACAAGCGGATGACCGCGTCCGTCGGCTCCATGACCTGTGGATCCTCTCGTTCCTCGAGCCGCACGTCTCGTGGCGCGTGAAGAACGGCTCCTCGCATCGTGGCCTCCCTTCAGTGCGCTCCCCTGCGTGGGTCATCACCTACGGGCGAGGTGCCGGGATCATCGGCCCCGGCGCGTGGGAGAGCCATGTCATCGCTTCGAGCTCGAGCACGCGACGCCGTCCCTCGGTCGTGCCGTCGCCGAGCTCGTCGAACGAGACGGCGACGTCGCCTCCGAGAACGTTCGCGCCGGCGTCCGTCTCGACCACGACCACTTGATGTCCAGCCGTATGCCCGGGCGTCGGCAGCAGGCGGATGCCGGGTAGCACCTCCGCATCGCCCTCATGCTCGACATACGTCGCGCCGTCGAAGTCGACCCATTCCGGGATCGTGTAGTCGTCGAGCGAGCGCGCGTCGGCGAGCTCACGCGCCTGGACGTGGATCGGCACGCCGGGGAAGAGGCGGTTGCTGCCGCAGTGGTCGAAATGCAGATGCGTGTTGATGACGCATGCGACGTCGCGCGGGACATTCTCGGGATGCGGCGTCGGGCTCATATCGTCGATCTCGGGCCGCACCTCCATCAATCCGGTGTCGACGAGCACCAGCCCCTGCGGGTGGTCGATCGTCCAGACGAACACAGGCATACGCCCGCTCTCGACGAGAAGCTCGGCCGCCAGGTGAGCGCGGATCACGCGACGACCCTACCCCGGTGTTCGAACATGGAATCGTCGGAACCCGCGGCGTGGCTCAGATCGGATGGACCGACTTCGTTGTTCACCCGTACCTCTGACAGTGGACGCGCGACCACGCACACGACGGAGGAAACAGGAAAGAACGGGAGGTCAAGATGTCGAAAGGTCTCATGGCAAGGATCGGAGCGGTCTTCGCGGCTGCGGTCGTGATGGCAGCGGTGACGGGCGGAGCGGCGTTCGCGTCCGGAAAGACGAACGGCGCCGCTGGTCAGACGCCCGCCTTCTACGACGGCAACCGACTCACGGTCAACATGTTCGAGGTGCCGGGCGAGAAATCACTGCTGGGCAAGAACGCGAACGTCAACACGATCTATGCATCGAACGATCTCGACGATGAGCAGGATTTCGTTCCCGTGATCGATGCGATCCACGGTGACGGATTCAACCCGCTCTGGCACCAGGTCCTGATCGTGTTCAACCCTGGGTTCGCCCCGCATCAGTTCGTCTCGGATACACAAGTCGAGGCAGCTGCGGCGGGCGCCCACCCGCAGATCACGCTCGTTTCAACGGACGAGGTGTATCGCTGCGCGATCGTCGGGTCGAACTAGGCGCGACGCAGGCACAGAGGTTGGGGATCTCGGACCGTCCGAGCTTCGGACGGTTCGAGCCCTGACCAGCTGAAGGAGTGCCGGCCGCTGGAGGCACGCGACGCTATCCGTTCAGAAGCGCTCGGTGCTTGTCACACGGATCGTCGAGGGTGCAGCAGGTCGGGACGGCTCGGGCAAGCTCTCGAGCCGCCCTGATACGCGACGTCTCAAGGGCCTTCCTCGATCTTGGCGCGACGCCGTTCTCGATCAACAGACTGCGGCGGCGACTGGCGTCACGCACCACCGCGATCCTTCCGTCGGGCAACAGCACCTCGCCCTCGTGCCAAGCGATCCCCTCGGGCGCAGCATCCGGGTCCTTGATCCAGGCATCCTTCGGGTCGTCGCTCACCCTTCTAGTTCACCACGTTCCCTCGGCCTTAGATACGTCCGCCGCGGATCGGGACCGCGGCATACGTCGCGTTGGCACGGAGGTGCGTCCATATCTGCTGTGACCGCCCCCCGGCGGGTCGCAGCAGGCGTTTCGCCAGATGTGTTCGGGGCATCATCACGAGGGCTAGAGACCAGATCACGTTGCGACGACGCCACCGCGTATGGAAGAGGACACGCGCACGAGAAGCCAACGCATCACCCTGCCAAGCGTCTTGGTGGGCGTCGGCCTCGGCGGCCTGTTCGATGGGATCGTGCTTCATCAGATCCTCCAGTGGCATCACATGCTCACATCGACCGCGAACTATCCTGCGACGACCGTCCACGGGCTCGAAGTCAACACGTTGTGGGACGGGATCTTCCACGCCGCGACATACGTCTTCGTGACAGTCGGAGTACTGATGCTCTTGTCGCGCATACGGGAGGACGGCACCGTTTGGTCGTGGCGCACTCTCCTCGGATGGACGCTCGTGGGATGGGGACTGTTCAATCTGGTGGAGGGGATCATCGACCACCACATCTTGCGGATCCACCATGTCCGCGCTGGTCCCGATCAATTGGCATACGACCTGGCGTTCCTGGCGATCGGAGCGCTGCTGGTCTTGACGGGCTGGTGGATGGCCCGAACAGATGAAGGCGGCGTGTCGGTTCCTCGGCGAAGCCGCCTGGACGGGGACGTTTCCAGCTTCTAGCGCCGCCAGTTGGTGGCGGCCCCCGCAGGATCACGAAGATCGTGCCGCCCCAATGGCCTGACTACCTCACGTCGTCTGACCCGCCTCAGACGGTGATGACGATCTTCCCCTTTCGGGAGCGTCCCTCACGGAGGTAGCGCATCGCCTCGGGAACGTCGCCCAGCGAGAACGACCTATCGATCAACGGTGTGACCTTTCCCGCTTCGATCAAGTCCTTGAGGACCACGAGGTCCGCGGCGTTCTCCTTGGCGACGAACCCTTTCATCGTCTGACCCGTGAAGAGAGACAGCACGGGGGCGCGAACCGTCCCGCGGGTGAAGCCGGCAAGGAGCTTTCCCTTTCCGCCTTCACCACCCACGACGACGAGACTTCCTCGAGGGGCCAACGCTCGCCGCAGCACCGAGATCTTGCGGTTCCCGGCGGTGTCGAGGATGACGTCGTATCGCACTCCCGATTGCGCGAAGTCCTCGCGCGTGTAGTCGACGATCGCGTCGGCGCCGATCGAGCGCACCGCTTCGATCTGCGTCGTGTTGCACACGCCGGTGACGGTCGCGCCGAACGCCTTCGCGATCTGAACCGAGAACGAGCCGACGCCTCCCGCCGCTCCGATCACCAGCACCGACTGCCCGGGCTGCACCTTGCCGCGGTCGCGAACGGCCTGGAGCGCGGTGGTTCCCGTGATCGGTACGGTCGCCGCTTCCTCGAACGTGAGGTTCGCCGGCTTGGGAGCCAGCTTCTTGACGGCGACGGTCGCGTATTCGGCGAAGGCGCCGTTGCAGATGCCGTACACGTCCTCGCCGACCTCGAATCCGCTTACGTCGAGACCGACCGCCTCGATGCGACCGGCGACGTCCCGACCTCTGACCCGGATCTTCGGCTTCGTGAGACCGCTCGCCGGCCGGAACGCGAGCGGCATCCCCGCCATGTAGTGCCAGTCGCCGGCGAACAGGCTCGCGGCCTGCACGCTCAGCAATACCTCGCCGCTGCCTGCCTGCGGTTGGTCGATGTCCTCGAGATGCAGGACCTCAGCCTCGCCGTAACGGTCCTGAACGATCGCCTTCATCGGACCTCCTCTTCGGGTGCCGACCCCAGTCCGTGGCGCGAAGGAATTCGAAGGCCGCAGCATGGCACATCGCTTCTCGGCGCGCGTGCCGGCAGGATGGATGAAGGCGACATCAGCGCGGCGCCGTCATCATCAACACGGGTACCATCGCTGACCTGCGTGCGATACAGAGGGGTCTCGGCATGGAGGGGATGGCGCACCATCAGATCGACACCGGTACGGGCGAGTTCTCGCGCGACTCATCTGGTCTGCCGATGGCCGAGCCGACGAAGGACGTCTTTCTAGGGGATGGCGATCAGCTCGACCTGCGGATCGCGCCGGTCGCGAGCCGCATGGGCGACAGCACCGTCCGCATGCTCTCCTACAACGGGTCGATCCCCGGTCCCACGCTTCGGGTGAGGCAAGGGTCCGAGATCGTCGTGGCGGTCACGAACGACGGCGACCTGCCGGCGACGGTTCACTGGCACGGACTGCGCCTCGAGAACAAGTACGACGGCGTTCCCCACGACACGCAGAAACCGATCGCGATCGGAGAGACATTCACGTACCGCGTCCGGTTCCCGGACGAGGGCGTCTACTGGTACCACCCGCACATCCGCGAGGATTACGGCATCGACATGGGTCTGTACGGCAACATCGTCGTCGAACCAGCTGAGCCCGACTACTGGCCCGCGTCCGACCGCGACGTCGTCCTCACGATCGATGACTTCCTCCTTGAGCACGGCGAGGCCGGCACCTACGAACGAGCCGCCCCCGATCACGTCGCCATGGGCCGGTTCGGCAACGTCTTCCTGGTCGGCGGGCATCCGGATTGGACGATGGACGCGCGCCAGCACGAGATCGTTCGGTTCTTTCTCACGAACACGGCGAATACGCGCGTTTTCGACCTGCGCTTCGACGGGGCCAGGATGAAGCTCGTCGGCGGAGACAGCGGTCGCTACGAGCATGAGGCGTTCGTCGACGGGGTTCTGCTGGCGCCGTCTGAGCGCGCAGTGGTCGACGTCGAGTTCGACCGCGCCGGCGACGTGACGCTGGAGCACTTCACCCCGGACCAGGTTTACGAACTCGGCCGCATCGCGGTCGCCGAGGCCGACGCTGCATCGGGTGCAGAGCGACCGTTCGACGAGCTCCGAAGCAGTCCCGGGCTCGCGATAGAGCGCCAACGACTTGACGCCGATCTCCAACGAGAGCCCGACAAGGTGCTCGCGCTCGTGGCCGAGATGGACATGGCAGCGCCGGCAGAGGGCGGCTCGGCTGCCTATGCCTGTCCGATGGATCCTGAGGTCGTCAGCGACGTCCCCGACCGGTGTCCCAAGTGCGGCATGAAGCTTCTGCCGATCGCGATGGTCCCGGCCGCGCTCGAGCTGCTCGAGAAGAGCGGCCACGAGAGCCACGACGCCGGGCACGAGTCGCACGGACATCCAGCGGGCTCCATCGAATGGGAAGACACGATGGAAGACGTCAATCGCATGACCAATCCCGCCAACATGCGATGGCTCCTGATCGACCGGGCGACCGGGGCTCGGAACGCCGGCGTGGATTGGACGTTCACGGTCGGGGACCGCGTGAAGATCCGGATCGTGAACGAGATGGATTCGGACCACCCGATGCACCATCCCTTCCACATCCATGGCGCCGGCCGGTTCCTCGTCCTCGCCAGGGATGGCCTAACCGAACCCAACCTCGTATGGAAGGACACCGTGCTCGTCCGGACCGGTGAGGTCGTCGACATCCTGCTCGACGTCTCGAACCCGGGATTGTGGATGGCGCACTGCCACATCGCAGAACACGCGGCGAGCGGCATGATGTTCAGCTTCAACGTGAAGCGGGTCGACGTCGCCTGACCGCGACTGCTCGCAACGATCCGAAAGAGAGGGGAACCCGATGGCGATGGTGGTCGACCCGGTCTGCGGGATGCACATCGACAGCGAGGAGGCGGCGGCGACGGCCGAGTACGAGAGCAAGACGTACTACTTCTGCTCACAGACGTGCCATGACGCCTTCGTCGCGAACCCGAGTGAGTACGCGGTCTGACCACTGACCGCATCACCGAAGCCGAGGTCGCGCAGCGCGTCGGCACGACTCCCGAACGGATCAGGCGTCTCGCGACGCTCGGCGTCCTCGAAGCCGACGACGAGGCGATGTATCCACGCGCCGCCGTGCTGCGCGCGCGCGTCGTTCTCGATCTGGATCGGATGGGCATCGACGAGGAGGCGGTCGCAACGGCGATGGCTTCCGGCGACCTTACTCTCGGGTACGTGGAGATGGGCGGGCGTCGTCCGCCTCGATCCGATCGGACGTTCACTGACCTCAGCGAGGAGGTCGGTATCCCCTATCCGTTGCTCGAACGCCTGTACGTCGCGTTCGGGTTCCCTCGTCCCGGGCCCGACGAGCTGGTGCGGGAGGAGGACCTCCGTTTCATCAAGGCCGTGCCGGTCCTGTTCACCGCCGGCGTGGATGCGGGCGACATCCTTCGGCTCGCACGCGTCTGGGGGGAAAGCGCCCGAAAGGTCGCCCAGTTCCAGACCCACTATCTGCATCAGGCGATCGAGGAGCCGTTCCGGCGGCAGGGCTTGGGCGACAATGCGGCGCTCGAGGCGGCGCTTCGCGAGGTCAGTGTTCGCGTCGGCAGATCGGGGGAAGACCTCCTGGGCTGGCTGTTCCGGCGCCACTCCGAGAAGTTCGAGCTGCAGCACATGTTCGATCACCTCGAGACGGCCCTCGAGGGCGCCGGGGTTCATCGCAGACAGGAGCGTCGTCCACAAGCCAGCGTGTTCGCCGACCTGACGGGCTACACGAAGCTGACGGAGGAGGCGGGCGACGAAGTCGCCGCGGGAGTGTCGCTGAAGCTGGCAGATCTGGTCAGTGAGATCGCGTCCCATCACGACGGCCTTGTCGTCAAGATGTTGGGCGACGGCGTTCACTTCCATTTCGACGATCCGAACAGCGCGGTCATAGCGTCACTCGATGTCGTTGACGAGGTCGGACCTGCCGGACTGCCTCCAGCCCACATCGGAGTGAACGCGGGGCCGGTCATCTACGACCAAGGCGACTACTTCGGTCGCACCGTGAACATCGCCGCACGGATCGCCGCGCAAGCCAGCGCCGGTCAGGTCTACGTCGGCGAAGATGTGGCGCCCCTCATCGAACCGCGCGGCTTCCGGCTCGTCGAGGTCGGCGCGTTCGAGTTGAAAGGGATCAGTCGGCCGGTGAACGTGCTGCAAGCGGTTCGAGACGGCGGTGACACGCGTGCTTGATGTGCTGGTCATCGGCGGGGGCCAGGCCGGCCTCGCGATGGGCTATTACCTCAAGCGCGCGGGCCGCGAGTTCCTGATCCTCGAAGGTGCGTCGGAGATCGGGGCCTCATGGCGATCGAGATGGGACTCGCTCGTGCTGTTCACGCCGACGCAGTTCGACAACCTCCCCGGTCAGCGGTTCCCGGGCGCGTTCGACACCTACCCGACCAAGGACGAAGTCGCCTCTTACCTGGCGTCCTATGCAACGACGTTCGACCTGCCCGTGCGAACCGGAACGCGGGTCTCGAGAGTGGTCAAGGAAGGCGATGGATATATCGCCACGACGAAACAGGGAACTATCGAGGCCGCGCAAGTCGTCGTCGCCACCGGACCGTTCCAGACACCCTTCGTGCCCCACATTTCCGCCGACGCCGATACCGAGATCGCGCAGCTGCACAGCAGCGAGTACCGCCGTCCCGAGGACCTCCCGTCGGGTCCCGCCCTCGTGGTCGGCGGCGGAAATTCGGGCTGTCAGATCGCCGGGGAGCTCGCGGCCTCACGCCCGACGGCGCTCGCGCTCGCGAAGCGATCGCCCGTCATACCGCAGCGCCTGTTGGGCCGCGACATCTGGTGGTGGGGCACCAAGGTGCTACTGCCCAAGGCGACGGTCGGGTCCAAGCTCGGCCGCCGACTCTCGACCCGCGACCCGATCATCGGGGTCGGCCCCCGGTCCTTGGCGCGATCGGGCATCATGCTGCGGCCCGCCGTTCAGTCGATCACGGGGAGAACCGTCACCTTCGCGGACCGAGCGACGTTCGAGCCCTCGAGCATCGTCTGGGCGACGGGCTTCCGTGGTGCGTACGGGTGGATAGAGATCCCAGGCGTCCTCGACGCGGAAGGACGACCTCTGCATCGGCGGGGCGTTACTGCTTCGAACGGCTTGTACTTCCTGGGGCTCTCCTGGCAGTGGACGCGTGGGTCGGCGCTGCTCGGATGGGTTGGCGATGACGCCGCGTACCTGGCGGACAAGATCAACGGAGAGCCGTCACCGCGTTGACCGACGCTAGGGCGTAGTGAGTCAGTTGAGTGAGCGGGATGCGGACGGCCCCAGCTGCCACTCGCCTATCCATCCGACCCTCACACGGCGAGCCAAGAGCGCGACAGTTCAATGAAGTTCGGCGTGTCGGTCAGGCGGGTCACGATCGCACCCGTCGTGTCGGTAACGAAGAGGTCCGCCTGTTCGTTGAAGTAGTCGCGTGTTCTCGTGAACACGATCGAGGTGCCATCGGGCGAGAACACGGGGTAGAACTCGTCGGTGCGGCGGCTCGTGGTCAATCGCGTCGGAGCGCCGCCTGTCGCCGGAACGGTGAACAACTCCTGATGCTTGCGGCCCGGCGGTGAGGCTGTGAAGGCGATCGTCGAGCCGTCGGGGGACCACGATGGCGATGATCCGTCGAAGACGGCGTCCGGCCACCTGAGGATCGTCGTCTGGTTGGACCCATCGGGGTCGAGCGTGACGAGCCGATGCCAACTCCCTGCAGCCGCGGCGAC
>C688J18823_10000354_pt1 | contig 26405 bp, 22 predicted proteins | sample HopSoiMetagenom1_FD_18823 | JGI IMG/M metagenome (IMG submission 18823) | reverse complement strand
AGGCGGCGAGCGTGAAGATGCCGCAGATCATCGCGGCGGCGGGCGGCATCGCCGCGGGCGGCTCCGAGACGGTGACGGTGCTGCGCGCCGGCAAGCCGGTCAAGGTGAGCTCGCTCTCCAAGGACTTCGAGCTGCAGGGCGGCGACACGGTGTATATCGACCGCCTGCCCCAGTTCTACATCTACGGCGAGGTGATCCGCGCCGGCACCTACCCGGTGACCGACGGCATGAACGTCATGCAGGCCATCGCGCTCGGCGGCGGCATCACCCCGCGCGGCAGCGAGTCGCGCATCAAGCTGCGCCGCAAGAACAAGGAAGGCAAAGTCATCGAGTACGACGTGAGCACGGTCGAGCGCATCTACCCGAACGACGTGATCTACGTTCGCGAATCCATTTTCTAGGCAAAGGGAAACCTCTTCATGGACCTGAACCAGTACCTACTCGCGCTCAAGGCGCGCAAGAAGGCGTTCGTGACGGTGCTTGCCGTGACGGTGTTCACGGCGATCGTCGTGGCGCTGCTCCTGCCCAAGCGCTATGACGCCACCGCGACCGTCCTGATCGACGCTCGCGAAGAGCAGACGATGGCCCCGCGCGGCATGTCGCCGCGCGAGCGCGCCGGCTACATCTTCACGCAGATGGACCTCATCCAGAGCGGCAAGGTCGCCAACAAGGTGGTGCGCGATCTCAAGCTCGCCCAGCAACCGGGCGTGCGCGAGGAGTGGGAGCGCGATACCGGCGGCGTCGGCACGGTCGAGGAATGGGTGGCCGCCAACCTGCTCGAGAAGCTGAAGGTGGACTCCGGCGCGAGCAACATCATCACCATCAAGTTCTCCTCCAACGACGCCGCCAAGTCGGCGCAGGTCGCCAACGCGTTCGCGAAGTCGTACCTGGACGTGGCGCTCGAGCTTCGCACCGAGCCCTCGCGCGAGGCGGGCCAGTGGTTCGACGAGCAGCTGAAGACGCTGCGCTCGGACCTGACGGGCGCGCAGTCCAAGCTCGCCGCCTGGCAGAAGGAGAAGGGCGTGATCGGCGTCGAGGAGCGCATGGACGTCGAGATCTCGCGGCTGAACGAGCTCTCCGGCGAGCTCAGCCGGCAGCGCGCCGCGATGATGGACGCGCAGACGCGCTACAAGCAGGCGCAGGACCTCGTCGCGGGCGGCGTGTCGCTGGAGGCGTTCCCGGAAGTGCTCTCCAACGGCTACGTCATCACGGTGAAGTCGGCCCTCCAGGCGGCCGAGCAGCGGCTGCAGGAGCAATCCGAGGTGCTCGGCCAGAACCATCCGACGTATCAGCGCACGGCGGCCGAAGTGCAGGGCCTGAAGGAGCGGCTGAACCTCGAGGCCAACAAGGTCGTCGCCGGCCTGGGCAACGCCGTAGCCCAGAACCAGAAGCGCGTGCAGGAGCTCGAAGGCGCGCTCACCGCGCAGCAGGACAAGATGCTGCAGATGAAGATGGCGCGTGTGGACATGGCTGTCCTCTCCCGCGACCTCGAGAACGCACAGCGCGCCTACGACGGCGCCCTGCAGCGCGCGATCGCGGTCAAGGTCGACAGCCGCGTGCGCCAGACCAACCTCGCGCTGCTGACGCCGGCGCTCGAGCCGCTCAAGCCCGCGTTCCCGAAGGTCGGCCTGATCTCGGCGCTTTCGCTGCTGATCGGGCTGCTCCTCGCCGCCGGCGTGGTCTACGTGTTCGAGCAGCTGGATCGCCGCGTGCGCTCGCGCTCGGACCTCGAGTCGCGTCTCGCAGTGCCCTCGCTCGGCGTGCTGTCGCGCTGGACGCCGGCCGGCGGGCGCCTGCTGCCGTCCCCGCATTCACCCGTTCGCAATGCCCAGGCGCTGCCGCGCCCCTGGTGAGAGAGGAATAGCCCATGCTCGTCAAATCAACTGACAACAACGTCCTGCCCATCGAGGGCAACTCCCGCCTGACGGGTCGCCACCTTGGCGCGATCCTGATGGACGAGGGCAAGATCACCCCGTCCGACGCGGAGCAGGTGCTCAAGCGCCAGCGCGAGCTCGGCTGGCGCTTCGGCGAGGCCGCGATCGAGCTGAACCTGATCACGGACACGGACCTTCGCGAAGCGCTCGCCAAGCAGTACGAGTTTCCGTATCTCGTCGCCGGCCCGGATGGCGTCTCCAAGGAGCTGGTCTGCGCCTGGGATCCGTTCCACCCGGTGGTGGAAGAGCTGCGCGCGGTTCGCACCCAGCTTCTCATCCGCTGGTTCAACCCCGCCGCCGGCCGCCGCACGCTCGCCATCACGAGCCCGAGCGCGCGGGAAGGCCGCAGCTTCATCGCAGCCAACCTGGCGGTCTCGTTCAGCCAGCTCGGCCAGCGCACGCTCCTCATCGACGCGGACTTCCGCTCGCCGCGCCAGCAGGGCATCTTCAACATTGCCGACCGCTTCGGATTGTCTTCAGTATTGAGTGGAAGAGCCGATCTGTCCGTCGCCGCACCGGTCGCGGGCCTCACCGGCCTCGCGGTGCTGCCGGCCGGCCCGGTGCCGCCGAACCCGCTCGAGCTCTTGTCGCGCCCGAGCTTCGCGGCGCTGCTCGCCAAGGCGCAGCAGGAGTACGACGTGATCCTCATCGACACGCCGCCCGCCTGCGACTACGCGGATGCGCAGTGCATCGCCTTCCGCGCCGGCGACGTGATGCTGGTTTCCCGCCGCGACGTCACGCGCGTCGAGGACACCGAGCGCGCCGTGAAGGAGATGTCGGATGCGAGCGCGCGCATCGTCGGCACGCTGATGAACGCGTTCTGAAGTGAAGCCCGACAGGAAACTGCTGCTGGCGGTCACCATTTTGCTGGCGGCCGCCAGCTTCACCCTGTCCAGGCCCGCCGTCGGAACCGATCACGGCTCGATGACGGTCGCCAAGCTTTTCGGGAGGTCATGACATGGCGGTAACTACTGCCCGGCTGGGCGCGGAGCGCACGCCGGCTCTGGCGCTCGGCGTCGTCGGGCTGGGCATTTTCGGCGTGCTGTGCGGCATCGGCCTCGCCGTGGGCGAGTTCCAGGCCCTCATCATCAGCGTGTCGATCCTGGCGGCGGTGGCGGTGCTCGCCGACTTTCGCGTCGGCGCGGTGCTGCTCCTCGTGATGATGCCGGTGGAAGGCAGCTATCTCTTCCCGCACAACATGCTCAACGTGACGGGCCTGAACCCGTTCAACGTCGTGCTGTTCGCAACGCTCGTCTCCTACTTCGTGCGCGGCAAGGACCTGGCGCGCTTCGTGCCGAAGCCGCTCTTCTGGCTGTACCTCGTGCCGGTGGCGATCGCCGGCTTCCTCGGCACCCGCCACGTCGACGACATCTATCCGTACTTCTACGAGATCGAGGTTATTCACTTCACCGATGCCTTCGGCTATTTGCGCGACGTGCTGCTCAAGCCGATGTTCATGGTGGCGGCCTCGCTCCTCATCGGCGCGGCGGTGGCGCAGGCAAAGAAGGTGGAGAGCTTCCTCGTGCCGATCATCGTCGCCGTCTGGGCGATGAGCCTGATGCTGATTGGCTACGTCGCCACGGCGGGACTCTCCCTCGGCGAGCTCGCGCTCACCACGCAGCGCGCGCTGCTCTCGGTCCTCGGCATGCACGCCAACGACCTCGGCCGGCTGTACGCCGTGGCCTACGCGCTTCTCCTCTTCACCTGGGGCGAGACCAAGGACGTGCGGCTGAAGACGGTGCTCGTCGCCACGATGGGCGCCCTCACGCTCGCGCTCCTCTTCACGTTCTCGCGCGGTGCTTTCGTCGGCTGGATACTGGTGAACGTGCTGTTCCTCGTGTGGAAGTTCAACGCGCGCACGGCGGCGATCGCGGTACTCGCCGCCGGCATCGGCCTTGCGGTGATGCCGGGCGCGGTGGTGAGCCGCATGAGCCTGGGCCTCATCGGCGGCACCGATGTCAACGAGGTGAGCGCCGGGCGCATCGACGAGATCTGGATCCCGCTCATGCCCGAGGTGTTGAAGAGCCCGCCCTGGGGCAACGGCCTCGACGCGACGATGTGGGCGAACGCGCTGTGGGCCGAAACCATGCTGCCGGTGACGCACCCGCATAACGCGTACATCCAGGCGATCCTCGACATGGGACTCATCGGCCTCGGCCTGCTGCTCGCCTTCTACTGGCACGTGTACCGGAAGCTCCGCAGCCTCGGATCGAACGCGTATCTCAGCCCCACGATGCGCGGCTTCTACCAGGGCGCGGTGGCGGGGCTGCTCTGCTTCATCGTCACCGGGTTCGCCGGCTCGAGCCTGCGGGCGACGCCGGAGTTCGCCTTCCTGTGGATCGCCATCGGCATGATGTACGGCCAGCTCGCGCGCAAGTCCGAGACCGGTACGGCCCGGGGGACACAGCTCTAAATGCCGCGCGCAACGCTGCGCCAGGTGCCGCTCGCCGCGCAGGAGCCGGTGCCCCCTCGCGCCACCAGCGCGAAGCGCAAGGCGCACATCTGCTTCGTCGCGCCCTATGCCTGGCCGGTCCTTTCGCGGGACCCGAACATCCAGGTGGTCGGCGGCGCCGAGGTGCAGCAGTGCATCCTCGCGCGCCTGCTCGCCGCCGGCGGCTACCGCGTGTCGATGATCTGCTTCGATTACGGGCAGCCGTCGCCCGCGCTCGTCGACGGCGTCACGGTGTACAAGAGCTTCCGCCCGGACGCCGGCGTGCCGGTGCTGCGCTTCGTGCATCCGCGCCTGACCACCATGTGGAAGGTGCTGCGCGAGGTCGATGCGGATATCTATTACCAGCGCTCGAGCGCGATGTGGACCGGCGTGATCGCCGAGTTCTGCAAGCGCTACGGCAAGCGCTCGATCTACGCGGGCGCCTCCGACCGCGATTTCGAGCTCGGCCAGGAGCAGATCGTGCACGCGCGCGACAAGTGGCTCTATCGCCACGGCCTCGCGCGCGTCGACCGCATCGTGGCGCAGAACCCCTACCAGATCGACAGCTGCCGCCGCAACCACCAGCGCCAGGCGGTGCTGATTCCCAGCTGCTACGAGCTGCCCCCGGACGCCAATGCCGGCAAGGGCGATCGCGTGCTCTGGGTAGGCACCGTTCACGGCTACAAGCGGCCGGAGATGTTCCTCGATATCGCCGAGCGCCTGCCGGAGCGGCGCTTCGTGATGGTGGGTGGCCCGAGCGTCGGCGGCGAGCGCCTGAAGGCCGGCTACTTCGAGGAAATCCGCGAGCGCGCGGCGCGGCTGCCGAACGTCGAGTTCACCGGCTTCCTGCCGCTTGCGCAGGTCGAGCCGTGGTTCGACCGCGCGCGGGTGCTCGTCAGCACCTCGGTCTACGAAGGCATGCCGAACGTATTCCTGCAGGCATGGGCGCGCGGCGTGCCGACGGTCGCCACCGTCGATGTCGGCGCCGCCGTGAATACCGTGTTCTCCCACGCGGAGGAGGGCGCCGCCAAGGTCGATGCGCTCATCTCCGACCCGCAGCTGTGGAAGCGCGCCTCCGACGATTCGCTCGCGTACTTCCAGCGCAACCATTCGAGCACCGAGGTGCTCACGCGCTATTCGAGGTTGATCGACGAACTGATCTCGGCGGATCAGCCGCAAGAAAAATGAGCGCGGCAGCCAAAGCCATCGCCGCCCAGGGGCTTGCGCGGCGAGCGTTGTCGTTGGGCGTGGTCAAGGCGTTCGACCAGGCGCTGCAGTTCCTGCTGCCGATCGTTCTCGTGCGCTGCCTGGACGCGCTCACCTTCGGCGAATACCGCCTGCTCTGGCTGGCGATCGGCACGGTGATGGCGCTCGCGCCCTTCAGCATGCCGGGGGCGCTGTACTACTTCCTGCCGAGGTCGGACGCCGAGACGCGGCGCCTCTACGTGCACCAGACGATGGCGTTCCTCGCGGTGACCGGCCTCGTCGCGGCGTTCATCCTGAGCCCGCTCAACCCCTGGCTGCCGGCGAGCCTCTCGCCGCTGGCGAAATACGGCGCGCTGGTTCCCGCCTTCGTCGCGCTGTGGGTGGTGTGCGTGCTGCTCGATTTCCTGCCGACCATCGAGGAACGCATCCCGCTGCAGGCTTACGCCAACATTTCCGTGGCGGCCGCGCGCGCGATACTCACCGCCGGCGCGGCGTGGCTCACGCGCGACATGGGCGTGATCCTGTGGCTGCTGCTCGCGGTGGTGCTCCTCAAGCTGGGCCTTCTCATCGCGTACATCCAGCGCTTCCACGGCTGGAAGCGGCCGTGGTTCTCGGGGAAGGTGTTCCGCGGGCAGATCCGCTATACCGCGCCCTTCGGCGTCTCGAGCGCGGCGTACGTGCTGCGCGGCCAGGCCGACCAGTGGGTGGCGGCGGCCCTCTTCACGCTGCACAGCTTCGCCGCCTTCTCGATCGCCGCGATCCTCGGCCAGGTCGTCAACCTCTTCAGGAATTCGGTGGTCGAGGCCTTCATGCCGAGCATGAGCCGCATGGAAGCGGCCGGCCAGCTGAAGGGCATGATGGACATGAACGCGCGCGCCAACGCGATGGTCGGGATGCTGCTCTTTCCGCTGCTCGGCTTCGTGTTCGCCTTCGCCGAGGACATCGTCACGCTGATCTACACCGGCGCGTACGTGGATGCGGGGCCCGTGATGCGCGTCTACGTGATCGGCATGCTCGCGCTCGTCGTCGAGCTGAACAGCGTGCTGCAGCTGCTGCGCCAGGGGATGTTCAACCTGATGGTGAGCGTGGTGATCCTCGCCGTCTCCGTGCCGCTTTCCTACCTCGGCGGCATCGAGCTCGGCCTGGCCGGCGCCGCCATCGGCAGCGCGTGCGCCCTGTACCTGGACCGCCTGCTGGTCCTGCGCCGCATCGCCGCCGTGACGGGCGTGCCGGTGCGGGCGCAGCAGCACTGGGCGAGCCTCGCGCGCCATCTCGGCTGGACCGCAATCGCGACGCTCGGCGCGTGGCTCGTCGCCCACCATCTTTTCGCCGGCAGCCCGATCATCGTGCGCCTCGCGATGGGCGCCGCGGTGCTCGCTGCCGTGTACGCACCCGTGAACTGGAAGCACCTACGCGCCGCATGAGAATCGCATTCGTAACCGGGTCGCTGGTGCATGGCGGCGCCGAGCGCCAGGCCATCACGCTCGCCAACCGCCTCGCCGAGCGCGGCCACGACTGCCACCTCGCGTACGTGAAGAACGACCCGAGCCAGCTTTCGCGCCTGCACCTGCCGCCGCAGTCCACGGTGCGCTGCCTGCACGCGGCGCGCTATTTCGACCCGAAGGCGCTTTCGCACCTGCACGCCTTGCTTGGCCGCCTCAACCCCGACGTGGTGCTCGCCACCAATCCGTACGCGCTGATGTACGCCGCGCTCGCGCGCGTGGGCGCGCCGATCATGGTGACGCTGCACTCGACCTACATCCGCACGTTCAAGGAGCAGCTGCAGATGCTCGCCTACCGGCCGGCGTTCTGGAGCGCGGCGTGCGCGGTCTTCGTCTGCGAGAAGCAGCGGCGCCACTGGCTCAAGCGCGGCCTCTTCGGCCGCCGCAACCGCGTCATCTACAACGGCGTGGATCTCGAGCACTGGCAGCCGCTCATGGATCCACTGGGTGCGATCGCGCTGCGGCGGGCATTGGGTTTTCACCCCGATGACTACGTGATCGGCCTCTCCGCCGTGCTGCGGCCCGAGAAGAACGCCGTGCAGCTCGTGGACGCCGTGGCGCGCCTCGTGCAGCGCGGCATTCCCGCGCGCGCGCTCTTCATCGGCGACGGGCCGGACCGCGGCGCCGTGGAGGAGAGATCCCGGACATTGGGGATCGAGGAGCGCGTGGTCATTTCCGGATTCCAGCAGGACGTGCGGCCGTTCCTTTCGGCCTGCGACGTCGTCACCCTGACCTCGTTCACCGAGGCGTTCTCGCTCGCCGCCATCGAGGCGATGGCGCTCGGGCGCCCGGTGGTGCACGCCGAGGTGGGCGGGGCGGCCGAGATGATCCACTCGGGCCACGACGGATGGCTGTTCCCCGTGGGGGACACCGCTACGCTTGTTGACCGCCTCGCCGCGGCGGCGGACCCCGTGGCGCGCGCTCGCATGGGCGAGAACGCGCGCGCGGCCGTCGTGCAGCGCTTCTCGGAGCGGGCGATGGTCGAGCGCTACGAAGAGAGTCTTGAAGAAATCGGTACTACCCGGAGCACACGTGAACAGCTACGAAACCGCGCAACAGCGCATTAGAAGCCAGGGCCGCACCTGGCTCGTCACCGGAGCGGCCGGCTTCATCGGCTCGCACCTGGTCGAAAACCTCCTCAGGCTCGAGCAGCACGTAGTGGGCCTGGATAACTTCGCCACCGGCAAGCGCGAGAACCTCGCGCACATCCGTGCCGCCGTGGGCGAGTCAGCCTCGAAAAGCTTCCGCTTCATCGAGGGCGACATCCGCTCCATCGATGCCTGCAAGCGCGCCTGCATGGGCGTGGACGTCGTCCTGCACCAGGCGGCGCTCGGCAGCGTGCCGCGCTCGATCGACGATCCGATCGCCTCCAGCGAAACCAACGTGATGGGCTTCATCAACATGCAGGTGGCGGCGCGCGACGCGGGCGTGAAGCGCTTCGTGTACGCGAGCTCGAGCGCCGTGTACGGCGACCATCCGACGCTGCCCAAGGTGGAAGCGATCACCGGCCGCGCCATGTCGCCTTACGGCCTGACCAAGTGGGTGAACGAGCTCTATGCCGACGTGTTCGACGTCTGCTACGGGTTCAAGAGCATCGGCATGCGCTACTTCAATGTGTTCGGCGCGCGCCAGGACCCGAACGGCGCCTATGCATCGGTGATCCCGGCGTGGATCGGCGCGCTCCTGCGCGGCCAGTCGCCGTATGTGAACGGCGACGGCACCGCCGCGCGCGACTTCTGCCACATCGACAACGTGGTGCAGGCGAATCTCCTCGCCGCGACCGTGGAGGATCCGCTCGCGCTCGGGCAGGCCTACAACATCGCGCTCGGCGACCAGACGTCGCTCCTCGAGCTCTACGACATGATCCGCACCCAGCTGGCTCGCCGCCTGCCGCAGGTGAGCGGCGTGGGGGCGGTCCATCGCGAGCCGCGCAAAGGCGACATCGCATTCTCACGCGCCGACATCAGCAAGGCGCAGCGCCTGCTCGGCTACCGCCCCTCGGTTCGGATCATGGAAGGACTGCAAAAAACAGTCGATTGGTACGCGGACAATCTCGCACCTGTGATGGAGGAACGGAAGGTAGCGCATGGCTGAAGTTCTGGAACGCCCTCAGATTGAAACCCCGGCGGAGCCGAAGCTCGCCACCGTCGCGATCGTCGGCCTCGGCTACGTCGGCCTGCCGGTGGCGGTGGCGTTCGGCAAAGAGCGCCCGACGATCGGGTACGACCTGTCGAAGAAGCGCATCGAGAACCTGCGCCACCACGTCGATTCGACCGGCGAGGTGGCGACGGCGGATCTGCTCGAGTCGAAGCATTTCCGCGCGACGTACTACCCGGCGGAGCTCGCCGAGGCCGACTACATCATCATCGCGGTGCCGACGCCGATCAACGCCGCGCGCCAGCCGGATCTCTCGCCGCTCGAGTCCGCGAGCGAGGCGGTGGGGCGCTACATGAAGCCGGGCGCGATCGTCGTGTATGAGTCGACCGTGTACCCGGGCGCGACCGAAGAGGTCTGCGTGCCGATCCTTGAAAAAGCCTCCGGCATGCGCTGGAAGCAGGATTTCCATGTCGGCTACTCGCCCGAGCGCATCAACCCGGGCGACAAGACGCATACCTTCACGCGCATCCAGAAAGTCGTCTCCGGCGATGACGCCGAGACCCTCGAGAAGGTCGCCGAGCTGTACTCGTCGGTCGTGACCGCGGGCGTCTACAAGGCTTCCTCGATCAAGGTGGCGGAAGCCGCCAAGGTCATCGAGAACACGCAGCGCGACATCAACATCGCCTTCGTGAACGAGCTCTCGATCATCTTCGAGAAGATGGGCCTCGACACCAACGAGGTGCTGAAGGCCGCCGGCACCAAGTGGAACTTCCTGCCGTTCAAGCCGGGCCTGGTCGGCGGCCACTGCATCGGCGTCGACCCGTACTACCTGACGCACAAGGCCGAGCTCCTCGGCCACCACCCCGAGGTGATCCTCGCCGGGCGGCGCATCAACGATTCGATGGGCCCGCACGTGGCGCGCAAGTGCGTGCAGCAGATGATCCACGCCGGCCGCAACATCAAGGGCGCGCGCGTCAACGTGCTCGGCCTCACCTTCAAGGAAGACGTGCCCGACATCCGCAACTCGAAGGTGATCGACATCATCCGCGAGCTGCAGGAGTTCGGCGTCGAGACCTTCGTGCACGACCCGGCGGCCTCGGCCGACGACGCGCTGCACGAGTACGGCGTGCGCCTCACCGAGTGGGACGCGCTGCCGGCGGCGGACGCCGTCATCCTCGCCGTGGCGCACAGCAAATATCTCGAGATGCCGACCGAGGGGCTGCTTCGCAAGGTGGTGCGCTCAGGCTGCATCATCGATGTCAAGTCCGTGCTCGACGCGGCGGCCCTGCGCCGCGAGGGGCTGCGGGTGTGGCGCCTATAGCATCCGGTGCATTGGCGGTCGCCGCGGCCGTCGCTCCCAATGCGCGGCAGCAGAAGCTGCGCGTCGGCGTTTTTGCCGACAGCCCGCTGCAGCCGCGCTGGGCCGTCGAGGCGCTCGACAAGCTCGCCGCGTCCGACTTCGCGCACGTGCGGGTGGTCGAGGCCGGCTCGGCGCGCGCGGCGGCGCCCTCGGCGCCGTGGCGCCTGTACGGCGCGCTCGACCGCAAGCTCTTCGGCGCGGAGCCGACCGACCTGGTGCCGCTGACCGAGTGCCTGGCCTCGGGCCCGGATTCCGAGCTCGACGTCGCCTTCGTGCTCGGCGCGGTCGACGACAGCCGCCTGGATGGCATCGCGCGCTACGGCGTGTGGCGCTTCTGCTTCGGCGCCGACGGCGCGCACGGCGAGACCTTCGCGGGGCTGCGCGAAGTCGCCGCCGGCGAGCCGCTCACCGCCTCGGGCATCAAGGTGCGCCTGGCGGCCGATCGCCCGGCGCGCCTCGCCTACCAATCGTGGTCGCGCACCTATCCGTTCTCGGTCGTGCGCAATCGCGCGCAGCTGCTGCAGAAGACCGCCGAATTTGCCTTCCGATCGTTAAGGGAATTGCATCGTTCAGGCGAAGGCTGGCTCGCGCGCTGCCGCGAGGTGCCGCACTGGGTGGCGCAGGAGCCGGAGCCGACCATCGGCGACCTCTCGCGCATCGTCGGCCGCGTCGCCACCCGCGGCCTCGACCGGGCGCTGCACATCGAGCAGTGGTTCCTCGCGTACAAGTTCGGCGATCCGAAGGTGCCGGCCGATCTCGGCGGCTTCACGCGCCTCGTGCCGCCGAAGGATCGCGACTGGGCCGACCCGTTCGTGATCGAGAAGAACGGCCGCTACTTCGTGTTCTTCGAGGAGCTGCCGTACGCCACCGGCAAAGCGCACATCTCGATGTTCGAGCTCTCGCGCGACGGCCGCATGTCGCCGGTGCAGAAGATCGTCGAGGCGGATTACCACCTCTCGTATCCATTCGTGTTCGAGCACGAGGGCCAGCTCTACATGATCCCGGAGAGCGGCCGCAACCAGACCGTCGAGCTCTACCGCTGCGTGGATTTCCCGCTGGCGTGGCGCCTGGAGCGAGTGCTCATCGACGGCCTGCGGCTTGTCGATGCAACGCTGCATCGCGGTGCCGACCGCTGGTGGATGTTCGCGAACTCGGCCGCCGGTGCAAGCCGCGTGTTCGACGACGAGCTGCACCTTTTCTCCGCCGAGCGCCTGCTGGGCGACTGGAAGCCGCATCCGAAGAACCCGGTGAAGTCCGACGCGCGCTCCTCGCGCCCCGCCGGACGGCTTTTCGAGCGCGACGGCGCGCTCTACCGCCCGGCGCAGGTCTGCGTGCCCCGCTACGGCGCGGGCCTCGCGATCCAGCGGGTGACGAAGCTCACGCCGCAGGATTACATCGAACGGCAGGTAGAACGCATTCTGCCGCCACCGCAATCGGGACTTTTCGGTCTGCACACCATGAACCGGGCGGGCGATCTCACGGTGGTAGACGCATTCACACGCCGCAGGCGAATCTAACCCCATGCAAACGCGCCTGTATTCCCACATCGCGATGATCGGTGTGGCGCCCGAGACGCGCTCGGGCGTCACTACGGTGGTCGACGCCTACCGCTCGCAGGGCCTCTTCAAGCGCTGGCCGATCAGCTACATCCCGACCCACCCGTTCGGCAAGGCCGCGCAGCGGCTCGCCGAGCTCTACGCGCAGCATCGCCGCCTCCTCATGCACGTGCACATCGGCCCGGGGTTCTGGCGTGAAGCCGCCTTCATGGGCGCGGCGATCGCGACCCGCTCGCCGCTCATCGTCCACCTGCACGGCACGCGCATCGACGCCAATGTCGGCTGGTTCCTGAAGCGGGCGGACGTGATCTGCGTCCCCTGCGAGGCGACGCGCATCTGGGTGAAGAGCATTGCTCGCCAGTCGGACGTGGTGGTGACGCCGCCGCCCGTGGCGCTCGACCTGCCGCAGGTCGCGTCCAAGCCGAACCTGATCCTGTTCCTCGGGCGCCTGGACGCGGACAAGGGCATTTACGATCTGCTCGAAGCGGCCGCCGCCGTGCGCGCCAACGTGCCGGACCTGCGCCTCGTGTGCGCGGGCGAGGGCGATCGCGTGGGCGTTGCCCGCTACGCGGAGCGCCTCGGCATCGCCGACGCGGTGAAATTCACCGGCTGGGTCGGCCCGTCGGGCAAGCGCGCGCTGCTTGAGCACGCGGCGGTATTCGCGTTGCCGTCTTACCGCGAAGCGCTGCCAACGAGCCTCATCGAGGCGATGGCCGCCGGGGTGCCGGTCGTGGCTTCCCCCGTCGGCGGCATTCCGGAGGTGGTGGTCGAAGGCACGAACGGCTATCTCGTCGGTGCCGGCGACACGAGGAGCCTGCAGCGCGCGCTGTCGCGCCTGCTTTCCGATCGCGCGCTCGCCCGCTGCATGGGCGAAGCGGCGCGCGCGAGCGTCGTGGCGCGCTTCGGCGCGGAAAAGGCGCTCGCGCCGCTGGAAGATCTTTACGAGGCGCTCGGCGTATCGGTGATAGCCGAGCGGCCTCGCATGCAACCCCTGCCGCTCAAGAAAGCCGCGTGAAGCGACACGTCGTATTGCTCCTCGGGCCGAGCCGCGAGGCGATTTCGGGCGTCACCACGCACCTGAATGCGCTGTTCGGCTCGCGCCTGGCCGCCCACTTCGACCTCGTGCACTTCCAGGTCGGCAGCGAAGGGCGCTCCGAAGGCGCCCTCGGCAAGCTCGCGCGCTTCGTGACGAGTCCGTTCGCGCTCGCGGCGGCCGTCGTGCGCCACAACGCCGAGGTGGTGCACATCAACACCTCGCTCAACGCGAAATCCTACTGGCGCGACCTCGCGTACCTCCTGGTCGCGAAGCTCTGCGGCGCGCGCGTGGTGTATCAGGTGCACGGCGGCTCGCTCGCGACGTTTGGGAATGCGTTTGTGCGCTGGAGCACGCGCCTGCCCGACGTGGTGGTGGTGCTCTCGCAGGCCGAGCGCGAGCGCTTCCGTGCCGCGGCGCCTTCGCAGCTCGTCGAGGCGCTGCCGAACGGCATCGATTGCGGGCCCTACGAGCGCTACAACCGCGCCGCCGCCGATCGCGACACGCCGCTGCGCCTCATCTATATCGGCCGCCTCGCGTCCGGCAAGGGCCTCATCGAATCGATCGAGGCGCTGCGCCTCGCGCGCAGTCGCGGCGTTGCCGCGCGGCTGGTGCTCGCGGGCACCGGCGCCGAGGAGGCGCGGCTTCGCCAGTACGTGCGTGATGCAGGGCTCGTGCGCGACGTGACGTTCGTCGGGCCGGCGTACGGCGACCTGAAGGCGAGGCTGCTCTCGCAGGCCGACGTGCTGCTTCTTCCGAGCTATAGCGAAGGCCTGCCCTATTCGCTGCTGGAAGCCATGGCCGCCGGCGTGGTGCCGGTAGTGACGCCGGTCGGCGCGATCCCGGACGTCGTCAGCGATGGCGAGCACGGCGTCCTCGTGCCGCCGCGCGATGCCGAGGCGATCGCGCAGGCCCTCGCAAAGCTCGCCGCCGATCGGATCTGCGTGGCGCGCATGAGCGCCGCCTGCAGGAAGCGCGTCGCGAGCGGGTATTCGATCGAGCGCGTGGCGAAGGATTTCTCCGAACTCTACTGGGGGCTGTGCGCACGGCCGGCTCCCACCCCGGCGCAGTAGCGACGCCATGTGCGCCATCGCCGGCTGGGCCGCGCCCACCAACCAAGCCCCGGAGGAGCGCGCGGTGCACGCCATGCTGGACGCGATGCGGCATCGCGGTCCGGATGGCGCCGGCGCCGCCGGCTTCGGTGCCGCGGCCGGCGCTTATCGCGTGGTGCTCGGCCACCGGCGGCTCGCCATCATCGATCCGTCGGGCTCGCGCCAGCCGATGCGCGACGACCGCGCCGGGCTCGCGCTTACCTTCAACGGCGAGATCTACAACTTCCGCGAGCTGCGCACCGAGCTCGAGGCCGAGGGCTTCGCGTTCCAGCGCGATTCGGATACCGAGGTGCTGCTGCGCGCCTACGAGCACTGGGGCGAGGCGTGCGTCGAGCGGCTGCGCGGGCAGTTCGCCTTCGCGATCTGGGACGCCCGCCGCGAGCGCCTGTTCCTCGCGCGCGACCGTTTCGGCGAAAAGCCGCTCTACGTGTGCGAGGCGAACGGCGGATTTTATTTCGCCTCGGAGATGAAAGGCCTGCTCGCGCTCGGGCACCTGCCGCGCGAGATCGACCTCGCCGCCGTATGGGATTACCTCGCGTACCGGTACGTGCCCGGCCCGCACACGCTGATCGCCGGCATGCGCAAGCTCGCGCCCGGCACCACGGCCACGTGGCAGAACGGCAGGCTGTGGGAAGGGCGCTATTGGAGCTCGCCCGACCGCCAGCCGCGCGCCGCGGCGGCGGACCTCGGCGCAAAGACGGTGCCGGCGTTCCTCGCCAAGCTCGACGAGGCGGTGCGCGTGCAGATGGTGAGCGACGTGCCGTTCGGGGCTTACCTCTCAGGCGGACTGGATTCGAGCGTGGTGGTCGCGCTCATGAGCCGCTACTGCAGCCAGGTGAAGACCTTCGCCGTCGGCTTCGCCGGCGACCGCTATTGCGAGCTGGCGCATTCGGCGGCGGTGGCGGCGCGCTTCGGCGCCGAGCATCACGAGCTGGTGGTTTCACCGGCCCAGTTCCGCGACCACTTGCCGCAGCTCGTTGCCATGCGCGACGCGCCGGTGTCGGAGCCCTCCGACGTCGCGATTTACCTGCTTTCGCGCGAGGCGCGCCGCAGCGTGAAGATGGTGCTGACCGGCGAGGGCGCCGACGAGATCCTCGGCGGCTATCGCAAGCACGTTGCCGAGGGCCTCGCCTGGATGTACTGGAGCGTGCCGCGCAAGCTGCGGCGCGCGCTCCTCGCACCCCTCACGCAGGAGCTGCCGGCGCGCTTCCGCGAGCTCAAGATCGCCGCCTCGAGCCTCGCCTGCGAGGATTGGCGCGAGCGCTACGTGCGCTGGTTCGGCGCCATGGACGCGCGCCAGCGCGCGGAGCTCGTGCGCCTGCCGATGAAAAGCCGCGCGATGCACGGCGAGGGCCCGCCGTTCGACGCCGACCCGCAGACGAGCCCGCTGCGCCGGCAGCTGTACTTCGACCAGACGAGCTGGCTTCCCGACAATCTGCTCGAGCGCGGCGACCGCATGACGATGGCGGCATCGGTCGAGTCGCGCATGCCGTTCCTCGACCACCGGCTGGTCGAGTTCGTCTCGTCGCTTCCCGATCACTGGCGCGTGGACGAGCTGCGCAGGAAGCGCGTGCTGCGCGTCGCGGCGAGGAGCCTCTTGCCGCGCGAGATCCTGATGCGCCGCAAGGTCGGCTTCCGCGTGCCGGTGAATGAATGGTTCGCGGGCGGCCTGCGCGAGTACCTGCTCGACCACCTGCGCTCGGCCGATTCGCTGACGCGCGCCTACTACAAGCCCGCGGTGCTCGATCGCATCCTCGACGAGCACCTGAGCGGCGCACAGGCGCACGACAAGCTGCTCTGGACGCTTCTCACGCTGGAGATCTGGCAGCGCCATTACCGCAGCTGCGCGCTGCAGAAGGAGAAGGAGACTCTCGCATGTGCGGCCTAGCCGGATGGACCTCGACCCGCGCGGCGCCGGATCCCGGCGCGCTCGCCGGCATGGTCGAGGCGCTCGCGCATCGCAACGGCGCGGAAGAAGGACTCTGCGCCGCGATCGACATGCAGCCGCGCCGCGCGGTGGTGCTCGCCGCTTCCTTCACCGACGAGGCGAACGGCCTTTCGGTCGCGCTCGACGGCCCGCTCGTCAACGCGGCCGAGCTGCGCTCGCAACTCTCCAGGAAGGGTTACGCCTTCGGCGGCAAAAGCGACGCCGAGGTGCTCGCGCGCGCCTACCAGCAGTGGGACAAGGAAGTGGTGAAGCAATTGCGCGGCGCCTTCGCGTTCGCCATCTGGGACGCGAACAAGGAGCGGGTGATGCTCGCCCGGGACAGGTTTGGCCAGAAACCGCTCTACCTCGCCGCCGCCGGCGGCACGCTCTTTTTTGCATCCGAGATCAAGGCGCTGGTGCGCGCGCCGGGCCTGAAAGCCGAGGTCGATGTCGACGCCGTCGGCGAATACCTCGCGCAGCACTATGTGCGCGGCCCGCGCACGCTAGTCAGGGGCGTGCGCAAGCTCGCGCCCGGCACCTACGCGCTCTGGCAGTTCGGCAACCTGCGCGAGACGCGCTACTGGTCGCCACCCGATGGACAGTCGGCGATCGAGACGCGCGGCGGCGATGCCGTGGATGCATTCATCGCCCAGCTCGACGACGCCGTGAAGCTCAACATGGCGGGCAACGTCGGCGCGCTGCTTTCCGGCGGCTATGACTCCGCCGCCATCGTGGCCTTAATGAGCCGCCACGCGAAGCGCATCGCCACCTTCTGCGCCGGCTTCGCCGACGACAAGAAAAGCGAGCTCGCCGCCGCCGGCCGGCTCGCGAAGCACTTCGGCACCGAGCACCACGAGATCGTGCTGCAGAAACGCGACGTGCTCGCGCGCCTCGCCGAGCTGGTGGTCGCGCGCGATGCGCCGTTCTCGCGCCCGGCCGACGTGGCGCTGTATCTGCTCGCGCGCGAAGCGTCGCGCCACGTGAAGGTCGCGCTCTCGGGCGACGGCGGCGACGAGATCCTCGGCGGCTATCGCCGCCATACGTTCCTGCGCGGGCTCGGTGCGCCGAAGGTGAAAGCCAACGGCCTGTTCGTCATCCCGGTGCAGGACCCCGCGCAACCGGAGACGGGGGAATTGCGCCAGATCCTCTATTACGAGCAGACCGGCTGGCTCGCCGACAACTTGCTCGAGCGCACCGATCGCATGAGCACGATGGCCGCCATCGAGCTGCGCACGCCGTTCCTCGACCATCGCGTCGCCGAGTATGTCTCCACGCTGCCCGACGCGGCGCGCGTGCGCGGGCTGTCGACGAAGTGGATCCTGCGCAAGGCCGACGAGCGCCTGATCACCGACGGCACGCTCAAGCCGCGCAAGGCGGGCTTTCGCATCGCGCTCGGCGAGCTGATGCGCGGCGACATGCGCGAGCTCGTCGCCGACCACCTGCGCGGACCCGGCTGCCTGACGCGCGCCTATTACGACCCCGCGGTGCTCGACCGCATGCTGGATGAGCACCTCGGCGCCAAACGCAATCACGAAGAGACCCTGTGGACGCTTCTGAATCTCGAAATCTGGCACCGGACCCTGCGGGCGGCCAGCCAAAAAACGGCCTGACGGACAAGCTGCGCTGGCGGCTGAACCGCCTGCGCTGCATGACGCCGGTCGAAATCGCGCACCGCACGCTGCGCGCGATGCAGGCGCGTGCGGAAAGCTCGGGGCTCGCGCGCGCGCTCGCCGTGCCGGCGCCGAACCTCGCCGTGGTGTCGAAGGCGTGGGTGCACGCCGACGCGGCGGTCGAGGCGGCGCCCTATGTCGCGGCCGCGAAGCGCGCGGCCGACGGGCGGCTCGACATCTTCGCGCGGCCCGACGCCGACATCGGTTTTCCGCCGCGCTGGAACCGCGATCCGAAGACCGGCATCGAGGCGCCGCTCGCCTTCGGCAAGCTGCTCGATTACCGCGACCAGGACCTCGTCGGCGACATCAAGTACCTGTGGGAGCCGAACCGGCACCTGCACCTCGTGACGATGGCGCAGGCCTATGCGCTCACCAAGGACCGCTGCCATTACCGGGCGCTCGTCGAGCATCTCGAGAGCTGGTTCCTGGCGTGCCCGTACGGCCGCGGCCCGAACTGGGCGAGCGCGCTCGAGCTGGGGATTCGCCTGGTCAACTGGTCGATCGCCTGGCAGCTGGTTGCGCCCGCGCTCGAGCACCCATCGGAGGAGGAATTCCGCAAGCGCTGGCTGACCTCGGTCTACCAGCACGCGCACGCGGTGCGCGGCTGGTTCTCCGCGCATTCGTCGGCCAACAACCACCTCATCGGCGAGGCGACGGGTCTCTTCATCGCCGGCGTCACCTGGCCGCACTGGCCGGAGGCGCGCGACTGGGTGGCGGCCTCGAAGCGGATACTGGAGCGCGAAGCCCTGGCGCAGAACGCGCCCGACGGCGTGAACCGCGAGCAGGCGGTGTGGTATCAGCAGTTCGTCCTCGACATGCTGGTGCTCCCGCTCCTCGCCGGCAAGGCGAACGGCGAATGGTTCACGCCGGATTACGAGCTGCGCGTCGAGGCGATGATGGATTTCCTCGCCTCGATCATGGACGCGCGCGGCAACGTGCCGATGATCGGCGATGCGGACGACGGCTACCTCGTGCGCCTGGAGCAGGAGCGGCAGTATTCGCCGTTCCGCTCGATGCTGGGCCTGGGGGCGCTGCTCTTTCGCCGCGGCGACTTCAAGCTGAAGGCCGGCACGCTCGACGACAAGGCGCGCTGGCTGGTCGGGCGCGAGGCCGATGCGCAATTCAGCGATCTCGACACCAACAGCACGCGGCTGCCGATGCGGCAGGCTTTCCCGGAGGGCGGCTACTACATCCTCGGCATGGACTTCGACACGCCGAACGAGGTGCGCGCGGTGGTCGATGCCGGGGCCCTTGGCTACACGTCGATCGCGGCCCACGGCCACGCCGACGCGCTCTCCTTCACGCTCTCGGTCGGCGGGCACGAATTCCTGATCGACCCGGGCACCTACGCCTATCACACGCAGCAGCTGTGGCGGCAGTACTTCCGCGGCACTTCGGCGCATAACACGCTGCGCGTCGACGGCCTCGACCAGTCCGAGCAGGGCGGCAACTTCATGTGGACGCGGCACGCGCGCGCCGGCTGCAGCCTGTGGCTCTCGTCGACCGAGAAGGACAGCTTCGAAGGCTGGCACGACGGCTACACGCGCCTGCAGGACGAGGTGAAGCACCGGCGCCTGATCCAGCTCGACAAGGAGGCGTGCCACCTTCTCGTGGAGGACACGCTCGAGATGGCGGGGGCGCACGGGGTCGAGCTCTTCTTCCATTGCGCCGAGCAGTGCGAAGTGACAGCGGTGCCCGGCGGCTATCTCCTCACCCGCGACGGCATCACGGTGAAGCTCGCGCTGCCGGCAAATGGAACCAGCGAGCTCGTGCGCGGCAGCCTCGCGCCGATGCTCGGCTGGGTGTCGCGCAGCTTCGACCAGCGCTCGCCGAGCGCGACCATCGTCTGGCGCGCGCAGCTCGGCGCAAGCACGCAACTGCGCACCGAGATCCAGATCGAACGGCCGAAAAGCTAGGACGCCTGCTCGCGCAGCTCGTCGGTGCTGAACTCCTCGTTGTTGAGGGCCGCCTCGCGCACCGGGCGCGAGCGCTCGTAGGCGTCGCGCGCGCGGTTGAAGCAGTGGTCGGCCGCCGCGGTGTTGCCCTGCCTGGCATACTGCTCGCCGAGCTGGTTGAGCTGCATGACGATCTCGTCGAGCGCGCGCATCGCATCCATGAGGCGCTTCTCCACCTGCTCGGTGTTCGCCTCCAGCAGCGTGGCTGACGACAGCGAATGGCCAGTGTGGCAGCGAAAGCGCACGATGTTGCCCTCGCGAATCATGGTCAGCACGCCGTGGCATTCCGGGCAGGTGAACGGCGAGAGTTCGCCGAACTGCGCGACGTTCTCCATCCGGGAATCGGCTTCCCGTGCAATCGCCACCTCGGCCTCCATCTTCTGGCGCTCGTGCGGGCCAATGTGCGGCTCGGGCCCGGCCTCCTCTCGCGTGAGACGCGCGAGCAAGGGGCCCATCTCCGCGACGGGCAGCTTGTAGTCGGCCTCCACGTTGTCGAGCGCGTTGAGCGGCATGGAGCGGTGCTGCGCGTCCTCGGGATCCTGCACGATGGCGGTGCCACCGCGCAGCTTGATCGCCCAAAGGCCGGCGCTGCCGTCGTCCAGCGCGCCGGAGAGCACGATGCCGATGGTGCGCGGACCGTAGATGTATGCGGCGGAGCGGAACAGCGGATCGACGGCCGGACGGAAGCGGTTTTCCTTCGGGCCCTTGGTAACCCGGATGTAGCCGCGCTCGAGCAGCAGGTGGTGGTCGTTCGGGGCGACGTAAATGCGACCCGGCTTGACCGGGTCGCCGTCCGCCGGGAACTCGGCGCGTAGCGGACCGGCGCGATTGAGCACCTGCGGCAAGACGCTCCTCACCCCGGGCGACAGGTGCCAGACCACGAAAACCGCCGCCGGCAGGTCGGCGGGCAGCCCCGCCACCAGGCGCTCGAGCGCCTGCATCCCGCCCGCGGATGCGCCTACTACCACGATGTCCTTGGTCACCATCCGCCGGGCGGTGCAATCTTCGCGCCCGGCGAATGTGTGTTAAAGTGCGTACCGCAGTGATAGTTCAAGCAGTGAATGCGGTGCCGAAGTGGCCGTTCAATTCCTTCCTTGATTGTCATGCCCGCACGCGGGGCCCGGATTCGCCCCGGCAACAAGNTAGAAGGAACANGTAATGCCTACCGGTACTGTCAAGTGGTTCAACGATTCCAAGGGCTTCGGATTCATCACGCCGGATGACGGCGGCAAGGATCTCTTCGCCCACCACAGCTCGATCCAGATGAGCGGCTACAAGTCGCTGAAGGAAGCGCAGAAGGTTTCGTTCGACGTGACGCAGGGCCCCAAGGGTCCGGCCGCCTCGAACATCAAGCCGCTCTAAGCTGGGTTTCGACCCCAACGAAAAAGCCCGGGGAACCGGGCTTTTTCTTTTCTAAGGATTCCCTTGGCCAAAGAAGCGATGATCGAAATGGAAGGCACCGTGCAGGAGGTGCTGCCCAATACGCAGTTCCGCGTGATCCTGACGAACGGCGCCGAAGTGCTCGCCTATGCCGGCGGCAAGATGCGAAAGCACCGCATCCGCATCATCGCCGGCGACCGCGTCAACCTCGAGATGTCCCCCTACGACGTGACGCGCGGCCGCATCAACTTCCGGCACCTCGACGCCCCGGTCAGGTCGTCTGTTCCTCCATCAGCAGGATCACGCCCTCGCGCTTTTTCGAAGCGCCGATAAGCGGCGTGCAGGTGACGCGGCACTGAATTTTCTTGCCGCGGCGGGTGACCGCGCTCAGCACCACCTCGCCATGGTCGCTGTCGCCCCCCAGGCACGGCTGGATCGCCGCCTGCAGCTCGGCCACCGGCAGGCCGAAGTCGAGGCTCAGGATCGAATGGCCCTGTACTTCGTCCGCGCGCAGGCCCCACAGGTCCTCGGCGCGCCGGTTCCAGATCAGCACGTTGAGATTCGGGTTGAGCACGACGGCCGCGGCGCGCATCCCGGTCAGCACCGTCTCTAGGAACGAGTTGAGCTGAGCGGTCTCCTCGGTGCGCTGGCGCAGCTCCTCGTTCACCGTCTGCAGCTCCTCGTTGGTCGACTGCAGCTCCTCGTTCATCGTCTCGAGCTCTTCGTTGGTCGACTGCAGCTCCTCGTTGGTGGTTTCCAGCTCCTCGTTGGAGGATTGCAGCTCCTCGTTGGTGGTCTCGAGCTCCTCGTTGGAGGATTGCAGCTCCTCGTTCGCGGTCTGGATCTCCTCGCGCGAGCGCTGCAGCTCCTCGGACACGCGCGAGTAGCGGGTGACGTCGAGGAAGGTGATGCCGACCCCGAGCGGGTTGTGCGTGTCGTCGTAGAGCGGCGCCACGATCAGGTCGAAGTATTGGCGCTCGCCGTCCGGGAAACGGCGCTCGACGCTGGTCTGGGTGACCGGGCGGCGCTCGGAATACGCCTGCTCGATCAGCGAGCGCAGCTCGACCGGCCGGTACGAGATCTCCAGGTCCTGCAGCGGCCGCCCGATGTCCTTCGGGTTGATGGAGAACATCACGCGCGCCTTCTGGTTCGCCATGGCGAGCGTGCCATTGGCGTCGACCACGATGCGCGGCACGGGCGCTTCGTCGAGGGCGAGGTCCCTGAGGCGGTCATTGCGCATGGCTTCGTTTCCGTTTCCGTTGCCATTGGCGGCGGCTGCCGGGCGCGGGCGCGCCCCGGCGCCGACGGCGGGCACCTTGGCGAACACGCGGCACTTGAGGTTGAGCGGCGTGAAGAGGTTGGTGTGCGAAAGCAGCATCTCGGCGCGGCCGAGGAAGAGGTAGCCGCCGCCGTGGTCCTTGCCGTTCAGCGCGAAGTGGAAGCGCTGCAGGATCTTCGACTGCGTCTCGGCGTTGAAGTACATGAGCGTGTTGCGGCAGACCAGCAGGTCGAGGCGCGAGATCGGCGCATCCTGCACGATGTCGTGGCGGCCGAAGATCACCGAGCGGCGCAGGTCCGGCCGAAATACGAAGCGCGCGCCGGCGCGCTCGAAGTAACGCTCCACCAGGGCGGCGTCGACGTGCTCGAGGTCCTTCTCGCTGTAGCTCGCGAGGCGCGCGGTGTTGAGCGCGTCGTCGTCGGCGTCGGTGCCGTAGACCTTCACGCGCTCGCGGAACGCCTCCGCGCCGAGCGCCTCGGCGAGCACGATGGCGAGCGTGTAGGCCTCCTGCCCGGAGGCGCAGCCCGCGGACCAGACGCGCACCTGCTCCTGCTCGCCTTTGGCGGCGAGGAGCTGGGGGATGGTCTCTCGCCGCAGGTAATCCCACGCCGGCTGGTCGCGAAAAAAGGAGGTGACGTTGATGAGGATGGTGTTGAAAAGCTGCCCGAACTCCTCGGGATGCACCTCGAGGTAGCTCTGGTAGTCGTCGAACGTCGCCACGTCGACGGTCTGCAGGCGCCGCTGGAAGCGCCGCAGCAGGCTCGGGCGCTTGTAGCCGGTGAAATCGAAGCCGCGCTCCTCCTGCAGGAACGTGAGCAGCGCCTCGAATCCCGGTGCGGTTTCGTTTTCAGTCATCGATGCGGGCGCAGAGCTTCTGCAGGGCGGAGGCGATGTCGTCGAGGGCGAGCTGGAAATCGGCGAGGCCGGTGGCGCGCGCGGCTTCCGGCATGCCGGGGAATTCCGCGTTGCTGACGTCCTGCACGATGACCGTGCCGCCCATCTTTTTGATCGCCTTCACGCCCATCGCGCCGTCCTGCCCGCTGCCCGACAGTACCACAGCAATCGCGCGCTCCCGGAAACTCGCCGCCACCGACTCGAAGAGGAGGTCGGCCGATGGCCGCACGAAATGCACCAGCTGCGTCTGCGTGAGGGAGAGCGTGTGGTCCGGATTGACGAGCAGGTGCCGGTTCGGCGGCGCGACGTAGACGCGCCCCGGCTGCAGCGCGTCGCCTTCCTTTGCCTCACCCACGCGCAGCTGCGCGCGCCGGCTCAGGATCTCGGCCATTACGCTGCGGTGGCGCGGGTCGAGGTGCTGCACGACCACCAGCGCCGCGGGGAAGTCGGCGGGCAGCGCCGACAGCACGTGGGTCAGCGCATTCAGCCCGCCGGCCGACGCGGCGAGGGCGATGATGTCGAAGCCGGCGCCGCTCAGGCCGGGCGGAGCAGCCAGCAAAGGCCGCCGACGCCGCTTTTCTTGAGCGGGATGGCGCGCACGCTGATCTGCATTTCCCGCGCCGCGCCCGCGGCGGGCTGGATGTGCGCCTTCCAGTGAAGCGGCTGCGCGCCGCCGAGCATCAGGCCCACCGTGCGCGTGAGGAAGCCGACCCGATCGCTCTCGGCGATGTACTCCGATAGCGGCCGGCCGATCACGTCGTCGCGCGCCGCGGCCAACACCTCCATCGCCGCCTGGTTCGCCTCGCGCACGTTGCCGCCCGCGTCGGTGATGAGGTAAGCATCCGGCGCGTATTCGAAGAATTCCGCATAGCGCCGGTTCTCGCGCAGCAGGAGCGCCGCCTGTCCCTGCAGCTCCTCCCACATGACGTCGAGCTCCTCGAGCGCCATCTCGGTCTCGCGCTTGGCCTCCGGGCTGAGCGACTGCGCCTCGAGCCGCTTGATCATCAGCTCGCGCACCGCCGTCACCGTGGTGGCAAGCCAGTCGGCCGATTGGCTCAAGGCGCCGCCTGCAGCAGCCAGCAGAGGCCCGCCACCGTGCCGGCGCGCTCGATCGGCCGCACTCGCACCGTCACGTCGGCGCGCAGCCCCGGCGCCTGGAATATCGTGCTCCATTCGCCGGTGATGCCGGGCTCGCGCGCCGTCACCTTCCGGACGCGCGCGCGGAACTCCGTGCGCCGCTCTAGCGCCACCATCGCGGCGATCGATTTGCCCTTCAGATCTCCGCGGCGGCGCTGCAGCACGTCAACGGCCGCGCCGTTCGCGTCGACGATCGTGCCTTCCGCGTCGGTGACGACATAGGCCTCGGAGGACTGCTCGAAGAAGTCGAGGTAGTGCTGGCGTTCGTCGGCGAGCTGGTCCACGCGCGTGCGCAGGTCCAGCCACACGGCCTTCAGATCCTGCAATTCCGCCGTCTTTGTCATCCCTGCGCCAGCATACGCTGGCGCCCGTCGCCTCGGAAGCGCGCGTGCGGTAAAGCGGAGCTAGTCCTGCTTCTTCTCGTCCGGCTGCGTCGCGCGCTGGGTCTTTTTCAGGAGCGCCGCCTGGCGCTTCTGGCGGGCGATGGTCGTAGCCTTCGAGTGATAGACGGCGTCCTTCGCGAGCTGCGCGATGAGATCGCCGTGGACCACGCGCTCGCCGCACTGGCAGCAGACGAGCTCGCTCACGTAGCGCAGCGGCGTATTGGGATCGGCCTGCAGGAAATCCATGCCGTCGCAATGCGTGCAGTGCGCCTCGACGGTCGCCCACTTGAACTGCAGCTTCTGGCTCGCCGGAACGCTCTGGCGGTCCGGGGCCTGCTTGCGCTCGTCGGCGCTGATGATCTCGATGACTTTGAGAAATCCGGCGAGCGGCATCTGCGCGCGCCCGGCCATCCAGCGCAGCAGCGTGTTCTCGGGCACGCGCAGCAGGCTGGCTAGAGCCTGCGTGCTGCCCTGAATTTCGGCGGCGCGAATAAGCGCACGGGTGTAAAGGGTATCGGCCATCAATTTCCTGCTCGAATCCGCCCGACGATGCGTCACGCGGCGCGCGATGTCAATACGACCGTCTGGCCAGATTTCCAGCGATGACCACGCCCCGCGGAAGCTCGCCCACCGGGATATCGACCAGGCGCCGGTTGGTGCGCGTGCTCACCACCGAGACGGAGTTCGAGCGGGTGTTGGCGACATAGACCTTGGCGCCGTCCGGGGTTATCGCGAGATCCCACGGCTGCTCGCCAACCTTCGCCTCCTCGACGACGGAATTGCTCCGCGTGTCGATCACGCTGACGCTCGCCTCCCGGCCGTTGGAGACGTAGACGCGCTCGCCGTCCGGGCGCATTGCGACGCCGTTGGAGAACTGGCCGCCCGCAATCGAGCTGATCACGCGGTGGCGCACCGCATTCACCACGAACACGGTGCTGTCGAGCTCGCACGCGACATAGGCGCGCGAGCCGTCCGGCGTGAAGGCGATGCCGCGGGGGTGGCGCGCCACCGGGATGCTGGTGACCTGCCGGCGGCTCGCCACGTCGATCACGTCGACCTGCGAAGCGTCCTCGGCGGACACATACAGGATGCGACCCTTCGGATCGAACGCGACGTGGTCGGGATTCTTGCCGCTGGTGCGCACGGTGCCGAGAAGGCGCTCGTCGGCGGCGTCGATCAGCATCACCACGTTCGCGGCTTCGCTGGCCGCCGCGATCAGCGAGCCATCCGGGGAAAGGCTTACGCCCTCGGGCGATTCGGGCAGCTCGACTTGGTTGACCACCTGGCGCAGCCGCGTATCGATCACGATGAGCGCCTTGGCACCCGGGTCCGTCACATAGAGGCGCTCGCCCTCGCGGCTGATCGCCAGGCCGCGCGGCTTGCGGCCGGCGGGAATCTCCGCGACCACACGGTCCGTGTCGGTGTCGATGACACTGACGCTGGCAGATTTTTCATTGGCTACGTAGGCGAACGGCTCGGCCGCCGCCGGGGACAAGAAGACGAGGGCGGCGGCGAGGGACGCCGCCAGCCCGGTGCCGCGGCGTGCCGT
>C688J18823_10000353_pt1 | contig 26470 bp, 21 predicted proteins | sample HopSoiMetagenom1_FD_18823 | JGI IMG/M metagenome (IMG submission 18823) | reverse complement strand
AGGACACCGATGAGCGACCGGCGTTGCTGGCAAAGGTCCTCGCGACCGACACCAGCGCGAGTCTGCGACGCGTTGCAGCTTGGGGGTTGAACGACTACGCAGACAAACAGGTTGCCGCCGAAGCGCTCGCCAACGCATTGCGTCATGATCGCGACGCCAGTGTCCGCGAGATGGCGGCGTGGTCGTTGTCTGACGCCGACCACTCGTCAGTAGCTATCGAAGCGCTGATCGCCGCGATGCGCAGTGATACCAACCTCGATGTCAGAAAAACCGCGACGTGGGCATTGGGAAATATTGGCGACAGATCGTCCGCGGATGCGTTGGCCGCGTCTCTCTCGGATGCGAATCCGGAAATCCGGAAGCGCGCCGCCTGGGCTCTTGGAAACACCGATCTACGTCAGGCGCCGCCCCAGCTCATCTCGATGCTCAACGACAAGGATCCCGAGATGCGAGAAGTGACGGCGTGGGCGCTGTACCAGATCGAAGATCCGACGGCAATTCCGGGCCTGCAGGCTGCTCTCAGTCATGAGGCCAGCAAAGATTTGCAGATGGACTACATCCGCGCCCTTGCCGCTGTCGGCGAGAAATCGGTGGACGCGCTCAAGGGACTGCTCGAGTCCCGCGATCCCGAAATCAGGAACATCGCCGTCCGTGCATTGGCAGGAGGACATGCGACTGGTCCGTGGCCGCGACCATGGCCCGAGCCGCGTCCCTATCCGAACGAGTAATCGGAGAGGGCGCTGAGCGAAGCGCCCTCTCTTTTGAAGTCTAGTGCTGATTTTTCAACTTACCCCGCACCATGGCGGGCAAAATGAACGGAGTCAGAATGCAGCGAATACTGGGATTGGTCATTGCGACATTGGCGTTCTCTTCACTCGCTGGCGGTCCCGCCGTTGCGGACGTCCAGGGCTCGATGAAGGTCCGGATCAGGAATGTTCACGTGGGGAACGTTCGACTGGACCAGGGCAGGCGGCGCGGTTTGCCAATTGACGTCACCGCGCTGCTCACCGCCGCCAAGGGCGCGCCGCCGATGGTTTGTGTGCTGGCGGCCAACTCGATCGGGAACTGGGGCTGGGGCGGGTGGAACGACGCTCCAGCGACGCCGCTATCGGCGGCAAAAGCTGGAATGAACAGTGGTGACTTCGAGTCAGACCCGATGCCGGCAGCGGATCTGCAGCAGCTTTACGCTGGTCTCGCTTCCGACGATGGCTGCGTCCGCGAGCTATCAGTGCGTTTGATCGGAACACAGAAACCTGAAGTTGTGGGGGCGGAGCTTGTCTCCCGTCTTGGCTCGGGAGATATCGCGCTGCGGGCTGTCGCTGCTCTCGGACTTGGATTGGTGGAAGCGCAGGGCGGCGTCGAACCATTGATTCGCACCCTTCGAGATGGATCCGTAGACGTCCGCGCCAACTCAGCCTGGGCCCTGGGTCGAATCGAGAATGGCCGTGCACTGGCACCGCTTGTCGCCGTCTTTGGCGACGGCGCCGAGAAAGTTCGCCTCGCCGCGGTGGCGTCGGTTGGCCACATGGACGATTCGACGAGCTCGATTCCCGCGCTCATTCGCGTACTTCGCCAGGACAACTCGCCTGCTGTGCGAAGAGTCGCCGCGTGGGCGCTCGGCAATCTCGAAGCGCACGATGGGGTCACCGCGCTGATCGATGCTCTCGCCAAGGATTCAGATACACGTGTGCGCGAGATGAGCGCGTGGGCGCTCGGCAACATCGAAGACAGGAGAGGGGTGCCAGCGTTGGGAGCGGCCATTCGCGGTGATGCAGAAGAGCGCGTTCGCGAGACCGCCGTCTGGAGTCTGGGAAACATCGGTGACCGCTCGGCGATGGACATCCTGGCCGCAGCGACTGGAGACCGCAATCCAAACGTGCGCGGCACCGCGGCGTGGGCGATTGGAAACATGGATGACGAAGGAACCCACGCTCCGCCGGGCTTGCTCAAACTTCTCGGAGACGACGACACTGACACCCGACTGAAGGCCGCCTGGGCGCTCGGACAGCTGGAAGACGCGACCGCACTCCCGGCGATTCGCGACGCGCTCAAGGCCGAAAAAAACGACCGGGTGCGGCGCGCTTTGATTCGCGCACTGATGAAATCGGGCGAGAGTTCCCAGCAAACGCTGACTCAGCTACTCAGCTCCAGTGATCCACAGATACGCGAAGCTGCGGTCCGTGGGATAGCTGGCGCGCGCTCCTTTGATCCGTGGCCGTGGCCCTGGCCGCGTCCGCGTCCTTACCCGTGAGATCGCTATGGCGGACACTACATCCCATTTCCAGTTCGGTATTCCCGTGAGGTACAACGCGATGTTGGTAGCCACAGCGCTGGCATTCGTGCTGGCATGTTCCGCGGACTCGAGCATTGCTCCGGCCGCGCGGCAGGAAAGCGCTCCGGTCAATGCGCAGACGAATTATTCATTCTCGATCTCGCCTGAGAATGGCACCGTCCGCGTTCAATTCGGCCGGGTGCGCTCCAATGGCGAAGAATCGATCAGCGCATTCATGCAACGCGTGTTTGATAGTGCCGATGCGATCGGGGCGAGACGCCTCATTGTCGATCTGAGTGCCACTCGCGGTGGAGATGCGTTCCTCACAGTTCCTCTCGTGAAAGGAGTCATCGCTCGAGATCGCTTCACTAAGCACGGCAGTCTGATCGTCATCGTTGGACCAAATACTTTCTCGGCAGGCCAGAACGCCGCCAAGCTACTTCAGCAGTATGCTCGACCGATCTTCGTGAAACATCCGGTTAGCTGAAGAGATGGCGCAACCTCGGGAGTGATCGAAAGAACTATGGCGTGAAATAACCCGCAGCATGATATTCGGGCGAATCTGCGGAGGCGCTGTGATGTTCGCTCAGACTCCTCGAATGCTCGTTCTGCTGCCGGTGATTTTTCCGCTTTCCGGCGCAAATTTCCTTAGCAGCAGCCTCACCGCTCAAACACAAGTAGCGCAGGCGCCCGCGAAGAAAGCGCCGCCAAAGGATGCGACCACTCAGGTTGCGCACGCGCCGCCGATATTCTTCGAATCGCACGAGCCAACCGAGGTCACGTTCACGACTAACCTCGGCAAAATCCGGGGTGACAAGGGAACCGATCCGCCGTGGCGCGGTGCCACCATGTCCTACAAGGATGTCGATGGGAATCCGGTAAGTGTGCCGATGAAGGCGCGCACCCGAGGCATCTGGCGCTTGAAGATGTGCGACTTTCCTCCTTTACGTCTCAACTTTGCCGGCGAAACATCGAAGGGAAGCATGTTCAGCCACCTCGATAAGCCCAAGCTGGTGAGCTACTGCCAGGACCGGGATTCGTACGAGCAATACATTCTCGAGGAATTTCAGCTTTATCGCATCTACCAGTTGCTGACCCCGACCAGCCACAAGGCAAGACTCCTCAAATTCACATACGCCGACAGTGGCAGCGGCAAAGTCCGCGCAAAGCGTTACGGCTTCATCCTCGAAGAGCCGAGCGCCATTGGGACTCGTCTCGGAGGAAAGATCCGTGAACAGAAGGGCGCATTGCCGGGAGATCTCGATCCTTTCCCGGACGCGCTATTCAGCCTGTTTCAGTACATGATTGGCAACACGGATTTCTCGGTTTCGGCGCTGCACAATGTGGAGCTGTTCTTCGATGACAAGGGGGGCGTGTCGCCGATCGCATATGATTTCGATTTTGCTGGTGCGATTAGCGCCAGCTACGCGACTCCGGACCCCAGTCTGAATCTGATCAACGTGAAGCAGCGTCTGTACCGCGGGTACTGCGTTGATCCAGAGGAGTACGCGAAAGTGTTCGCGCTCTTCCAGCAGAAGAAGGCGGACATATACGCTCTCTATAGCGATCCCATTGGAAAGCTGATGGACGCCGGCAGGGTAAGCGCCACCCTGAAGTATTACGACGAGTTCTACGAGACTATTGGAAACCCGCGCACTGCCAAGCGGTCAATCGTCAGCGCCTGTATTCCGCGACCGTAAGCACGAAGCGGTCAATCGGCGTTGCCGGTTGACCGCTTCGAAGTGAGAAGCTCCCGCCAGACTTACGGCGTGCTGTTGTTCGTTCCTGCCTTGATTACCTCGTCGATGTAGAACCGCACCGCGTTCGGATAACCGGAGTCGCAAGGCTTGAGACCGGCGAACTCGCCGTCGGTTCCCGTTAGCTTGGTGACTTCCGCGATGACCGCCGAACGCGACATCGTGAGTTTCCGTCCTGCCTGAGCGGCCAGATAAGTACGTGCGACGGCGGGAGCGCTGGAGCAGCTCTGGACGTTCGCCGACGGCCCGATGGGAGCGGCGGGTGAAGCTGACGCGAGAGCACTCGCTCCGGCGATGACGATTGCAGCCATTGTGACGCGCTTCATGGTGGTATCCTCGGTGTGTGTGCGTTTGGACCACCGCTCGTTTAGCAAAATCCGCACACATGCTTCGATTACCCTGAAACAATCGCGCATTGTTTGGTTATTTCATCAACAGAATGAATTATGGGCGCGTATTGAGGGTGTTGCGGGCCCAACAAGGGCCTGAAGTCACCGCTCTGGATGGCACGGCTTGTTCCGATTACACAAGCAGTCAGGGTTCGAGAGGTTCGTTGCTCGTTACGCGCTCGCCGTTGGACTAACGGCTGTCGCGCTCGTTTTTACACTCGCCCTGCGCCGCGACGGACCGACTCCGAGCTTTCTGTTCTTCGTTCCGGCGGTGGCGATTTCAGCGTGGTATGGCGGGCCGGGACCGAGCGCGTTGGCGACGGCCGTATCGCTGCTCCTGATCGATCTGAATTTCCTCGAGCCCGGCGGGTCGCTCCGCATCGACAGGGTAGAAGGCCTGGAGATCATCGCGTTTCTGATCGTGTCCGTCACTATCACCACGACGATGCAGGCGCTCACACGCTCCCGCGCGCTGGCGGAATCGCGTGCTGCTGAGCTCAAGCGCCTTAACGAGGAAGTCGGGCGGAGTTACGACTCCGAGCGTGAGCGGAGAAGAGTCGCCGAGCTGCTCGCTCACACCCGCGAAGAAGTGCTGGGCGTCGTCGCGCACGATCTTCGGAATCCGCTGAATTTGATCATCACCAGCACCGATCTGCTGATGCAGAACAACATCGATGGCGGGCGGCGCACCGAAATGCTTGCTGTCACGATGCGCGCAGGCCGTCAGATGAACCGGCTGATCGGAGACTTGCTCGATACGGTGCGAATGCAGGCAGGGAAATTCTCGCTCGACGTGGAAAGTGTCAGCGTCGACTCGATTTTCCAACAGACAGAGGAGACCTTTCGCCCATTGGCGGAGAAGCGCCGAATCAAACTCTCGCTTATCCCACCCGAGCCGGGAATTTCCGTGCGCGCTGATCCTCTCCGCGTCTCCCAGATCGTCAGTAACATCGTTGGCAACGCGATCAAGTTCACACCCGACGCGGGCAGCGTGAGCATTCGGTCAGTCGCGGACGGCAACCACGTGGCAATTCACGTCACCGATACAGGCCCCGGCATCCCCGCGAATGACCTCACTCACCTTTTCGACAATTTCTGGCAGGCGCGAAACAACGATCACCGCGGCGTTGGGCTCGGTCTCGCCATTGCCAAGGGAGTAGTGGAGGCTCACGGCGGCAAGATCTGGTGCGACAGCAGTATAGGCCGCGGGAGTACGTTCTCTTTTACGCTTCCGCGCGTGACCTAAACGGCTCGCTTCTCGTACATCGCGCTGGCGATCGCCTGGAACCACGGTGTGCGGCGGACGAGGTCGAGATCGGGATCGTTGGCCATCGCGAGTCGATCGCCGAAGCCATGGCTGATCGCTTTTTCCAGGTGCGCCAAGGCGTCCTGTGGTTTCCCGATCAGCGAATACAGGCAGGCGACGTTGTAGAGCATCATCGGATCTTCGGGATCGATCGCGAGTGACCGCGTGGCGAACTCGAGTGCGCGTGGCTCATTACCGATTTTAGCGAGAGTGGTGGCGCCGAGATTGTAAGCACGAGCATCGTCGGGATTGAGATTGAGACGCTGCTCGATCAGTTTTACTGCCCGCCGTCGTGCTGCGGCCGCCTCAACACGCATGCCGAGAGCTGCGTACTCTCCGCCGAGAAAGGCCGGCGCCTGGAAATCCTCCGGCCGCAGCTGCGCGGCGCGAGAGAGCAGAGCGATCGCCTCGGTGTGGTGTCCCTGGGCTCGCCGCATTCGGCCGTAGAAGTAAAACGCCTCGAACAGCTTGTTATCGAGTTTGGTCGCCGTCTCGTATTCGGTCTCTGCTTCCTCGCCTCTCTCGCTCAGCCAGAGGGCGAGACCGCGCGCGAGGTGTGCTTCGGCCAGCTGCGGCGCGAGGTCGAGCGCCTTGCGGCTGGTGATATCCGCCTGAAGCAGGTTCAGCTCGCGCGAATCGAACCAGGTGTAGAGCAGCGAGCTGGCGATGGCGATCTCCGCGTACGCCAGAGCGTAGTCGGGGTCGATCTCGATCGCTTTCTCGTACATCTCCACCGCGTACTCCAGGCTCTTGCGGCGGTGTTGATGGAAGAACTGTCTGCCGCGAAGATAGAAATCGTACGCCTGCACGCTGACGGTGCGGGGCATTTCGATCGCCGCTTTTTCTCCCTCGGTGAGAATTACACGCAACGCTTTGGCTATCGCCTCCGAGATATCGTCCTGGATGGCAAAGACATCTTCCATCTCCCGGTCGTAGCGCTCGGACCAGAGATGATAGCCGTCTGCTACGTTCACCAGCTGCGCGGTGACCCGAAGTTTGTTGCCGGCTCTTCGTACGCTTCCCTCCAGCACGGTCGACACCCTGAGCCTGCGACCGATATCTCTTATGTCGACCGTTTTGCCCTTGAACACGAAGGCCGACGTGCGTGATGCAACACGCAGTGATTGAATCCTCGTCAGAGCGTTGATGATTTCTTCGGCAATCCCGTCGGTGAAATATTCGTTGTCCGGATCGGTGCTCATATTCAAGAACGGAAGGACTGCTACCGATTTTGCGGACGACACGGCGGAGTTGGGCACCGCTGCCTCGAAGTCGAGGCCGGCGCTGGGCCACTGTAGCGCCTGTGCAAAGGACGCCATGTCGGGGTACCGCTCGTCCGGATCGGGATCCATCGCGCGCGTGAGCGCGGTCTCGACCGATTCGGGAGCGTCCTCCCGAAACTGTCGGATCGGAGGCGGTGCTGCCTTGAACCGTTTGGCGAAGGCTTCGGACGCTGAGTGTGCAGCGAAAGGGCGTTCTCCAGCCAGCATCTCGTAGAGAACGACTGCCAGACTGTATTGATCCGATCGTCCATCTGCATCCGACGAGAATGCCGCTTGTTCGGGGCTGACGTAGGCAGGCGTGCCGATGAGCAAACCTCCCGAAGTACTGCCTGAACTCGTCCGCAACGTGCTCTTGGCGATTCCGAAATCCATGACGAGGGCTTCGCCCTCATAGAGCATAATGTTCTCGGGTTTGATGTCCCGATGAATGATGCCCTGTCGATGGGCGTAGCCGAGCGCGGCGGCGAGCGCCATGGCGTGACGGATCGCTTCGGCGACCGGGAGATGCTGTTCGCGCTCGAGGCGATCTCGTAGCGATTCTCCGTCGACGTGCGGCATCACGTAGTAAAGAAAACCCTGAATCTCACCTGAGTCGAAGAGAGGCAGGATGTGCGGATGATTGAGTCGCGCGACTACTGTGATTTCGCGCAGAAATCGATCGGATCCCACCGAAGCGACAAGATCCGGGTGGAGGACCTTGAGCGCGACGACGCGGTGATGCCTGGCATCCTGTGCGAGGTAGACGGTAGCCATGCCACCGCGGCCCAACTCGCGATCGACTGTATAGGCGGGAGCCAGAAGCTCCCGAATGCGCTGAATGGAAGACATGAGCCTTCCCGCAAAGCAGGACTTAGCCGGAATATCGGCGTGCTCAACAATATGATGTACGTCGGCGCGGTCAAGCTGGAAACTCGGACAGGTCACAGCTGTGGCTATCGCAACCAGATGCTCCAGGCACTATCGTTTGCGCATGAAACTGAACGGCTTGCGCGCTTCAGTCGCGGTGCTTGCGGCTGCGTTGATCGGTGGGGCGGGATGTAAACAGAAGGAGACGTCGGTCGAAGATCTCTACACGACGCGGATGCTGGCCTTGAGCTATCTGCAGCGCAATCAACTGCCCGAAGCTGAAGCCGAGTTCAGGAAGTTGACCGAGATGGCTCCCGACGATCCACTCGGCTACGCGAATCTGGGTCTGACGTACCTGCAGGGTGGACGCTACAAGGAAGCGGAGAAACAGCTGCTTCGCGCGAGAGAGCTGGAGCCCGGAAACACGGAAGTGGGGCTGGCTCTCGCCAAACTGTACGCCGCCACCGGGCGTCAAGCCGACGCACGTTCGACGCTCGAACAGCTTCGTCACGACTCCACGCGCAACGCACGCGTTCTATATGCACTGGCCGAGATCGAGGCGAAGCGGTCAGACAGCGCGTCGGTGCGAACGTATCAGGACCGACTGCGGGATGTGCTGGCTGTCTCGCCGGCGAACATCGCCGCGCGGATGAGGCTGGCCACTTCGTTCACGCAGAGTGGACAGGCTGACAGCGCCGTCCAGGAGCTGGAGGAAGCGCGACGGATTCCGCCCGAGCTTCCGAAAGAAGCCCGGAGTTATCTCGACAGCACGATCCAGCTGCTTCGCGCCGGCGACGTCGGTCGGGCGCGCAGGACGATCGATCAGTTGAATGGCCTCGTCGAAGTAACCGCGCCATACCAGGCGTCGCTTGAAGATGTGAAGTCACCCGAAGGGCCGATCTCCGGCCGCGCCATTCTGAACTTCGCGCCGAAGGGTTTCATTTCGATTCACGGGACGCGCGACAAAGCGTCGGTCGATGTCGCGAAGTTTACGGACGCCACCAGCGACGCGGGCCTCATTGGCGATGAAGGCGGTACAACAGCGGCGAGTGCGACGGGTTCGGTGGGACCTGCCGCTATCGCGGTCGGCGACGTCGATGGCGACGGTACAGATGATTTGTTCGTGTCGGCGTGGTCGGCGTCGATGGGGAAATCAGTGGCGAAACTATATCGCGTGCAGGGCGGATTCGTCCGCGACGTCACCACGCGATCTAACGTCTCGCTGCCGGAGGGAGCGGCCTACGCGACCTTCGCGGATTTCGACAACGATGGGTGGCTCGATCTGTTCGTGATTGGCGGAGAGAGGAAGGGACATTTGTGGCGCAACCGGGGAGATGGAACCTTCGAAGATGTCTCGTCCAAGGCTGGCATCGGCGATGTGCACGCAGCGCGCAAAGCGGTTTTCGTCGATCTCGATCACGATGGCGATCTGGACCTTCTGCTTCTGGGAGGCAGTCAGCGAATCGTCTACCGCAACAATCTCGATGGGACGTTCACTGAAGCCACTTCTGCGCTCGGGCTCTCTGGAGCGGGCGGTTCGGGCGACGCTGTGTTCGGCGACTTCGACGGCGACGGTCGGATCGACGTTCTTGTAGGTGGGGGTGGAAATGTTGGCGCCGATGCTCTTCTCCACAACGGTGGCGCTCAGCGATTCAGCGACGCTACTGCGAACAGCGGCCTAAGTGGCGCGTCTACAGCCCTCGCAGTCGGCGACTACAACAACGATGGCTTTCTCGATGTGTTCGTTGCCGGGACCGCGGGGACGGCGTCCGCGCTCTGGTTGAACAAAGGCAACGGAACCTTCACCCGCGATACCCGCTCGACCTCGGTCCTGCAGGGCACGGCTACCGTCACCGGCGCCGTGGCCAGATTCTTCGACTACGACAACGATGGCTGGCTCGATCTGGTTGTTGCCGGCAAGACCGGCGCAAACGCAAAGTCCTCCGGCGTCTTTCTGCTCCGAAACGATCGTTCGGGGAAATTCATCGATCGTTCGACGGTGATCCCGCAACCCGTGCGAGCGGCTGGTGCGACGGCCGCTGCTGTCTCCGATGTTGACGAAGATGGAGATCAGGATCTATGGCTCATCGACGGCTCCGGAGCGCCACGTTTCCTGCGAAATGACCTCGGAAACAGCAATCTCGCCGTCAACGTGGAGCTGAAGGGTCTCCGCGATGGAAGCGGTAAGAACAACGCGCTCGGCGTCGGCGCGAGATTGGAGCTGCGGGCCGGCGATCTCTACGAGACGCGGGTAGTTACCGACCGCGTCACCCACTTTGGACTCGGACCACACCTCAAGGCCGACGTGCTGCGCGTCGAGTGGCCGAACGGGGTGCCACAGACCATTTACTTCCCTGGCTCGGACCAGGATGTCGTCGAGCGTGAGATGCTCAAGGGCTCGTGCGCACTGGCCTACACCTGGGATGGAACGCAATTCCGCTTCGTCACCGACGCGATGTGGCGTAGCGCGCTCGGAATGCCCCTGGGTTTGATGGCCGGCGGAAGTCGGAGCGCCTTCGCNGCGGCCGGTGCGTCGCAGGAGTACCTGCGCATCGCCGGCGAGGCGCTCAAGCCACGCGACGGACGCTATCTGCTGCAGCTCACGGAGGAGCTTTGGGAGACGGCGTACGCCGACGAAGTGAAGCTGATTGCCGTCGATCATCCCGACTCTGTCGAAGTGTTCGTCGACGAGCGCTTCGTTCCGCCTGGCCCGGTCAAGCTGCGCCTGTTCAAGGTTGCGCATAAGGATCTGCCCCTGTCGGCGACTGATGAACGCGGCGATGACGTTCTCCCGGCACTGCGCGAGAGCGATGACATCTACGTCTCGAATTTCACGCCGACCAGATATCAGGGAGTCGTCGCGCCACATGATCTGGTGCTCGACCTTGGCCCCAATGCAGGCCGGCCAGGCAGCTTCCTGTTTCTGCGCGGTTGGATTTACCCGACCGACGCGAGCATCAACGTCGCCCTGGCCCAGCAAACCGCTATCAAGGTGGCGCCCCCTTCACTCGAAGTTCGTGATGCGGCCGGGGAATGGCGCACTGCGATTTCGAGCATCGGATTTCCGTCGGGGAAGGACAAGACGATGGTGATAGATCTGGCGGGAAGATTCCCGACCGCGGATCATCACGTGCGCCTGCGAACCAGCATGCAGATCTACTGGGATCAGGCCTTCGTATCGAGCGACGTCACGAGCAGCGAAACCAAAGTGACCACCTTGGCACCCCTGTCCGCCAACCTGCACTTCCGCGGCTTTTCGAGGATGTATCGCAAGGGCGGCCGTTACGGTCCTTATTGGTTCGACTACGCGAACGTGACCAAAGCCTCGCCGTGGCGACCGATCGAAGGAGCGTTCACGCGCTTTGGCGATGTGTCGTCGCTGCTGCATGGGCCGGACGACATGTATGTAATCATGGGTCCGGGCGACGAGGCTACGCTTCAGTTCGACGCCAGCTCCGCGAGCTCGATACCACCGGGTTGGAGCCGCGACTTCCTTCTTTACACTGACGGCTGGATCAAGGACTCCGATCTCAACACCGCGTTTGGCACAACCGTCGGACCATTACCGTTCCACGGTGTGAAGAGCTATCCCTTCGCGGAGGGCGACGTTTACCCGACTGACGCGCAGCACGAGCGCTACCTGCGTGACTACAACACGCGCGTGATAAAAGCGCGGAGCTCGACACCGACGCCGTCTCCGTCGCACGTTGGCGGTGCCCCCTGAGGGCGATCTCTGTTGCCTGGCGCATAATCGCCCTGACCGTCGTATTGTTTTTGTGCTTTGCCGTCGCCAGCGGAGTGGTCGGGTTTGACAAGGCTCAGGCGGGTCCTCCTGACAGCTCGGCGGCGATCAAGCTCGTTGCCGTCTGCTTTCTGGAAGCGGCGATGATGGCCAACCTGATTCTCCGTTCCCGCTGGAGCGCCTGGCGGCTGATCCTGGCGGCGATGTTCGTCTTTTACGGCGTGACGACTTTCATGCCGCAAATCGAATCCGCCGTGTTCCTCACGCGGCTTCCGCCCGGTACGCTTCCCCGGCTTTTCCTTATGGGCGCGCTGATCGGCATTCCTTTCTCCTTGCTGGCGGTGCTGATCCTGGGCAAAGCTCGCACAGGGGCCGCGGACGCCGAGCGAAATACCCGACTGCAGATGCCGGCGAGCGAGTGGGGCTGGAAGCTCGCAGTCATCGTGATTGCGTATGTCGTCCTGTATTTCACTTTCGGCTATTTCGTCGCCTGGCAGAATCCGGTTTTGCGCGAGTATTACGGCGGTGTGGACAACGGTTTTGTCAGCCAAATGGGCTCCGTGTTAAGAGACACTCCCTGGCTCGTGCCGTTTCAGATTTTGCGGGCGTTATGCTGGGTCGCCATCGCTGTTCCGGTGGTTAGAATGCTGAGAGGAGGATGTCTCGAGTCCGCGTTGACGGTCGCGCTGCTTTTCTCCGTGCTGATGAACGCCCAGTTGCTGTTACCGAATCCATACATGCCCGACACCGTGCGCATGTCTCACCTCATCGAAACCGCTTCGTCCAACTTTCTCTTCGGTATGCTGGTTGGCTGGCTGCTCCTTCAGCGACAGGCATCTCCTGGGCTCGTTGCGGCGTACGACGTTAGCTGAGCGCACTCGATATGCAGCGACCCGGCCCCACAGTTCGACGCAGCGTTATGGCAATCCCGTTCGTCGCGGCGATTCTGCTCGCAATGCGGCTCGATCACGGTGCGGCGCGCGCGCCCTCGGATGCCGCTCATCCTGGCTTTACTCTTCGCGATGAGACGTCGGCGGCCGGTATCCGCTTCGTGCACCACCGGCCCAGCTTCGATCCTAAAATCGCCGCCATCGAACCACACGTCGCCGCGTTGGGAGCCTCAGTCTCCGTAACGGACTTCGATGGCGACGGCAGGCCCGATCTGTATTTCACCAACAGCCGGTTCGGCGCGCCAAACGCTCTCTACCACAATCGCGGCGACGGAACGTTCGAGGATGTCGCGACGAGCGCGGGCCTCGCCGATTTGAACCGACCCGGTGAGGGTGTATCGATGGGTGCCGTCTGGGGCGACTTCGACAACGACGGCCGGGAAGATCTGCTTGTCTACAGGTACGGATACATGGGGCTGTACAAGAACGTCGATGGCCGGCACTTCGTGGACGTCACCGCCCAGGCCGGACTCCATCGCTGGATGAACAGCAACGGCGCGATCTGGCTCGACTACGATCGTGACGGGCTGCTCGATCTCTACGTGACGGCGTATTTCCGCAGCGACATCGACCTGTGGCACCTGACGACAACGAAAATCATGCACAACAGCTTCGAGTACGCCACCAACGGCGGAAAGAATATTCTCTTCCACAACCTGGGCGGCGGCAAATTCGAGGACGTCACCGACAAAATGGGAGTCGGAAGCACTCGCTGGACCCTGGCGGCGGCAGCCGCGGACTTCAATGGGGATGGCTGGCCTGATATCTATCTCGCCAACGACTATGGTCCCGAGGAATTGTATCTGAATCAGGGCGGCCGGCGTTTTGTGCTGACGACCGCCGGACTCGAGAGCGAATCGAAGAGCGGTATGTCCGCGACGATCGGCGACGCATTCAACCGCGGCAGGCTGGACGCGTTCGTCACCAACATTTCGGCGCGCGGTTATCTCTTTCAGAACAACAATCTTCGCCTGAATCAGATGAGCGAGGCCGGACGTTTCCGTAACGTCGCTGAGGGCGCGGTGGCGGACGCGGGGTGGGCGTGGGGCGCGCAGTTCGGCGATTTCAACAACGATGGCGCCAATGAGCTTTTCGTAGCCAACGGCTTCATCTCCGCCGATTCGAGCAAGAGTTACTGGTACGCGATGTCAAAGATTGCCGGTGCCAACGCGCGATTCTTCGAAGACGCATCGACCTGGCCGGCCTTCGGGAACTCCAGCCTGTCGGGGTACGAGCGATCGCGTGTGTATCTCAATCGCGGCGTAGCCGGGTGGATCGACGTTGCCGCCAGCGTCGGCGTGAACGATCTCTACGACGGGCGCGGCGTGGCCGTCGCCGACTTATGGAATCATGGTGCTCAGGATGTCATCGTCGCCGATCAGAATCAGCCCGCCCTTCTATATCGCGACTATCCCGACAGCAGCAACCACTGGATCGGACTCAGCCTGGTTGGTACCCGCAGCAACCGGAGTGCGATCGGCGCGGAAGTGGTGCTCGAGACTGGCGGACTTACCCAACGTCGTATTGTCGACGGTGGATCCGGTTTCGCCAGTCAAAACGACCGGCGCATCCATTTCGGACTTGGCAATCGTGAGTGGGTCGATCGGATAGTGATCCATTGGCCTTCGGGCACGCAGCAGGTGCTCCAGCATCCCGCCATCGATCGGATAACTACAGTCACCGAGCCGGAGCGTTGAAGTAATGAGCGACGCAACCGGTCTCACGTCCGCCGAGCCAAACGTCATTGTGCGCGTATGGCAGCGCACCAGCAAGATCGATCCGCGGTATCTAATCGCGTTTCTCATAACGCTGGTCCTGGTGACGGCGCAGCTCCGCTATCACATGCTCGGCAGCTACGACCGGCTGGTGGTAGCGTTGGGAGTTTGCCTGCTGACCGAGACCGCGTTCTCGCTGTTCGACCGCGGCAAGGTGGTCAATCTTCTCAGCGCCTACATCAGTGGCATCAGTCTGACGCTGCTCCTCAAGCCGCAGGGCGGGTCGTTGCTGCCGTTCGTGCTCGGTGGTTTTCTCGCGATCTCATCGAAATACGTGCTGAGATATCGCGACAATCACTTGTGGAATCCGACGAACTTCGCGGTCGCCGCACTCCTGCTACTGGCGCCGAACCACATCTCGGTGCTCAGTCATCAGTTCGGAAACGACCTGACGACGAACGTGGTGATATGGATCTTCGGTCTCATCATCGCCGCACGCGTGGGTGTGCTTCACATCACCCTTACCTACGTCGCAAGCTTCCTGGTGCTTAACGCGTTGCGTGCGGCAGCGCTCGGCCAGCCCGTGCTCGCGGAGATCGCACCTATCACCGGACCGATGTATCAGTTGTTCGTGTTTTTCATGATCACGGATCCGAGAACCATCGTGCGCGGTCGTCGCCGGCAGATCATGGTCGCGATACTGATTGCGGTGATGGAGACTCTCATACGCCTCGCGTCCGACAAGGGCTGGCAGTTACCAACCGGATTCAACGCGGCTCCTGCTTTCTTCGCGCTGGCCCTGGTTGGTCCGGTGGCGAAGTGGATCGACCTGCGTCGCGCTGCTTACAAGTAGCCGTGAGTCAGCAGACGTTGTCCGGCCTTGGGATAGTATCCAGCCTCGGGCAGCTCCCAACCGAGAGTGTCTGCTAGCCGGTCATAGACGTTGAAAAGAAAGGCGACGTAGAACGCGTCGCGAATCGCCTCCCGCGTCACTCCTGTCGCCAGCACAGCCAGCACCCCGGCGGTGTTCATTTGCTCAGGCTGAAGGGTAAAGGTCTCCAGCAGCCCGAGCATTGCGCGCAGCTTTTCGTCGATTGGCGCAGTGCGGTAGTTATCCAGGATCAGCTTCGTCGATCCGTCTTTGAGCGCTGCCTCCGCGACCGCGGAGTGGGCGTTGGTTCAAAAGACGCACTGATTCAGGCGGGAGACGAAGGCCGCGAAAATCTCCCGCTCGCCGACACTCCAGGTCGACGGGCCACGCATCACCTGCTGGGTGAGGCGGGAGAACGGTTGGCCGAAGAACTCCTTACGATAAAACAGCGTTCGGACCACGCCAGGTGCGTGGCCGACCATCAATCGCATGATGGTAAGGATCGCCTTTTCGCGAAAGCGATGTCCGGTGTGAACCTTGTTCAGCCTCACGCTCGGTCCAAAACAGAGAGTCCAATGCGCAGACGCTTCTCTGCCGCGCCGAGCGCCGTACTGACGATGATCTCGAACATCCCATCCTCGCCGTACTTTGCAGCGAGTTTGGCGACGTCTTCGTCGGTAACCTTGTAGGCGTTTCGTTGGATCTTGTCGATCAGCGGTCTCAGATCGTCGGGCACTCCACTACCAGCGGCGGCAGCAGCTCGCGTCGCGGGCTCGGTTACGCCAGGGCCTCGAAGAACTGTATCGAGGACCTGATCGCGGAGCTCGGCGTGCGGATCGTTGATTAAGCCGCCCTTTGCAGGTGCGATCCGTGGCGGGCGCAGCTGCAGACCATTTTCGCCGCATCACGTGCCGGTGGATACGCGTGGTAGTACATCGCGACGACCATCGGGATGAACACGAGCGTATTGTAGATCAGGTGCAGCTCGATGCGCGGAATCCAGATCTGACCGATGCTCGTCGGAACAGTTCCACCGAACCAGTAGTGGTGGGTGTTCGCCTGATAGAAGAGGATGAGGTGCTCGAAGTGGTGGTAAAACTGGATCCAGAACGATACCATCCACCATTTGTACGACGTGCCGGTGAAGCCCTTTCTCAGAATCCACAACCCGATCACCATCACCAACGCGAAGCCGTAGTGGAGTGCCTCGGTCTTCATCAGCCACGGATAGTACATGCCGAGGATGCCCATCGACATTGGGCGCGGCCAGTGAAGCACGAAGAACTGATACGCCTGGACTATATGCTCGGCCCAGTGGAACAGCACAATGCCGAGGAAGCTGAGGAGCGCCGCTCTATGCCAGCGCGAATTCAGGCTATCGATAAGCCCCATCGACGAGCCGGCGCTGAATTGGTGAATTGCGGGGGTTGAAGCTGTCATGTGGCTCTCCGATATGGCGCTCGATGTGGTCCGGCGAAGATTGGGTGCGGGGCGGAGGTCGTCAAGATCAGAAATCGTACGTCAGCATCACGTACGGGTAGGTGTAGGGCTTACCCGGAGTCGTGTTCTTCAGGAATTTGCCTGGGGCGAAGTAGCCCAGGCCCGTAGAGAGTCCGAGGCTCGGGTTAATCTTGCCGCCGGCGATGAAGTCGATTTCCTGTCCAACATCAGTGCCCGCGGTCCCGTTAGGTGAACGTGCCAGGACCGCTCCGCCGCCCGTGTAAAGCGCGTCGCGCGCCGAAGCGAGCGAGTAGTGGCTGTATCTGGTGGTGGCCAGCCAGCCTTTGGCGATCGCGAGATCGAATCCGGCGCGGACATGTTTCATGTTTTGCCAGCCCACGAGGTCGGTGAGGCCGTATTTGTCGTGGCCAGTGGGATAAAGCTGGTCGAAGGTTTCTTTCTTGTTATCCGTTGGATTCTCGTCGCCCGTAGCCTGATTGTACTCGGCGAACAACCGCGGCTTCAGCGAGGCGGCGGCGAAGGTGTACCCGAGGAGCCAATGGCCGGCCCAGGCGCCTATCGATTCGCTGGCGAGCGAGCCGCTCTGCAGCGCCATCTGCGTGTCGTAATCGAAGCTGGAGGGCAGCTTGCCGAAGGCTCGTACGCCGTATGTACCGAAGTTCATGGTGCCGGGGGTTCCAGCCTCGTTGGTGAGCCCTGACTGCCGGCGCCAGAAGACGAAGGGCTCCAGGGAAACTTTCGGCCCGAGCTTAGTCAGACTGCCGTAAGCGCCGTAGAAGTTGTTGCCGGGCACATGCTTGTCGAATTTGTTCTGGTCGACCTTGACCACCGAAGACGCAAACGCGTCGACGCGGTAGCCGTTGCCACTCACCATTCCGCGTCCGCCATCAAAGGTGCGAGCGGTATTTGCCCACGGTAATGCGCCCACCAGGCGTCCATCGCCGAGTGTCATCTCTAGGCGACCACCGCGGAACATGAGTGGATCCTTATCAGCGCCGACCTGCAGGTATAGCTGGCGGAGGTCGGCGTGATCGCGGAACGGAGGGCCTTCGGGGCTCTTGTTTTTCCACGGACCACGGGCATCCATGCCCTCGACGTACAACAATGTCTTGGCAGTCGGGTGCACTCCGGCGTTGAGGAGAACCCGCGTCAATATGTATTCGTCCGAATTGTCGGGTCTGAATCCGCCGTTCTGATATGCCTCCGCGCGGGCGCGCAGCTGGCCGCCAATGTGTAGCCACGGCGCCGGGGCCGTCGACGGCGCCGCGTTTGCCGGCGGCACTTCGCGCGAAACAATCTGCGCAACAGATAGCGCGGGGGTGAAGCAGAGTAGACACGCTATCGACGAGCGGCGGAAGCGCATTGGGAGTCCGAACGACAAGGGTAATTACTGAGTCTCGAGTCGGCCGGCTAATGTAAGAACGCTGATCACCCTTGCGCAAGAATAAAAAACGATCATACTCCCCTTTTGCTCCGACAGGAACAATCGCATGACCGAAGTAACCGATGTCATACAGGGCACGCTTGACATGTTGATCCTGAAAGCCCTCTCTCTGGAGGTGCTGCATGGCTGGGGAATCGGCGACCGCATTCGGCATTTGTCGCGCGACGTCTTCCGGATTGGGCAGGGCTCTCTTTACCCGGCCCTGCATCGTTTCGACAACCGCGGCTGGGTTACTTCGTATTGGCGGACGACTGCCAACAACAGAATCGCTCGCTATTACGAGCTCACGCCGGCGGGGAGGCGGGCGTTAAGTGATGAAATCGAACGTTGGCGCGCCTACACAGGCGCCGTGCACCACGTCATCTCCGCGGAGCAGCCGCCGAGTACTTAGTGATGAGTCTGGCGTGCGCAGCAAGGATCTTCTTCTGGTTCTGGATGATTGCCTTCTGATTGCGCAGGATCTTGGACTGGTTGCCGAGCAAAAGGATCAGACGTCTTTGGTTTTGCAGGATCCTGGACTGATTTCTGACGATAACGCGATCGTTGGAGATAATGGTCTGCTGATTCCTGAGCGTCGCCTGTGCCATTGGTAATCCTTGTGTTGAGCCTGAGTCTCAGAGTTGCTTGCCCTGGTCCTGCGTAAAGGATGCGGATTGCTGCATGGTCGCGGCAAGATCGAGATTTCGGCGCGATCCCGAATTACTGAAGTCCGGAGCCGGCGACATTCCGCGTAATGCGGGCAAGCCGGCGATGACCTCACCGCGCTCGAGTCCCAGCTTCGCGTGTCCATCGACGAGCGCGTCGAAATCCACCGGATAGAGATTGTTGCAACCGGCATCGGCAAGTCCGGCGATATTGCGCGGCGCGATCGCAGAAGAGATCCAGTCGACGAACGCCGCGCGCTCGTCAGCCGACCCGGTGGCGCCTTTCGAGGCTGTGATGGTTTTCAGCCGCTGCAGGCTTTCACGCGGGATATCATTCAGGACTTCATCTCCAATGCCCATAAAACCTTTCCACGCGACTGAGTCGTCGGGCATCAGTCGCTGACTCGCTTCGGCGAAAGAGACAGTCGCGAAGTAAAGCATCGCTTGCGCAGCGAAGAGGTCGAAGTGCGCCATCGCTTCATATGCGCCGGCGACGACGAAATCGATCTGGTCGGCTTCCGCGGCGAGGGCTGACTCGTAGCGGTTCAAAGTGGTCGTGTCCGGTACTCTTCCATTCCCCGACTCCTCAAAGGCGAGCGCAATCCGCTCGATCGCCCTGAGACTCCATGCGATCCCTGTGGAGAAGAGCGGATCGACGAACGCGTACGCGTGCGGCATCATCAACCAATTCTGTCCTACGGCGCGCGTGAGCCGATGCTGAATGAGCGGCACAAAAGCAATGGGCCTCACCGCCGTCGCGCTCGCATACGCGTCGTCGAGGCTAGGATAGCGTGTGAGCATCGCGCGCCAAAGCGACTCGGCATTCGCCGGTTGCGAAGGCCTCAAAGACGCGAGCCCGGGAGGTGTCAGCAAAAAGCCGGCGCTGGTTAATCCGCCGTCGAATCGCAGGGAATACATCCATCCTTCGTCGAGGACGTGATGCACTGCTGCCCAATCGTCGGGGTAGGGGCCTTCCGGCAGGCCTGGGACGACCTCACTCATCAAGCGAGCGTCGTCGAAGTGACTGTAGACTAGCGACGCGCGGCTGTGCGTTCTTTCCATGCCCGAAGGAATCGACAGCTGCCTGGCGAGAAAGCCACCCGGACCAGAGGCGTCGATCACGAAGCGGGCTCGGACCCTGAGCTCGCTCCCATCCCGATTACAGGAGAGTCGCACTCCGCCCGTCGTGAACTCCGCTTTATCTACTGTTGTTCGATCCCCGTAACTCACGCCGGCTGCGATAGCCTCGCGGACGAAATGGTGATCGACATCGGCGCGGAGCCAGTGACTATCAGAGATCGCGTCATTGGGACTCGCTGCGACGAGAAGGCGGGCGGAGTCGAGACCGCGATTCTCGAACGGTTGTCCCGGGTGGTGGCGGTAATAGGTGAAGCCGCGCTTCAGCCCACGCCGCAGCTCTGGAAATCGGGTAACCCATCTCCCGTGGGCCGCAAGGTCGTAGCAGTCGCTCAGTCCATATCGTGTCGCGATGCGCTCCAGCGACAAATTGGCGAGAGGTGTCGACGATTCACCGATGGCAAATCTGGGATGCGTCCCTTTCTCCAGCAGAACCACATCGTAGCCGAGGACGGCGAGGATGCGCGCGAGGAGCGATCCGGCGAAACCACTGCCGACGATGGCAACCTCGCACGACTCCTTCACGCGTGACACGCTTCACAGGTGATTCGCGGCTCCGCAGTGCCAGTGACGTTGATGCGTCTGAGTCGGGCCACTCGTTCCGGCTGGCAGTGCGCGCATGCAGGCAGACCCTCGACGTCCCAGAGGTCGCCTGTTACAACGGCGCTCTCGAAATGTGAGCAGGCATCCAGCGCGTTCTCCAGCTGCAGTAACGTCGGGGCTACGAAATCACCCTGTGACCCGAGCCGCTCCAGCTCCCCGTTGCCGCCGCGAACTGGAATGATAGAGACGACAGAGGCGCCGCGATCGATCGCGTGGCCAACGGTGCGGACCGTCCACTCGACCGATTCTTCGACCGGAAGGTAGGGCGTACCGAGGAGGACGAAGACCCGCAAGTCGATACCATTCTCCACCAGCAACTCCGCGGCGGAGTCGAATCGCGCGATATCCAGCTTCTTATTGAGCTGGGCTGCGGCGGCCGGGTTCACGGTTTCCAGCCCGACGGCGACCTCCAGCCTTCCGCGGAGTCGCCGCGCGAAGTCGATGGCCTTGTGGCCAACCATGCTTGCGTGGGACTCGACGGTAACGCCCGCGAAACCCGCTGTCAGCTCCGCGATTCCATTTACATCTTCGGCGGGGACGGAGCGCGCGTCGAAAAAGTTGCTGGCGTTGTAAACCTTGATGCGATCCGGCTGCTGACTTGAATGCGCGGCCAGTACCGCGCGCAATTGGCTGGTGAGGGCGCCCGGAATCGTCGGACCGTCGATAGTCCACTGCCACAGATCGCAGAAAGCGCAGGTGAAAGGGCATTCCGCGCCAACCAGGAATGCAGTGAGCGATCGCTCGACATTTCCGCCAGGCCGGCGTTCCTCTTCGACGACCGACCCGTGAGCGGTGTAGGGGTCGAATCGCGCCTTCGGCGGACGAAGATCGCGTATCCGCCGGTCGAGCTCTGAAGCGGTCACACGGCGCTGGCGTGCAGCGACTCGAAGTGGCGGCGGTAGCGCGTCTCGTCTTCAGGGAAAAATTTGGGGATCTCGCTGGCGGAAACGGAGCCATGCTGGAAGCGTCGTTTCGGGAAGACCGGCATCTCCATCCCCAGCACCGACCGAACGCCACGGGAAACGATCTCCCCCTTGAGGGCATAAAGCCGCTCGTGCGATCCCTCCGTGAGTGCCGCGAAGGGGATCCCTTCCGCAACCGCGATGACCGACGGGCGCAGATACGGACTGAAGCCCTCGAATCCAAGTGCGCGCGAACAGGCGTACCCGCGCACGCAGGCGCGGCTGTATCCACCGGAGTAGGTGAGTGAGTGCTTGATCGAATCCACACCCCAGCCTTCCTGATACAGCATGCGATTGTTCACCACGCTTCGAATCGTGAGCTCGCTGTTCGCCTCGATCGGATAATCCTTGAGATTCTCGTCGCCGCCGTCGCCATCGACCAGCAGCCGCCACGATGGGTAGCGCTCTCGAATGCAGGTGAGGAGGGCGAGGTTCACAGCTGCGCATTCAACGTCGAGCGGTTTGTAATCCTCGATCACTGCCACAGCGCGCAAAGGATCCAGAGCGCTCGAGGGAACGTCGATGACTTCGCCCAGCATCTCGAGATTTGTCTGGCGGAGGAATTCGTCCGCCTGACGCGCGTCATCGCCTTCGCCGTCGATCGAAAGAGTGAATCCCTTCAGTCGCGCGGGGGATTGGCCCTCGTTTAACAGCAGCTTGTACAGACAGAGCATAACTGCGCCGCTATCGATTCCGCCGGAGAACGGAAGGCCGATAGGAGCAGCGGACTCACGCGTCGTCAGCCACTGACGCAGCTCGCCATACACTGCCTCAATGTAGAGGCGACCAATCACATCCAGGTCAGTCGGCAGCGTGCCGCGCGGCGGATCGAAAAAGCGCCGGTGCACCGGATTCGGGTCGGGGCATCCTACCAATCGCAGCGTGGTGATGTGGTGCGCCGGAACCATCCGCGTATAGGACGGGTGGAACTGTCCGGACCATCCACGTCGCGCCAATTCAGCGGCGATCTCGTCGATGCGCTCGGCGACGATCAGCACCGGCCCGTCGACGGCCTTCGCCAGGAAGTAGCGCAGCGGCCGGTCGAGGCTTCGGGCAAGGAGGACGCGCTCACCGTCCTGAGCAACGAGGGCGAAAGAGCCGTCAAGGTCGAGAACTTCTCTGGCGTCACTAGCGAGCAACGTGCGCCGAGCCTCAGATTCGTCGACCGTCCAGAGGCGCTGGGTATCTTCAGGAACAAGGTTGATGACGCGCGAAATCGGCAGGTGTCGATCCATGCGAACAAATTGGGCGCCTGACCCGGGATTTTCCAGATCGGCGCCGCACGGGAACCGCTGACAAATGTCAGGAACTCTTATCGCTCTGGCCGCGATTCTCATCGCTGTGGCTGCATGGGGCATGCTGACACGTCGGTGGTCGGCTGAGGCGCGGAGGTCTGTGAGGGAGCAGGCGAGCGCCGCGCACGTTCAGCCGATAATGCGCATTCCGGTGCCTTGGGTATTTATCCTTGTCTACCTGATCGGGGTGGCTGCACAACTCCTCTCACCGATCGTGGTTCCGTCGCCGACCGCCCAGTCGGTTACACGTGTTGCCGGATTGGGGTTCGTAGTCGTTGGAGTTCTGCTCGCTTTTACAGCTTTGGGCATTTTCAAAAGAAAGGACACCACTACCATTCCGTTCGAGACTCCGTCGGCGCTGGTCACGTCCGGGCCGTACCGCTTCAGTCGCAATCCGATGTATCTGGGGCTGACGTCGATTTATATCGGCGTCGCGGGAACGCGGCTGGAAGTGTGGCCACTGATCGTGCTGCCGCTGCTGCTCGCGTACATCAACTTCGAGGTGATTCCGGTAGAGGAGCGCCGCCTGCGCGCTGTTTTTGGTCAGGCCTACGCGGATTACGCTACACGAGTGCACCGATGGCTGTGAGGCCTTACCGGCGAACCACGCCGCGGGTTCATCGCTTCTTTCGGCTCGCTTTGCTTTACGGCGTGCTCTCGATGCCTGGAGCGTGCCGAAAGCCGCAGCCGGCATCGGGGGAAGAACTTGCGCGCGCATACTGCTCTTCGTGCCACGCCTTTCCAGACCCGGGGCTGCTGGACAAGAACTCATGGCAAAAAGGTGTGCTGCCACAGATGGCGCCTCGCGTGGGCGTCAAGGCGCAATCCTTATACGACGAGATGGCACAAAACCCGTACATGCGGGTGCTGGCGAAACCGGTTACCCCCGCGGACTGGGAAAAAATCGTCGGGTATTTCACCACACATGCTCCGGATTCGCTTCCCGGGCAATCATTGCCCGCGGAGCCGGAAATCGATCCAGTTTTTTTCAAACCGGTGCCGTTTGCCCCGCGACTCGAGAGCACCGGTATCATCACTCTCCTGAAGGCCGATTCGATACACCAGAGGCTTTTTGTCGGCGAGGCAGGAAGCCATACGTTACGCGTATTTGACTGGAACCGGCGCCTGCTTTCTACCACGACGCTTGGTAGCCCGCCGACGGATCTGATCGTGGATGGCGATAGTGTGCTAGTGCTCGAATCGGGAATTCTCGATCCTAACGACGACGCGAAAGGCAGCCTCGCGGAGTACGATTTCGCGGATCACGATTCGCTTAAATCGAGACGAGTTTTGATCGATTCTCTGCTCAGACCGGTTTTTGTGAATCGAGTCGACCTTACCCCAAGGGGCGAACGGGCTTTCGTCATCTGCGAATTCGGCAACAATCGCGGACGCCTGGCCTTGTACCGCTATGACGGTTCGCGCTTTCAGCGCAGAGTGCTGGATCCAGGACCCGGAGCTGTTCGCTTCGAAGTGCACGACATGAATGGCGATGGTTTCCCGGACCTCGTGGTGCTGTTCGCCCAGGGTGACGAGCGGATCGTCCTGTTTCAGAATGACGGCAAGGGGAATTTCTCCAGTCAGCGTCTGCTGGCGCGATTTCCGCCCGTTTACGGCTCGATGTATTTCTCGATGCACGATTTCAATGGCGACGGGCACCTCGATCTTCTCTATGTCAACGGCGATAACTTCGATTACTCGCGGGTGCCCAAGCCGTATCACGGCGTCAGGATCCTGGAGAACGATGGCAGGAACAACTTTCGTGAGCGGTATTTCTTCCCGGTTTACGGAGCGGCGCGAGCAGAGGCTGCCGACTTTGATGGAGATGGCGACTTCGACATTCTCGTGACGAGCAACTTCGCCGATCCGAAGCGACATCCGGAGCGCGGAATAGTATTTCTTGAAAACACCGGCCACTATCAGTTCAAACCGTACGCCTTCAGGAGCGCGGCAGACAACCAGTGGAATCTCACTGCGATCGCTGATCTCAACCGGGACGGACGACCAGACATCCTCGTAGCCGCAATGGACCTCCAGAACATCGGCTACCTGCAGCGCGGATCTCGCGGGAAAGTCGCTGCGAAAGATCCAATTCTCCTGTTTGAGAACAGGATGCAACCCGCCCCGCGTTCGGGCTCCCGATAATATCTGATGCGCCCCAGGCTCCTCGGTCCGCGCGGTTGGGCTTTGGCTGCGAGCGTGATGGTGAGCTGCAAGCCGTCGGAGCATCCCGTCTTCAGGCTCCTCGCCCCGAACGAGACGGGGATTTCGTTCCAGAATACTGTCACGACCACTGACTCCCTCAATGAGCAGACCGACCCGTATGTGTACAACGGCGCCGGTGTAGCAGTCGGAGACATCGATAATGACGGCTTGCCGGACATTTTCTTCGCCGGCAACATGGTCTCCAGCAGGCTGTACCTGAATAAAGGGGGAATGCGATTCGAGGACATCACGAAGAGCGCGGGCGTCACTACCGCTCGCTGGGCGACAGGGGTCACGACAATTGACATCAACAACGACGGGTATCTCGACATCTACGTCTCGGTTTCCGGTCCCCAGTGGTCGAAGGCGGCAGCTCGGGCAAACCTTCTCTTCGTCAACAACGGCAATCGCACCTTCACCGAGGCCGCGGCGCAGTACGGAATTGCGGACACGGGCTTCACGACTCATGCGGTGTTTCTCGACTACAACAAGGACGGATGTCCTGACCTCTTCCTGCTCAACAATTCACCCAAGGATTTCTCGCGTGGCGTGACCGCCCACCCGATGGGTATCGGCGGGGGAACGCCCGGGAGCTACAACGATCTCTACCGGAACGACTGTCACGGGAAATTCACCAACGTTTCGCAGCAGGCGGGAATTCTGCGCGATCCGGGTTACGGACTTGGCGTCGTCGTCGCCGACCTGAATCGAGACGGTTGGCCGGATATCTACGTCTCCAACGATGTCATGCCGAACGACGTCGTTTATGTGAACAACCGCGACGGCACATTTACGAACCAGGCGTCGAAATGGCTGAAGCACACCAGTTTCGCGGGGATGGGAGTAGATGTCGCCGATTTCAACAACGATGGCCGGCCCGACATCATTCAGGCGGATATGATGCCCAGCGATCTCGCGCGCCGAAAGCGAACGAGCAGCTTCCTCACCGAGGGTAATATCCTCGACAGTCGCAGTCGCGGATTCCGCGATGACTACTCGGAGAATTCGCTACAGCTGAATAATGGCGCCACCAGGGATGGCAGTCCGGTCTTCAGCGAGATCGCGCGAATGGCTGGCGTGTCGCAGACCGACTGGAGCTGGAGCGCCCTCTTCGCCGACTTCGACAACGACGGCTACAAGGACATCTTCATCGGAAACGGCTATCCGAAAGCCGTCAACGACCTGGACTACATGAATGCTTTGTCCGGCTCACTCGGAAGGGGAGACAAGACCGGGGCCCGGCGGCTCCTCGCAAGCGTTCCCGGCTACCAGTTTTCGAACTTCGTGTTCCGAAACAACGGCGACCTCACTTTCACAAATGAGACGAAGCCGTGGGGAATGGATCAACCCAGCTACTCCTATGGCGCCGCGTACGCCGATTTGAACAACGACGGAAAGCTCGACCTGGTGGTCAACAACATCGACGGGCCGGCATTCATCTACGAGAACGTCGCGCCGGACGAGGGTGCCCATCATTATCTGGAGGTCCGCCTCGTTGGCGAGTCGCCGCGTCAGCTCACTGCTGGAATCGGGGCGGAGTTGATCGTGAGCGCTGGAGGCAGCAAGCAGTACGTCTACTACTCGCCCT
>C688J18823_10000352_pt1 | contig 26473 bp, 20 predicted proteins | sample HopSoiMetagenom1_FD_18823 | JGI IMG/M metagenome (IMG submission 18823) | reverse complement strand
AGCAATCTCTCCCAGCTTGCACAAAATCGTAGCGTCGTCCTTCGACGCGCCAGTCCCTAGCAGCAGATGAGCGAGCCGCTAGATGCCTCGACTGACAATTAAGCCTAAAGCAGATTGCAGGTGGGATCTCATAAGCCTCGGCGAAGTCATGCTGCGCCTCGACCCTGGCGATAGCCGCATCGCCACAGCACGCACTTTCCGCGTCTGGGAGGGTGGGGGCGAGTACAACGTTGCACGCGGGCTGCGTCGCTGCTTCGGTCTTGAAACGGCAGTCGTCACCGCATTCGCCGATAATCCGGTCGGGCGACTCCTACAGGACCTGATCTATCAGGGCGGAGTTGACCAGTCGCACGTTAAATGGGTCGCATACGACGGAGTCGGACGCACCGTCCGTAATGGTCTCAATTTCACCGAACGTGGCTTCGGCGTCCGTGGTGCCGTCGGTTTGTCCGACCGTGGTAACACAGCAGTCTCGCAGCTCCGGGCCGGGGACATCGACTGGACTGCGATTTTCGCCAAAGAACGCTCACGCTGGTTTCATACTGGCGGAATATTTGCTGCATTGTCACAAACCACGCCCGAGGTTGCGCACGAAGCGATGTCTTCCGCTAAAGCAAATGACGCGGTGATTTCATACGACCTGAACTACCGCGAGTCATTGTGGAAGGCGATTGGCGGAAAGAAGCGCGCGACCGAAGTCAACCGCGAACTGGTCAAGCTGGTAGATGTACTGATCGGCAATGAAGAAGATTTTACTGCCGCGCTGGGCTTCGAAGTTGAAGGTGTCGATGAGAACCTTTCCGAGCTCGATGTCGAGGGTTTTCGTCGCATGATCGAGCGGGTTGCCGCTCAATTTCCCAATCTGAAAGTGGTCGCGACAACTTTACGCAACGCAAAGACCGCGACCATCAACGACTGGGGCGCGGTTTGTTATCAAGAAGGTGAGCTCTATCGCGCGACCACGCGCGAGAATCTCGAAATTTACGATCGTATCGGCGGCGGAGATTCGTTCGCTTCCGGCCTGATCTATGGCTTTCTCACAGGACGCGGTCCGCAGTGGGCTGTCGAGTGCGGAGCCGCCCATGGCGCACTTGCGATGACCACGCCCGGCGACACTACAATGGCCACGTTTCCCGAAGTGGAGAAACTGATGAAGGGCGGCAGCGCAAGGGTGGCCCGTTGAGAAACGTCTATGTTAGAAAGAAGCAGAAGCAACGATGAGCTTCACTCCACTAGATCTCACGGGCAGGGTGGCCGTCGTGATTGGCGGCACCTCAGGTATTGGCCGAGCGCTTGCGCATGGGCTGGCCGAAGCCGGCGCGGACGTCGTGCCCACGTCGCGGCGCGCTGAGCAAGTCGAAGCCGCAGCAAAAGAAATCGAGCAGCGTGGCCGCCGGACTCTGCGTCTGACGTCTGACGTGAGCAATCGCGGATCACTCGAACAGCTGCTCCAGAAAACCGTGTCCGACTTCGGGAAGGTAGACATACTCGTAAACTCCGCAGGCAAGACGAAGCGCACCCCGACGTTGACGTGCCTGAAGCAGAATGGAACGACATCATGGAGACGAACCTTACAGGCGTTCTGCGGGCCTGCCAGATCTTCGGCCGGCACATGATCGAACGCGGCTATGGCCGCATCATCAACATTGCATCCCTGAGCTCGTTTGTATCTCTGCATGAAGTGGCTGCGTATGCGGCAAGCAAGGCAGGAGTAGCGTCATTAACCAAATCGCTGGCCATTGAATGGGCGCCGCACGGAGTATGCGTGAATGCAATCGCTCCCGGCGTCTTCCGCACGCCGCTCAATCAAAAGCTGCTGGATGAAACTCCGCGAGGGCAAGAGTTTCTCATGCGAACGCCAATGAAGCGTTTCGGAAACGTGTCGGAACTCGCGGGCGCCGCGGTGTTTCTGGCTTCTGATTCGGCAAGTTTTGTTACTGGCGAAGTACTGTGCGTCGATGGTGGGTTTTTAGCCAGCGGCGTGAACCAGTAAAGAACATCGCAGCGCATAGTTAGACTCTGACCTGCACGCGCTTTCCCGTTTTCGCTGCCTCATACACTGCGGCAATGATCTGTATGTCGCGACGTCCGAGCTCACCCGGGACTGGAGAGTCGCGGCCCGTAAGAACACAGTCTGCAAAGTCGTCCATCTGTGCGGCCTGCTGATTAATCGCAGGAAAGCTCAATGGCCCGCGACTCGTCTCGCAGACGATTCCTTTATATGTGAACGCGTGCTGCTGGAAATCCAGCCAGCCCTTTGCGCCTTCGATGCGGAATTTATCGGCAGAATGGTTGAAGCTGGTTACAGCGTCACATTTGGCGCCGTTAGGGAACTCCATTGTCCAGCGAATCGCCTCCTCCACTTCGTTGAAGAGCTCCGGTTTGGTTTTGGGCTCTTCGTGCGCGGCGACCACGGTCGGAGCAATGCCATTAGCCGCCATGCAGGCGCCGTGCACGATGTAGATGCCGAGATCCATCATGGGACCTCCGCCGGCGAGCTTCTTGTCTATGCGCCAGGCCCGTTCCCCGAAGATGAAGCCGCGGTCACCGGTCATTTCCATGAACGGACCGAAGTCCTGCTCGCGCGCCAGTCGCATCATTTCCTTGTGATACAGGTCGTAATGTAGTCGATACCCAATCCCAAGCTTCGCCTTGGCCGCTTTGCAGGCAGCTATCATTCGATCGCAATCCGCCACCGAGGTGGCCATCGGCTTTTCTGAAATCACGTGCTTGCCGGCTTTAGCAGCCCGGATGACGAACTCCGGATGGATCGCCGGCGGTGTAACGACATAAACGATATCGATGTCGCGGTTGTGGGCGATACGGTCGAAGTTTTCGTAGCTGTAAACGTTGCTCTTGTTGAGGTTGTAGTCCGCTGCCCAGCGATCGCCCTTTTCGCGATGGCCCGTGACGACTCCGGCCAGGTAGCATTTCTCCGTTTCGCGCAATGCCGGGCCCAACTGATTGCTCGAATATCTGCCCAGTCCAAGCAAAGCGATTCCGAGCTTGCGGGGAGCCTTCGTTTGACTGTGTAGTTTGCTCGTTGCTAATGCACTGGCGGCCAATCCGGCGCGTCGCAAGAATTCCCGCCGCGAAGTGGCAGAGGAGAAGTAGTGGGTAGGCATCGGCCGCGAATTGTACATCGCCCAACTATTCAGGAGTCGCACAACAAAAAAGCTGCTGGGTCCGGGCTATGTCCAAGTCCCCAGACCAGCAGCTAAGCCTGCGTGCGTGGCTACATACTCCGCTTGGGGATCAGGCCTGTCAAACGCGTAATCTTGAAAAGAATCTTTAGCCGAACTAAAGTATGCCGACCATCATTTCAGCGCTGGCGGAGTGTACGTAATGGATGTCCACCAACTGGAGGTATTTCTCTCCGTGCTCGACACCGGCAGCGTGACCAAAGGCGCTGACCGCGTTCATCTGTCGCCGGCGGCAGTGAGCCTGCAACTGCAGGGGCTCGCAGAGCACCTGCAAACCGAGCTCTTCGTCCGTTCGGGACGAAAACTGGCGCCCACTGCCATGGCGTACCGACTCGCGGAGCATGCTCGCGCCGTCATCGATCAGGTGCGGCGCATTGAGTCAGACTTCCATGGAGCACCGCAGGAAGATACGCGACCATTCCATTTTGCTACCGGGGTCACGACTTTGGTGTATCGCCTGGGCCGGCCATTGCGCATGCTGCGCAAACAGTATCCGCGAACTGAATTGCACGTAACGGTAGCGAACACGGAGGAGATCGTTGCCGGTTTGCTCGATCGCCGCTTCGATCTTGGATTGATCTCTCTTCCCGTTTCCGAACCCACTATCACGACGATCCCGCTATTTGACGAGGATCTACTCGTCGTTCGGCCGTCGCAGACGAAGGTACGCGGTGGACAGATCGGATCGATTCGAGTCTCGGAATTGGCCAACGTGCCATGGCTTCTTTATCCCAAGCAGAGCAACATGAGAACGATCATCGACGCATTCTTCGCGCAGGCGGGCATCGAGCCAAATGTAGTTATGGAAGCCGCCGACACCGAGGCGATCAAAAGACTGGTGGAGTCTGGCTTCGGTTATTCAATCCTGCCGGCATTCTCGCTCAAAGGCCAATCCCGCTTTTTTCACACCATGCGCATTGCAGGCCATAGGCTGGTCCGAAATCAGGCGCTGGCGATGGTGAACGTTGCCTATCCTCGTGCCTTGACGCTCACGCTCTCAGATTTCATCCGCCGGGCCTTGCAGTAAGGACCGTCGCGTGATTCTCTCTCGTACCAAGATGTNGNTCGCCGCATCTTNTCGCCATGCAGCTTGAAGCTTCAGTCAGTAACTCAACTGTTCAGTTTTCCTTAAACGAACGTTTTGTTACTTTGAGCTTGACAGTGTCTCTGAACCCCACACATGATGCCGCTCGCGCCAAAGCTCCAATCTGTGCCGGAAACTTCGTGCGGGACAACACGGCCTGGAATTACGCAAAGGATTGGGGCAAGTGAAACCAAAAATTTAGCATTTGATGCGAGCGTCCGGCTGCAGTAGCTGACTGGCCGCCGCGTTCAGGAGAGTGCGGTCATGAAGAAGCGCGTATCGTTGCTCCTCTTTTTCGCCTTGGCCTTTAGCGGTCTTTCCTTAGCCCAAGGTCTGGGTAGCATCGTCGGCACCGTAACAGATCCTTCGGGAGCTGTTCTGGCAGGAGCGAAGGTGACCGCCGTTGAGATCGGCACCGGCCTCGTCCGAACAACCACGGCGGACACCCAGGGCTACTACGTACTGAATTCCTTGAAACCAGCGCAGTACGCCGTGAGCATTGAGTCTGCGGGTTTCCGCACCTCCAAACAGGACGTGACTCTTCTTGCCGACCAGGCACTCACTGTCAACGGTCGCCTGCAATTGGGAGCTCCGACCGAGGTCGTCGAGGTCACCGGCAGTCAAGTGCAGGTTGATACCACTACGTCGACGCTGAAAAACGTAGTCGAGCAAACACGCCTTACCGAACTTCCCTTGAATGGCCGCAACGCTGCCACGCTCACACTGACGACAGCCGGTTCGGTCCAGGCCCCCAGTAGCGGCGCGGATCAAGGTACTACCAAGACATTCCCCGGTGCGGTGACGCTTTCCGTAAACGGCGCGCGACAGAATCAGATCAGTTACCAGCTCGACGGCGGCAACTATGTAGACGAGTACACGAATGTCAATCAGCCATTCCCGAATCCAGATGCACTGCAGGAATTCAGCGTTCAAACCAGTAACTACAGCGCCGAATATGGCCAGAATGCCGGCGCAGTGGTTAACGTTGTTACGAAGTCGGGAACCAACACCTTTCACGGAGATGCGTTTGAGTTCGTCCGCAATGCGGTTTTCAACGCGAGAAACTGGGCCGCGCCACTCACCGCTGGCGGGCAACCGACGAAGGATAAAGGAAGGGACCAGCTTAAACGCAATCAGTTTGGCGGCACCATTGGTGGCCCGATCATTAAGGACAAGACGTTTTTTTTCGGCTCGTATCAAGGCACGCGCCTTCGCAATCTGGGAGGCGTAACCCAGACCACAGTGCCCAGCGCGGCCCAGCGGGCTACCGCGAGTGATCCGGCAGTGATCAACCTGCTAAAAGGTATCCCGGTTGGAGACGCCGCAAACAAAGTGACTTTCGCCAAGCCGGACCATCAAGATTTCCATGATCTGCTAGGCAAGGTCGATCAGACGCTCACAGCCAACGATCGTTTGTCCATGCGGTATGCGTATGATCGCTTTACTAAGCTGGCGATCTTCGATCCCACAAATTTCTTAACCTATACCGACGGTTCAACCATCGTCGCGCAAAACGTCCTGCTACATGAGACGCATGTATTTAACCCCCGCCTCCTGAACGACGCCCGGTTTAGCTATTCACGAGAGAAGGCCAGCCGCGGTCCTGCGGCGGACGCAATCAACGTGGCAGACTTGGGAGTCAATCTTCCTTTTCAACCGATAAAGGCGATCCAGCAGATCAGAGTCAATGGCGGCTTTAGCTTCGGAGACAACCCATCAGCTGCTTTCGTTCGTAACAATTTCACGTGGAGTGATGACGTAAGCTGGGTGTTGAACAAGCACGATGTCCATTTCGGTGGCACCATCGAGCGCAGCCGTGTGGACCTCGACAACAAATTTTTCCAACCTGCAGAATTCAGCTTCGATGGTTTCACAAATCTCCTCGCAGGCAAACTAACCGATTACAGCGGCAACCCCGCTTTCCGCCAAGGTGCGGGAGAGTTCAAGAACAATCGGAACACCTTCGCCGGCCTCTATGTGCAGGACAACATGAAGGTAAGCCGTCGCCTAACGCTCAATCTCGGTCTCCGCTGGGAACCGGGTTTGCCATGGCGCGAGCTGAAGAATCGCTGGTCGCAATTCCGCATACCTGATCTGATTGCCGGAGTTCATTCCACGGTATTTCCCAACGCGCCTGCAGGCCTGTTCTTTCCAGGCGACGCCGGCTTTCCAGATAATGGTTTGAGAAGCAGCCTGAACAACTTCGCTCCACGTCTGGGTTTTGCCTGGGATGTCTTTGGAGACAGCAAGACCAGTCTTCGCGGGGGAACCGGCATCTTCTACGACACGCGTCAAAGCGGAATGAACAACAACCGTTTCGTGGACTCGACCCCATTCAGTCCACAGCTCTTTCTGCAAACCAGCATTGTCAATCCTGGAACCTTTAGCGATCCGCTCTGCACAAAGGCGGCAACTCAGACACTGCAGAACTGCACGAACCAAACCGGGAACTACCCCTTCCCTGCTACCCTTCCTCCTCCGAAAAACGCGGCATTCCGGCAAAGCGATTTGTATTTGAGCTGGGATCCCAACCATAAATGGCAAGTGCCGACAATCTACAACTGGAACCTTGTCCTGGAGCGCGACTTGCCTTCGAACTTCCTGGTGCGCGCGGGATACATAGGCTCTCGAACGAATCATCTGGGTGAGACGATAAACCAGGATCCCTGTCCACCATCCGCGACGGTATCGTGCTCGGGAACGCGGCGGAGACTGAACGCGCTCAAGCCTGCCGCCGACGTGTTGTTTGGCGATCTGCAGGTGGTCCCTTATGACATCAATTCCAGCTACCACTCGCTGCAACTCACCACTGAACGTCGCGGGAAGACTTTAACGGTTACCGGAAGCTATACCTGGTCAAAGAGCATTGATGACTTGCCACCTGCTCAAGGTCTCTATGGATTCGACGGAACCTATTCAGCGCGTCCGTGGGACGATCCTCTTCGTCATGCGTTCGATAATGGACCGTCAGAGTTCGACCACACGCACCGCTTCGTGTCGTCCTTTGTGTACCAACTCCCGATGCTTGGGGCAAGCAACGGCTTCGTCCGGAATACGTTGGGTGGTTGGCAGTTCAGCGGACTGGTCTCTGCTCAGACGGGACGGCCAATCACCCTCCTTTCAGGAGCCAATAGCAACACCGGTGGCTCTCGTATCGGAGTGGGACAGGACCGTCCGAATGTCGTCGGAAATCCGTATGGCCCGGGAGCATGCCCGGCAAACAGCACCACGGCTTGTCGCGACTGGATCAACCCGGCCGCGTTCACGACAAATCCGGCCGGCACGTTCGGAAATGTAGGCAAGGGAAGCCTGCGCTACCCCGGTTACTACAACTGGGATACCGGTCTGGGCAAAACGTTCAAATTTACCGAGCGCGTTGGGTTACAGTTCCGGGCGGAGTTCTTCAACGTATTCAATCGTGTGAATTTTGATGAATCTGACGTTGCAGGCACCGGTAATTTCCTGAAGTTCAACTCGGCCGGGAACTTCGGTGCGCTTAGAAAGGCGTATGACCCACGTATCGGACAGCTTGGATTGAAGCTGAGTTTTTAGAAGCGGCTCCCCACTGCCTCAATTTTAGAGTCGGCGGAAGGCCTTCAGAGCTTTCCGCCACTTTAATGCCTCAACTGAATCATTGATCGACTGAAATCTTCATGCGCTGCGTGCAAAGTGTGTATAGGAGAAGTGTTCTTTCGCTCACGTCGCGTTCCTCAATTTAAACTAAATTCAACGGGAGAAAAGTTGGGTTCGAACGGGGAGAATACTCGCAGGAGCTTCTTACATCTGGCCGCCGCCGGGCTTGCGGGCACTGCGGTAGGAGCCGTGCCGGGGTTATCGGCGCAGCAACCGCCCGCGACCGCTTCTGGCCCAACAAACTCGAAGTCTCTTCAGGACGTACGAACCCTTGGCGCAAAGGGCGATGGCACGACTGTCGATACGCCAGCCATTAACCGGGCCATTGATGCGATTGCAGCATCCGGTGGAGGGACTCTCCATTTTCCTGCCGGCACGTATCTTTGCTACACCATTCGTTTGAAGAGCAATGTTGCTCTCTATCTAGATCGAGGAGTAACCATTCTCGCGGCCGAGACCGGAGCGGGCGGACAGTACGATGCCGCCGAGCCGAACCAGTGGGACCACTATCAAGATTACGGCCACAGTCATTGGCATAACAGTCTCATTTTGGGAGAGGATATTCACGATTTTTCGATCCTCGGTCCCGGGCTCATTTGGGGAAAAGGTTTGAGCCGAGGCACGCGCCAGCAGCCCAAAGCCGAAGATCCGGGCGTAGGCAACAAAGCGATTTCCCTCAAGAACTGTCACAACGTCATTCTGCGGGACTTCTCCATTCTTCACGGCGGCCACTTCGGAATCCTCGCCACCGGCGTGGATAACTTCACGATCGATAATTTGAAGATCGATACCAATCGCGACGGCGTGGACATCGATTGCTGCCGCAACGTCCGCGTAAGCAACTGCAGCGTGAACTCTCCGTGGGACGATGGCATCTGCCTGAAGAGTTCTTTCGGACTTGGATACGCGCGGGCTACGGAGATGGTCACCATCAGCGATTGTCTGCTGACTGGAAGTTTCGAAGAGGGAACGCTGCTCGACGGCACCTGCAAGCCGTTCCCTGCCGAAGCCAGAGTGCCGCGTACCGGTCGAATCAAGTTTGGCACGGAATCGAATGGGGGCTTTAAGCGAATTACCGTCTCCAATTGTGTGTTCGATGGATGTCGCGGCATATCGCTGGAGAGTGTGGATGGTGCGCTGCTCGAAGATGTGACTATCACCAACATCAGCATGCGCGATATTGTCGAAGGCCCAATTTTTGTTCGGCTGGGCTCCCGCATGCGTGGACCGCAAGGGGTTCCTGTCGGATCGATCAAGCGGCTCCTCATTAGCAATGTCGTTTGTTCCAATGCGACCTCGCCGCAATGCTCGAGCATTACCGGAATTCCTGGACATGCGGTGGAAGAAATAAAGCTGAGCAACATTCTCATCGAGCATCGCGGCGGAGGTACTCCCCAGCAGGCTGCACTTCAGCCGGCGGAGAACGAGGCAAAGTACCCCGAACCCAACATGTTCGGTGATCTGCCGTCTCATGGTTTTTTTCTTCGGCATCTCAAAGGCATCGAGATGACTGACGTGAAGGTGCTTACGCAGCAACCAGATGCTCGTCCGGCATTCGTGCTCGACGACGTGCACGGTGCGGATTTTTTCCGCATCAAAACACCTAAGAATGCAAGCGGGCCTACTTTTGTGCTGAAAGGCGTGGAGGATTTTAGAGTCGCACAAAGCAACAACGTAGCGGACACACATTTGGAGAAGGTGGACAGTAAGAACTTGTGAAGCTCAAGTCAGAAGCAATAAACAGATCCGGCAGATGCGACTAGCCGATTCCCTCGAGCTCCCGGGGTCATAAACGGGCGTGAGGATTAAAGATTCTGGGGCAATCGCGAATTTCTTTTCGCCCAGTAAGGTCGAACATTATGGGATTCATCACCGAAAATTTTCTTCTAAAAACGAAAACGGCGCGTCGGCTTTATGAAGACTTTGCCGCCGAACAACCGATTCTCGATTATCACTGCCATTTATCTGCAAAGGACATTGCTGACAACCATCGCTTTCGTGACCTTACCGAGATTTGGCTCGAGGGCGATCATTACAAATGGCGCGCAATGCGGGCAAACGGCGTGCCCGAGAGGTATTGCACCGGGAATGCAAATCCGTATGAGAAGTTCCTGGCGTGGTCGCGGACGGTCCCACACACGTTGCGCAACCCGTTGTATCACTGGACCCATCTGGAATTGAAACGATACTTCGGCATCGACAAGCTGCTCGACGAGAACACAGCCGAAGAGGTTTGGAAGCGCGCGAACGAACAGCTTGCTGGTCGAGATCTCACCGTCCAAGGAATCTTGGACAAATTTCATGTGGTGGCGGTATGTACTACGGATGATCCGGTCCATTCGCTGGAGCACCACGAACGGATCCGGCGGACTGGCACCGGCACTGCGGTGTTTCCTACCTTTCGGCCGGATCGGGCGTTGCATGTGGAGGATGTCTCGACTTTTAACCAGTGGACCGACGAACTTGAGGCCGCGGCTAACGTCCATATCGGGCGTTTTTCCCACTTTCTCGACGCTCTAGGCAAGCGCCACCAGGACTTTCACGATCACGGTTGCCGCCTCTCTGATCACGGTCTCAAGCAATGCCATGCTGAACTCTGCACCCAAGCCGAAGCTGCAGCGATTTTCGACAAAGCACGAAGCCAGCAACAGGCCAGCCCCGAGGAAGCCGAGAAATTCGCCAGCTTCCTCATGCTCTTTTTCGGGCATCTGGATGCGGAGAAGGGATGGACGAAGCAACTCCATCTCGGCGCCTACCGCAATGCCAGCACGCGAGCGCTGCAGACGCTGGGCCGAGATACTGGTTTTGACGCGATTGGCGATTGGCCGCAAGCCGCTGCTCTTGGCCGATATCTCGACCGCCTAGATCAGGACAATCGGCTGCCGAAGATCATCGTTTACAACGTAAATCCTGCGGACAATTACGTCTTCGCGACCGTTGCCGGCAGCTTCCACGATGGTTCTATTCCGGGAAAGATGCAATTCGGTAGTGGATGGTGGTTCCTCGACCAAAAAGAGGGCATGGAGTCGCAGATGAACGCGCTTTCGAATTGCGGACTCCTCTCGCGCTTTGTGGGAATGGTCACCGACTCGCGCTCATTCATGTCCCACCCGCGCCATGAGTACTTTCGCCGCGTTCTGTGCAACCTGATCGGCACCGAAATTGAAGCCGGAGAATTGCCCGACAACGATGACCTGATCGGCTCCATGATCCGGAACATCTGCTTTGACAATGCAGCGAGATTACTCGAGCTTCCCATCCCGGAACGCACTCGCGTTGCGCAACCTATAGCGAGTGGCTCGGTCTAAGTTCGCAGCCAGGTCGAATGGATCAGCCACTCCGCTCTTGTGCCGTGACTGATCGCGATCATCTGCTGCCAGCCCCTCTGCTACCAGCCCCTCGCAGCCTTGAAGCTCGGCTCCCGCGAGTGAACTGGGCCCGGGTACCACGGAGGCATCTTCGGCGTCCATTCCGTTCATCCTTGGGCATCTCCGACGAAAACTCACTGCGCTTCGGGAACAAAGACTGTCCGAAACTCCTGCCCACGCAAGCGACTACAATAAATACAGCCTTTTATCGACTTCACCCAGCGGTATGAGCTCGTGAAAACCAGCATTTTTGAGATCTTTAAGATTGGAATTGGCCCGTCGAGCTCCCACACTATGGGGCCGATGCGGGCGGCGCGTGACTTTGTTCAGCGCATTGCCGAGGCTGGAAATCTTGAAAAGGTTTCGCGTCTCGCCACCGAACTCTTCGGCTCGCTGGCGCTCACCGGTCGTGGACACGCGACGGATCGCGCGATCATCCTGGGGCTCTCGGGGGAGTCGCCGGATCTGATCGACCCCAGCAAGATCGAGTCGCTGGTCGAGGAGGTTCGACACAGCGGCGCCATCGGTCTGCTCCACAGGCAGCAAGTCAAGTTCGAGGAGGCTGCCGATCTGGTATTCCGCACTACAGAGACGCTGCCCGGTCATTCGAATGGCATGCGCTTCACCGCTTTTTCTTCCGATGGGTCCGTCGTGGATACGCAGATTTACTACTCAGTCGGTGGAGGTTTCATCAGCCGAGAAGGCGAGCAGCCTGCGCAGGCGAATGCAGCGGGGCGACCACCCGTTCCGTATCCATTCTCGAGTGCTGATGACTTGCTGCGCATCGGCGAAGAGAACGGAATGTCGGTTTGGGAAATCGCTCTGGCAAATGAGAAAGCCTGGAGAGTGGAATCCGAGATCAGAGATTCTCTGCGCCGAATTCATCAAACGATGGAAGCATGCATCGATCGTGGTCTGCGCACCGAGGGCATCCTTCCGGGTGGTTTGAAGGTGCGCCGGCGGGCTCCGCGCCTGTTTCAAAAGCTCAGCAAGCAGAGCGGCTCCGATCCGCTGGCGCCTATGGACTGGGTCAACGCTTTTGCTATGGCCGTCAACGAAGAAAATGCTGCTGGAAGCCGCGTCGTAACTGCTCCTACTAACGGAGCGGCGGGCATCATTCCTGCTGTCGGCCGATATTATCTGCGTTTCATCCCGGACGCGTCGGACGAAGGTATCTTCCGGTATCTGCTCACCGCAGGGGCGATTGGCATTCTCTATAAGGAGAACGCTTCCATTTCAGGTGCTGAAGTTGGATGCCAGGGAGAAGTTGGAGTCGCCTGTTCAATGGCGGCAGGTGGACTCGTCGCCGCTATGCGCGGCACCAACGCGCAAACCGAATACGCCGCCGAGATCGGCATGGAACATAATCTGGGAATGACCTGCGATCCAATTGGAGGCTTGGTGCAAATTCCATGTATCGAGCGCAACGCCATGGGTTCAGTGAAGGCGATCAATGCCGCTCGGATGGCGATGAGCGAAACCGGCGAGCACAAGGTTTCGCTCGATCAGGTGATCGAGACTATGTATCGCACCGGGCAGGACATGCAATCGCGCTACAAGGAAACTTCGCTCGGCGGTCTCGCCCTGAACATCATCGAGTGCTAGAACCAGCAACTCTGCCTTACACCTCAGCTCTCAACCAACAACTCTGCTTGCCTTGCAGTGTCGTTCTTAAGCGCCCACACGTGAACAATCGTTAACAATTGACACGCGGCGCGGGACGCATCCGACACAGCACAAAAGAGTTGGCACCAAATTGCCATTGACGAGCAGCAGCTTGGCAACTTCCTGAACTGCTGCTCCATCCGACCACTCAGACCATATCGATTACGTTGAGGGCCCTTATGTCAGGTTTCCGGATTTGGCGTCTCTTTGCTTCAACAGTCTTGCTTCTTGCGGCAATGGTGATGGCCGGTTGTATGGGTTTGGTCGGCAGTAGCAATAATGGCAGTAGCAATAATGGTGGAGGCAATCCGGCTGCTCCAACTCCGTCCAATCCAAATCCTGGTCCGAACCCGAATCCGAATCCCACTCCAAATCCGACGCCTCCTAATCCGACTGCCAGCATTGCTGTCACTCCCACGACGGTGCAATCCGGCGGGACCGTGACTGTGAGTTGGCAAACACAAAACGCCAACACCATCGCCCTGACGCAAAACGGAACGTCCGTACGGCTCGACGGCAACCCGGTAACTTCACCCGGAATGCAGTTCACGCTCAACACGGTAGGGACCACGACATTCACATTGACGGCGACGGGGCCGGCGGGAACTCAGCCGGCTACGTCTTCGGCCTCAGTGACGGTGACCGCACCTCCGCCGCCAGCTGGGCCAACTGCAACTCTCACCGCCACGCCGACCACCGTGACCGCCGGAGGAGCGGTGACGCTCAAATGGACGACAACGAATGCGAATAGCGTAAAGCTGACTCAGAATGGACAGGACGTACCCATCGGCGCAGGTCAAACGACCACGGTCGTGACCTTGAACCAGGTGGGCACGACGGCGTTTGTCCTGACGGCGACTGGAGCACAAGGAGCGACTGCCACCGCGCAAGCTTCGGTGCAGGTGACCGCGGCGACGTCGCCAGGAGACATCAGTGCCGTAAACCACATCATCTTCCTGGCACAGGAAAACCGCAGCTTCGACGTTTATTTCGGCAAACTCAATGAGTACCGCGCAAAGTTTGGCCTGTCGCGCGAAGTTGAGGGATTGCCGGATGACTGCCTCAGCTCCAATTCGAATTGGACGGTGAAGTGCAGCGCAATGAACAAAGCGCCAAATGCGGCAGGTGTCCCAACCACTCCCATCTACGCTTTCCATTTGAAGACGATGTGTATTGAAAATACCAGCGCGGACTGGATCGTCTCGCGATGGGCATTCAACGCCGAAAATCCCAGCTCCGATACTCCCCTCATGGATGGCTTCGTCATCGGGGCGGCCAGCGCCACGCCAGGCGCACCGGGAACGAATCCAACCATTCCCGACAAGCAGGGGATCCGAGCAATGGGGTTCTACACAGCGCAGGACCTGGAGTACCACTATTGGTTGGCAACACAGTTCGGAGTCGCCGACCACTGGTTTTCTCCGGCGCCGTCTCGTACGGATCCAAACCGCTATTTCCTTGTAGGAGCAACGTCCGGCGGCTATGCATATCCGATAGCCGGTACCGAACCCTCGATTCATGCGCCTACAATTTTCGATCGTCTGGAAGCTGCCGGCGTCTCCTGGAAGATCTATAGCAACGAGCTATACACGTCTGCCGCCGCATTCACAGGTTTCATGGGCAGGTTCGGCCCCAATGGTGCTAGCCCGCACATCTTCAAGCTCGCGCAGTTCGATACAGATGTTGCCGGCGGCACATTGCCGGCGGTTGCTTATATCGAGAGAGCAGACAACGATGAGCATCCCGGGTTGGGTGCCAATATTCAGGCTGGCGTGAAAGACACCGCTCGATTGATCAATGAAGTAATGAACAGCTCCGCTTGGAAAGACTCAGTTTTCATCCTCACCTTCGACGAAGCAGGTGGGCTCTACGATCATGTGCCACCGCCAACGAATGTGCCTAGTCCGGACGGCATCAAGCCGGTAGATATCTGCACCAGCGCCTCCGATCCACGTTGTGCGAACGCGAAATTTACGCACGGCACGCCACCATACGATCCCGATGGAAACTTCACCAGGTACGGATTCCGTGTTCCGACTGTCGTGATTTCTCCGTTTGCCCGGCCGGGATATGTGTCGCATCGGGTGACTGATTCGACGTCATGGCTGAAGTTTGTCGAAACGCGATTCAAACTGGCGCCGCTCACAGCACGTGACGCGGCCGCCTCTGACATGCTGGACTTCTTCGACTTCCAGAATGCGCCATGGAAGAAACCGCCAAGCAATCCGCCGGCAACTCCAATCGGCCAGTGCTACGACGGCNTGCCATAGGTCCCGCACTGACCTCGCAACCGCGTATCCGGGATCATGATAGAGACGCAGCATGCTGCGTCTCTACCAGCTCCTGGAGTATCCGTCGCGGCTCATCTCCACTGGAAAACAACGCCTGCATCGGCGAAAATACCGCTACAGCAACCCTTGTTTGCGAAGACGGCCAAGACATCGAGGCGGAGTTAAGGAATCCCACGGATGAAGACGGTGTTCGTCGTTGGTGCGGGACCAGCCGGACTTTTCGCGGCACAAAAGATTGCGCAAACCGGTCATCAGGTAGTCATCCTCAATCGTGACATCAAGCCCGGCGGTCTCGCCGAGTATGGAATCTATCCCACCAAGGACAAGATGAAAGTCGGGCTGCGCAAGCAGTTCGCCAAGGTATTGTCCCTGCCGAACGTTCACTACCTCGGACATGTCTGCGTCGCGGAGCAGGGCTGCTTACGCCTCCATGAGCTGCATCAATTTAATCCCTCGGCAATGGTCTTTGCCGTCGGCGCACAGGGCACAAAGAAGCTCGGTCTCGAAGGTAGTTCAGCGCGTGGCGTGTACTCGGCGAAGGACTTCGTCTATTTCTACAACCAGTTGCCGCCTTTTTCTGCGCAGGACTTCTCCACCGGCAAACGTGTGGCAGTCATCGGCATGGGCAATGTTGCGATCGATCTCGCTCACTGGTTACTCGTCGATGCTGCGGAGAAGCCGGACGAGGTGATCATCGTCGCGCGTCGCGGGCCGTTTGAAGCGAAATTTGACCAGAAGGAGTTTGCGTTCGTCGAGAAGTACCTGGATCGTGAAGCCCTTCAAGCGGAGCTGCAGCGGATAAGGCCGCAGCTCGAGGCCGTTGGTCAGGACATCAACAAAGTTGCTCAGGATACATTTCCTATTTTGGCAAAGCCGCAGAGCGAGCGTCCCGGGCCAGGAAAACTGTTGTTCCGCTTTCTGAGCTCTCCTCTTTCTATCCATACTGACTCTGAAGGGCGCATCAACCTTCTGAGAGTCAGCGAAAATCTATTGCTGCAGCGCGGAGACAGCATCGCCTGCAAAGCTACTGAGCGAACCGCCGACCTCGATGTCGATACCATGATTTTCGCCATCGGCGACGCGGCCGATCCGGGCGTCGGGTTGCCTTGCGGCCCGGAAGGATACCTGATCAATCCCGATCTCACCGATCCACATCGCGCGGCCTATGAAGTCTTTGACAACGAACGGAGCTGCGCAATGGAGGGCGTATATGTCGTGGGCTGGGCACGTAAAGCCAGCGAGGGCCTTGTGGGGATCGCACGACACGATGCCGAGGTAGGCGCGGTACACGTGCTCAAGTATCTGGAGAACGCTCCCGAAAAGGAATCATGGCCGCCTCAGCAGATCAAGCGATTCATTGAAGGGAAGGGTGTTCGCGTGGTCGACAAAGCCGACCTTGAATATCTTGCCAAAGCGGAAGAGGAGCAGGCACGCGCGAGACGAGTCGCCTGGTTCAAGTTCTCCGATGATGAAGCAATGCTAGCCGCAATCGATGAGCAGAAAGAGCGTGCAAAGGCGCTGGTATAGCTTTACTTCCTCCAACCGCCCCACGGCCGGCGTCGCTCAAACCCGCTGAAAGGCGGCTTAGAAGCCACTCTGTGCTGCTGCGCCTGACGTCGTCTTAAGTTGTGCCAGGATCTCGTCTGCTGTTCGCAGATCAGGTACTGAGCTGCTCACGCGACGATACACTTCCCGTCCATTTTCATCTAGCACGAGGGTAGTCCGGAGCGCGATGTCTTCACCTTTGTATCCCTTCGGATGCAACAAGCCGTATGCGCGGATGACCTTTGCATCCGGATCGCTGAGCACCGTCAGGTTTTCGTGTGCGACTTGCTCCCACACCTTGCGATTCTGTGCAACGTCGTCAACGCTGATGGCTACTACCCGGGCATTCTGCGCGTCAAAATCACTCTTCCGCTGCGCGAACTCGCGCAGTTGCTTCATGCAAAACGGTCACCAGTATCCGCGATAGAAATACAGGACAACCTTGTGGCCTCGTTGGGATGCCAGGTTGAAATCCTTGCCGGCTGCGTCGCGCAGCGTGAAGTCGGGTGCAGCTTGATGAGTCGCGCTAGCGATCTGCGCTTTTGGATAGAGATAAAGCTGCGAGAGTACGAATACTCCCAAAGCGATCACTACCACGCCCACACCAATGAGGGTTTTCTTGAGCATTGTATGGAAATTCTGCCGCAGCAGGCGCTCACCTGTCCATCAGAAAGTGCCGGTCGCGTGTCTCGTCTTTCGAAGTGATACCATTTGCGCCCAATGTTATCTCGCCGTAAGTTTCTGCGACTCTCCGCCACGGCTGCTGGATCAATCGCCGTAAACCCGTTCTCACTCGCTGCCCCGCTACCTTCGATCGGCGTCCAGCTGTATACCGTCCGCAAAGAGGCAGAGGGGAACCTGCCGCAGGTGCTCCGGCAGATTCGAGCGATCGGCTACGACAAAGTTGAGACCTACTGGAACGTCTATTCGCATCCCGCCAAGGAGTTACGAAAGATGATCGCGGACGCCGGTTTGACAGTGCCCAGCGGTCATTTCGATTACGACGGTCTCTCTGGCAAGTTCGGATACGCGAAAGAACTGGGCCTCGATTTTGTTGTTTGCCCAATGCTGCCGAAGCCGATGTGGGACTCGCTTGAGGGTTTCCAGCGCGCTGCGGATCAATTCAACCGCTGGGGAGAACGGGCGAAGAGCATGGGCATGCGCTTCGCATTCCATAACCACAACTATGAATTTCGCCATTTTGGCCAGACCACTGGATTTGACACTCTGGTTGAGCGCACGGATCCCAAATTGGTTTTCTTCGAGATGGACTGCTATTGGATTACGCAGGCAGGGGAAGATCCCGTGGCCACGCTTCGCAGGCTAGGGCAACGAATTCGCTTGCTTCATATAAAGGACCGCAAGCCTGGCTTTGCGCCATCACAGGAGCTGAACGATGCCGCCGAACACTTCACCGAAGTCGGCAACGGCAGCATCGAGTGGAAGAGCGTCCTGGCGACCGCGCGTGCGAGCGGCGTCGAGCAGATGTTTGTGGAGCAGGACGAGAGTGAGCGCCCGCCTGTGGAAAGCCTACGTATCAGCTATCACAACCTGCAAAAACTCACACAATAACGGGTTGGCAGTTGAACTGCTGCGAACCGGTCCTTTGGGACGATTCACGTTAGTAACTTCCGAACAGTCACAAAGGGAAGAATAATGTCTACGTGAGTCGCGACCAAAAAATGTTGCTGGCGGGTGTGGCGATGTTGGTCGCCGCGGTTTTCTTCTTACGCAATGCCTACATGCACTCGAGCAACTCGCCAGTCGCGGAGGCGGCAACTCCCGTTTATGCCAGCACATCGGTTCCGCCACCGGATACGCCGCACGCCGAAATACCGTCATCGCAGGGCAGCGCCTACGAATTCGTTCCCAAGAACCGCTCTTCACTCGAAGAAGAGATCATTACTCGTGCGAAGGATGCGCCAGCCTCGATGCTGGACTCCGCGCTTCCACATCAGTCGGTTGGATATTGGATAGCGCATGCCGCTGGTCCTTATGCCCGCCTCGCCTGGGAGGTCAACAGCTGTGCGACGCCTCACAAGCAAGACGACTCCTCGCCGGTTTGTGCGCAGGCCAACCTGGAGTTCTCAAATGGAACTAAGTTCCAGCTACTCGTGTTGCTCGGCGATCAGCCTCTGAATGCCGCAGGACCAGTCAAGTATTCCCAGCCCTCACTGCTTTGGGCTTTCTACCAAAAAAGACGTGGAGCACTTACTCCTGCTCCTCTCGGTTTACTGCAGCGCATAGCACAAGAAAATCAGCAGTAAGCAATAACCGATTAAGCAGCAGCGCAAGCTGTGCCCCAGCCGCCCTCGGCCGTTCTGGGCAATAGCTTCTTTCACGTCGCCAGGAGTGACTGCGCGTTCACCCGATCACCCCATTTCACATGCTACGATTGCCGCTCTCTTCTTGAGGACGCATTTGGCATCAGCAGTGGAAGTGCCAAACCCGGAACGCAGGCGTGGGCGGCTGCTGCAGATTCTCGGCTTCGGGTTTGGCATCGCTGTAATCGTCGGCAACACCATTGGCGCTGGCATTCTGCGCACGCCGGGCGATGTCGCCACGCAGCTGCCTGACCGCGCGCTCTTCCTGGCGGTGTGGATCGCCGGCGGACTCTTTACCTTTCTCGGCGCGATGAACATCACGGAATTGGGGACGATGTTGCCGTATTCCGGCGGACACTACACGTTTGCCCGTCATGCGTTGGGCGAGTATCCGGGGTTCGTCATCGGGTGGACCGACTGGCTTTCCAGTTGCGGCAGCGAATCGGCAGTTGCCGTTGTAATGGGCGAGTACATGGGGATCCTCTTTCCTCCCCTGCTGGGAAAGTCGCGAGCGATCGCAGCCATCATCGTGCTGTTATTGGCAGCGCTCCAGTGGCGCGGAGTGCGCTGGGGCAGCGGATTTCAGCAGTTCAGCACGCTGTTAAAAGGCTTCGCGTTTTTCGCATTTGTTGCCGCCTGCTTTGTTTTTTCCCCCGGTGTCTCTCCACCCGCCGCGAGTTCGGCTGCCCGGATGCCGCATGGTTGGGCATTATTCGTTGCCTTCTTTCTCGCCATGCAGTCGATGATCTACACCTACGACGGTTGGGCCGGCGTTATCTATTTCTCTGAGGAAGTTCGAAACCCAGCGCGGAACATTCCGCGATCGATGTTCGGCGGCGCATTGGCTGTGGCCGCCATTTACGTTTCAGTCGCCTGGGCGATTGTGCATGTGCTGCCCATCGAGGCCGTGGCTGGACAGAGCATGGCGTTAGGCGCAGCCGCCGATCGCATGTGGGCTGGTCAAGGAACGCGCCTGATAGCCGCGCTGACGGTCATTTCCGTAGTCAGCTTCATGAATGCATGCCAGCTGCTGGCATCCCGCGTTCTCTACGCGATGGCGCGCGACAAGCTGATCATCGGCGGCGCCGACGCTGTGAACCGCGGTGGGACGCCCACGGTCGCTCTTGCGCTCAGCACTGGGGCCGCGCTGATGTTCGTTCTCTACGGCGGATTCAACAAGATCATCGCCGTGCTGGCATTCTTTTTTGCCATTAACTACATCGCTGATCTGATCTCCATCTTCGTTCTACGCCGCCGAGAACCCAATCGGGAAAGGCCGTACCGCGTTCCCGGCTACCCGTGGACCACGGCGCTGACGCTCCTGATCTATGCGGCTTTTCTGGCAAGCATCTGCGCGGCAGATACACGTAACAGCGCGTACGCGCTGCTGCTTCTGGCGGCGAGCTACCCGGCTTTCAGATTGCTGAAGAGAATGTTGGCAAGGCCCACCCGGTTGTGAGCTAATGTAAGCCTGTCATCCTAAGGCCCACCCTTGGCCGAAGGATCTCCCGGAGTATTTCAGACTGTAATGTCCCGTGATGGCTCTTTACCCCGATTCTGGCGGAAAGAGCCACGACATCGCGATTTCCGACTGAAGCATGTCGGGAGATGCTTTGGCCAAATGCCGGCCTCAGGAAGAATATTCCTTTAGACCTGCGCATCCAAAGACATCCCAGTCCTATCTGGGAAAGCCGGGTTACTTTTTCTTTTTCTTCCCAAACAGCCCGATAATGTCCCCCACCGGGTTCTGTTGTTGTTGCTGCTGCTGAGCAGTTCCTTGTTGTCCATTGGCAGGCTGCTGCTGGTCCGCTTCTGGCTGCTGTTGTTTGCCGCCGAGCGCTCCCAGAAGTCCCTGCACCGGATTGCCCTGCTGCTGTCCACCTTTGCCGCCCAGCAATCCTGACAGCCCGCTGGTGAGCGCGGCCGGATTCCCGCTGGTGGGAAGTAGATTGTTCAGCTTCATCTGCGCAAGCTTCTCAACGTCAGGAGCGATGATCGGCTTATTCACCGATCCCGTGACGATCACCGGAATCACCAGTTCGCCATTTTTGTTGGCGAGCGCGGTGTTGAGATAGCCGCCGATGCCGGTGCCGCCGACCTTCTGGCTGAGATCACGACCGAGCACCGCATTGACGTGCATGTTCAGCGCTTCGGTAACCAGATCTACGATGCCTTGCGCGCCGAGCGTTCCGCCATCGATGACTGCCTGTAAGTTGTTGGTGTTGGCTACACCGTTCTTAATATTGATGAGCCCGCCGAGCTTCACGATGTTCGTGAAGCCTTGCGATGGGCCTGACTGAGAAAACTTGCCGATCGAAGCCAGCTCATGCAACAGATCGACGCCTTGGAATTTTCCATTCCCGGTGTTGAAGTTGACGTCACCGTTGAGGGTGCGCATCAGATTCCCCGCCGGGTCCCCGGAGAAGGTGAGGTTCGATTTGAAGTTGCTCAGCACTAGCTGATCAAACAGGATGGTGCCGACACTGAGGGTTCCGGTTCCTCCCAAATGGGAGATGGCATTGCCCGCTGGACGTGACTGCGCATACGCAGAGGGTATGAGTGAGAATCCATCGAGCGATGCGCGTTTGGGCGCATTTCCCCCCGTGATCTGCTGAAGCTCAGTGATGTTGAGCTTATCGGCGTTCAGCGCGAATTGAATCTGCGGTGCGGAGAAGTTGCGAACCGTGGCAGTGCCAGTGGCGGTGGAGCTCCCCAACGATGCCTGCATATTCTCCAGCACGGCCGAGTTCTGCGCAAAGCGCAGCTTGGCCGTCTGTACCTGCAGAGGCTTGGTCAAGGTAGGCGTGTTGATGGTTGCATTCTGCAACGATCCAGTGCCGCTATACACCAGACGATCCGTCTGCTTGATTGGCCCTTGGACGTGAGCGTCAAGCGAGAGCGATCCCGATCCGCTCATTCCTTCCACGGCCGAGACGCCGTATGCCTTTGCAATGTTGATCAGTTCGCCTAAATTCGCGTTGGAAGTACGAATGGTCGCATCAATCACACCGTTAGGCGTGGCGTAATGNGAGAATGCGAAATTCCCATTCAGCGAAGTNCCTCCGCTCTGTGCCGTGAAGTCGTTGGACTTCACCACGTCAGGCGTGAGTGACAGATTGATCGCCGGTACCTTCACTGGCTGCGGAATATCCTTGCCGCTGACAACGAGATTCTGCGCGCTTAAATTGCCGTTCAACGCGGGCTGGTCGGCCGCTCCGCGGGCCTGAATGTCGGCATTGAGATTCCCCGCGACTTGCGTTCCTGGATTAAAGGCAACGCCGAACGCTCCGGCGAGCCTCGCCAATTCACTGATCGAGGCATTNCTCGCCNTCACCTGAACATTGAGCTGGGCCGGGGTGGCTTTTGTATTCACCTCTCCGCTCATGCTGATCGGAGTGGGACCTAGATTCAGGTTGAGCTTGGAAATTCGGATTATGTCGGTGTTCAGGTTGTCGCTGATGTTGTAATCGGCCTTGATGGGATATCCGATTTCGACACCGCGGACGCGCACATTGTTGAGTTCCAGATTTCCCGTGGAGTTCATATCACCGTTGTCATTGCGGACGCTGGCTTCGCCGCTAGCGATAGCGTCGTACTGCTTGAGTTGAGGTGAGTTGAGGAACTTCTGTACTCCTTGGAGCGAGACCTGGTTAAGTTTGAGGCGCCCATCCAGATGAGTAGCCAGTGAGTTCTGCGAGTTGAGCGGGCCGCCCGAACCATCGAACTTCAGATATTGGTCGCCCTGCCCGGGAAGGTGCGCCGCCACCGATAGGTTGAACGGCTTTCCGGGCGCGTAGTCGGAAAGAGCAACATCGATGTGGTCGTACACGCTGCGGCTCTGATGCTTCTGCTCGTCAGTGATGGCAACTTGGCCATTCGTGATCTTCAATTCGGAGAGTGAGAGCGCCTGGCTGGAGCCCTTGTTGGCAGCCGCGTTGTTGTTGGGAGCTCCAGCATTGGCCGGAGCCGCCGGTGAAGGTTTTCCGCCCGGAGCTGAGCTCGGCTGCGCTGCCGCAGAATTGGGTGCAGGATTCTGCTCGCCTTGGAGGCTTGCGAAATTCCAGACCCCCTGGGCATTGCGTACTAATTCGATTTTGGGATCGACCAGCTCGACCGAGTTCACCTGAATCTCATGGTGCAACAAAGGCAGAAGCTTCGCGCTCACTGCCAATTGCTGCGCTGAGGCGAATGGACGTCCCGTGTTGAACTTTGCATCCTCGCCGATCTCTGCATTCGAGACAGCGATCGAGAACGGCAGCAACTTCAGCTTCAAATCGCCGAGCTTTACGGGACGGTGGAGCTTCTGCTGCAGTTCCGCCTGGATTTTGTCGTGGTATTGGTTCACGTTGACGAGGGAGGGCAGCGCGAAAATCGCGATTGCGACGAGCAGTACGAGAGCGATCAAGATACCGAATAGCTTGCGCATAACGTCCTCTTTCTATTCCGTGCGGAAACTACAGCTTCGAGCACGAGAGAAGGCAGCAGAGTTGCCGCTGCACAGTACTCCAGACGAAAGGCCTAAATGATTGGAACATAAAGGGCGGAACCCCGGTTGCACTCAGAAAGCGAAATAGTCCACCAGCTCTGCCAGCAGTCACACTTAGCGACGGTTCGGCGTTCCGTGCCAGCCGAAGTGTCACCTGCGTGTACACCTCCAGTTAACCGTTACCGGCGTAATCCCTGGCGGCATTAATCCTTTGTGATGGGCTTCATGCCATGCCTAAACTGCCCGCGAGCATGAAGAAGAAGACACTTACGTTCGCGCTGTTTCTCGTCTCGGCAGCAACCCTGCCTGTGCAGGCCCAGCACAAGGTATTCGACTGGGTGCGGGACACCGACGAACTCGTGCGGCTCACTCCCGGTCTGCGGCAGAAGACCCATCTCTACAACCCAGGTCAGGGAGGCTCGATCAAGCTCGAAGTGACGGCTCAGAAGCCGGTCACGATTGCCGTGGTGCAGCGCCGCGATTGGGACAACGCAGGGCAAGAAGCTAACGCGACCTATCGGCCCGCGGCCATTGACAGCCTGCAATACCGCTGTATGCAACAACACGTTCTAAGCACAACGTACAGCTGCGATCTTCGGGCCTCTGACGATTCAATGGCGCTGATCCTGCGTGATGAACGCGAGTTTGACCACGCCGTCCTTGCCTCAGTTGGACAGGTTTTGCGTGTTCCTCAAACGGCCAATGCGTTTGGCAGCTCGAATGAAGTCCGGCTGCAGTATTACCGCTGGAGTTGCGTGGAAAACTGCTATCCGCCGCAATTCCGGGGCGTGCGTCTGGCCAAGGAAAAATATGCGTTGAGCAACATGCTGAAGCTGTACAGCTTGCCCCTGCCGGAGCACGACGGCGAGCAGGTGGATGTGAAAGTGAAATCGTCGGTGCCCATGCTCATCGCAGTGGTGCCCACGGCGATCGCTCAACAGCTCTACAGCCAGCCCGAGATGCTGCAGTCCGCGGTTGCTGGGGGAATTTGCCAGCAGCGGGCGGCGCAGTCAGTAAACTTCGGATGCCAACTGAGCGCCAACGCCGCAGCTCAGTCCCTGATTGTTCTTCCGGAACCCAACGCCAACCTTCCCAAAAAAAGCAAAGCGGAGGTTGAAGTCACGTCGGTGAAGTGCGTCGCGAATTGCCAGCCGCTGCGCGCAAATTAACTTCGTACAAATTCCTCTGCAAGACGACACAAGGTCGGTTACCAGTGTGACTTAAACACTGGATCGATTCACCCCACAGCAACCACGGCACGAGCACCTGAATTGCGCTCTTTTTCCCTGATTGTTAAACTATTTTCTTGGCCATCACAGGTTGTTCCCTCCCTGGCTCATAATCCAGAAACCAAGGATCGTTCTTCGTGCAGAGTTATACCCGTCATCAACTGAAGGAAGATAAATTTCAAGAAGTTACGCGTGGCGCCATTCAACGGGCACAGGCGCATCGTCAGCAACTTACACTCGGTGCCATCGTGGTGTTGGTAGTAGTACTGGCTGCCGGAGGCTACGGCTACTGGCGCAGTCAGCAGGATGAGCAGGCCAGCGCCGCAATGGGCCTGGCAATGAACACCTACGCGGCGTCCATTCGCGCTCCAGGAGCGTTGGCCGATCCCAGTTTTCCCAGCTTCACCAGCGCCGCCGAACGAGATAAAGAGGCGGAGAAGCAGTTTCAGGCGGTTGCAGACAAGTATCCGCACACCGACACGGGAAAAAACGCGCTGTACATGGCAGCGGCAGCCGCGCTCGACGGTGGTCAGTATTCCGATGCTGAGGCCAAGTTCAAGAAGGTTGCGGACTTTCGCGACAAGAATCTAGCGGCGCTGGCCAAAATGGGACTTGCGTCGGTGTATCAGGCGACGAATCGCGATCAGGAAGCCATCAACACCTACAACGAGTTAATGAAGAAGCCAACCGAATCTGTATCGCGCGAACGAGTTCAGTTCGCATTGGCCGCGCTGTACGAACGCAAAGACCCAGCCCAGGCAAAGAAGATGTACGATCAACTCGCGAATGATAAACAACCCGTCGTGGCACAGCTTGCGAAGCAACGGCAGTCAGAATTGGGAACAAAATAGTTCGAACGTTACGTCTTAGCCCGGCGACTCGCCGGGCTTTTCTTTTATGCCGGGTTTTCTTTATGCCCGGCTTTTCTGATGAAAGATGAGGACCTGATCACTTGCTCTGAGGAGGCGCAGGCATGATCAGCAGCGCGCGGGCAGCTCGATAAATGAAGAAGAGGGCGACGGCCTGCAGAACGTGGTACAACGCGTTGTGATTGAAGTAGCGTGGATGAAGCGATACGTTGGCTTGCTGGAGCCTCGACGCTAGAACGCTTACCAGCAATCCTGCCGCTCCCAGCGCCACACTCGGCACGCCAGTGCGCAGATAGGTACAGACGAAAGCAATGCAGAGAAACACAAGTCCGACGACATAATCAAGAATGGCGATGCGGAATTCGGCGCTCCAGAACAGAACTGCACATAGGTAAAGAGCGAACATTCCTACTGCGGCAAGTATCAGGAATCTCGCTGCCCGCGGCGGTAGCAACAGATGGGCTGCGATCCCGAACTCGGATAGACCGGTCACTCCGAGCAGAATCATGGTGCCGTACCAAACCACAATCCTGACACCTGAGTGAGGATCAGTGAGAAAGCCGTGAACAGTGCCGCCTAATGCCGCAGCTAAGGCAATCGAGCTAAAGAGCAGCAGGAACCAGCGCGTGAGCGGATGCGAACGATTGCGGCGGTGAATCCAAAAGCAAAATAGGCAGCTCTCGAGAAACAATCCGTAATCGGTGAGAGCTACATCGGGCTCGGCAATCATCTGCGGCGCTGAAGCGGCTTGAGTATACGCGCTTCGGGTCTCACTG
>C688J18823_10000351_pt1 | contig 26476 bp, 30 predicted proteins | sample HopSoiMetagenom1_FD_18823 | JGI IMG/M metagenome (IMG submission 18823) | reverse complement strand
ACCCCTATCCATTCGCGCGCCGCATGTCCACCCTCGACCACCTCACCAACGGACGTATCGGCTGGAACATCGTCACCGGCTACCTGCCCGCGGCCGCACGCAACATGGGCCAAACCGACCAGCCGGCCCACGACGCCCGCTACGACCATGCCGACGAGTACCTCGAGGTGCTCTACAAGCTGTGGGAAGGGTCGTGGGAGGACGACGCGGTGGTCCGTGACGCCGCCCGGGGCGTGTTCACCGATCCTGGGAAGGTGCACCACATCGGCCACCAGGGAACACATTTCAGCGTGCCGGGCGTGCACCTGTCCGAACCCTCACCGCAACGCACTCCGGTGATCTATCAGGCCGGTTCATCACCGCGCGGGGTACGGTTCGCCGCAGAGAACGCCGAGGCGATATTCACCGCCTCACCGACGAAGGCGATCCTGCGTAACACCGTCAACACCATCCGGCAGGAACTCGAGATCGCCGGGCGTGACCCGTATTCGGTGAAGATCTTCAACCTGTCGACCGTAGTCACCGCCGCCACCGACGAGGAGGCGCACGCGAAACACGCCGGATACCTGTCCTACGGCGATCCCGAGGGCGCGCTCGTATTCATGTCCGGCTGGATGGGCGTCGACTTGGCGCGTTACGGCCTCGACGAACCGGTCGGCAACGTGGACTCCAACGCTATCCTTTCGGCGGTGGCGGCCTTCCAGTCCGCCGATCCCGACGGTCGCGAATGGGCGGTCCGTGATATCGCCGAGTGGGGCAAGATCGGCGGTATGGGCCCGCTTTTCGTGGGTTCTGGCGCGCGCGTGGCGGATTCGCTACAAGAGTGGGTCGAGGAGACCGATGTCGACGGGTTCAACCTGGCTTACGCGATCACGCCTGGTTCGTTCGCCGACTTCATCGACCACGTGGTGCCGGTTCTGACCGAGCGCGGCGCGTACCAGTCGTCGTACACACCGGGCACACTGCGCCACAAGCTGCTGGGCCGTGGTCATCGGCTGCCTGAGGACCATCGAGGATCGCGCTACCGCGTAGGTGGGCCACTGTCGACGATCATCGACCGGCCGTCCACGCTGCCGTCATCGTCGGCGTCGACCGCATCACAGCCGACACGCGGACGCTGACATGACGATTCAATTGCACTGGTTTCTACCCACCTACGGCGGCGAAGGCGTCGTGCCGATCCTGCGTGTACGCGGGCTGTTCAAGGGTGACGCGAACATGGCAGCGCCGGCGGCAATTCCGTTCGTCGGCTCGGCCCGATGACGCGCATCGCGTCCGCCGACGATGCACTCGAGGTCGCGGCCAAGCTGGCCGCGGAGTTCGACGCCGAGGCCGCCACACGTGATGCGGATCGCCGGCTGCCCCACGATCAGGTGCAGGCACTCAAACGCTCTGGCCTGCTGGCGATTACCGTACCGAGGCGGTACGGGGGCATCGCGGCGTCGGCAACGGTGCTTGCCGAGGTGATCAGGTTGATCGCGCACGCCGACCCGTCGCTGGCCCAGATTCCGCACTCCCACTTCGTTTTTCTCGAGGCACTTCGGTTACAGGGCAGCGACGTGCAGAAGTCATACTTCTATGACCTTGTGCGCTCAGGGTCACTGTTCGCTAACGCACAGTCCGAACGCGGCCCCCATGCCATCGATGTCGATACCACCACACTAGTGCGGCAGCCGGCCGGCGACTACGTGTTGTCCGGGCGCAAGTTCTATTCCACCGGTGCGCTGTTCGCCGACTGGGTGGTGGTCCGGGCGTCCTTGACGGACGGATCGACGCAACCACCCACAGCGTCAACGCCGAAGGCCATCGCGTTCGTTGCACGGGATACCGAGGGACTCGAAGTCGTCGACGACTGGGACGGGATGGGACAGCGCACCACCGCATCCGGCACCGTCACGCTCGACGATGTCGTGGTGCCGGTCGAACATGTGGTGGAGTTCTCCCCGATCTTCTCCCGGCCCACCGTGTACGGCGCGCGAGCGCAGTTGCTGCACAGCGCGATTGATGTCGGCATCGCCACGGGTGCCCTGGCCGCAGGTGTGCGTCAGACCCAGCAGGCCAGGCCGCACTTTGAGTCGGGTGTGTCGACAGCGGCCGAGGATCCGACCGTGGTCAACGTAGCGGGCGAGTTGACGGTCGCGGTCCGCGGTGCGCAGGCATTACTCGTCGAGGCAGCGGGCCAAATCGATGTCGCAGCACAGAATTTGACCGACGACTCGGCGGCCACCGCATCGATCGCCGTCGCGGTGGCCAAGGTGGCGGCGGTCTGGGCGGCACTGGAGGCGTCCAACGTGCTGTTCGAACTGGGCGGCACCAAAAGCACTTCGGCGTCCACCAACCTGTCCCGCTACTGGCGTGACGCCAGAACCCATACGCTGCACGATCCGACGCGGTGGAAATTGCAGCACATCGGCCGCTACACGCTGTCCGGTACGCCTCCGCCGAGGCATGGCCAGATCTAATCGGTGGAGTAATCGACGCTGAGCCAGTGCTGCGGGCGCATTCGGATGACGATGGATGTCGGCGTCACGTTCTGGTCTGTGAATTCGTTGCCGGCTTGCTCACCGAGATAACGGATCGCAAGCGGACGGACGTCGGCGTCGTTCGCGGGGCCGATGCTGGTGATCTCGCCCTCGGCGGTGACGTATTTGTATGGTGGCTTCTCGTCTTGCGCAGTGATCGAGAAGCGACCCGCATCTCGCAGCAACCGGTGCTTGAGAGAGCTGGATTCCGTCCACAGCAGCACCTCGCCGCCCGGCTCGTAGCCGTACCAGATGGGCACACTCAGCGGGGCACGGCCAGGCCGTTCCACTGCGATAACACCCACATGGAGGTCGGACAGGTACTTCTCACGGTCCTCGCTGGTCATCGTCGCCATGTATCGACCCAACCATTGCCCGCCGCGTCACATTCCCGGTTATTTCGCGAATGCTAGTTGCCTTGGCCGCCACGTCCGAGCGACGCCAGATCCGCGACCGGATCCTTGCTGTTGATCAGCCAGTCACCGAGGATCCGTGCCTTGTAGACCCGCGGATTGTGCGACGCCAGCGTTCTGGCGTTGCGCCAGTGGCGATCCAGCGACAGCTCCTCGGAAACCCCAGACGCGCCGAGCGCGTCGAAGATGGTTGTTGTCGCCTGCAGGGCAGCCGCGATGATCACCAGCTGCGCCTGGGTCACCGCGACTTCGGCGTCGATCAACCGCTGCCTGGCGTATCCGTCGTCGCCCGCGAGTCGGCCCGCGACGATCCGGTCGAGCGTCCGGGCGCTATGCGCCAACGCGGCTTCAGCGGCGAACGCGTCCGCGGAAACCTGACCGATCACGGCCAGCAGTTGCGCGTCGTCGCTGGGCACCTCCGTGAGGCCCTGCGGGTAGTTGCGTTTGCGCGCGGTCAACGCTGCCGAGCCGTCCCTCAGCACCGCCCGCGTGATTCCGGTGAGCACCGACAGCATCGCAATCTGATAGAAATGCGACTGGTAGGTGAACCGTTCCGCAGCGGGGAACACATCGCCACGGTCTGCGCGTGCGCGGTCGTAGCGCGCCGAACCGCTGGCGGTGGTGCGCTGGCCGAAGCCGCGCCAGTCGTCGACCAGGCGCACCCCAGGGTCATCGGCGCGCACCAGCGCGGTCAGCAGTTCGCCGTCGTCGTCGCGGCCCAACACGTCGAGCCAGTCGGCGTAAAGGCTGCCCGTCGCATAGTATTTCACGCCGGTGACCACCCAGTGGTCGTCCTCCGCGGTGACGGTGGTTACGAGGTTGGCCAGCGTGACGTTGTTGGCTTCGGTCCAGCCTCCGCCGACGAACGCGCCCGCGAGAAAGCGCTTGATCCACGTGTCATTGGTGTCCGACACCGGTGCGTTGAGCCGGTCCTCGACGAATGCGAGGTGGTTGCGCCAGATGTGCGACACATTGGCGTCGGCCTCACCGAGGTCGGCGAGCAGCAGAAAAGTCTGCTCCAGCGAGGCGCCGAATCCACCTTGTTCCTCGGGGATTCGCACCGTGCCGAACCCGGCGTCGTTGAGCCAACGCACCTGCTCATGCGGGAACACACGGCTCTGCTCCCGTTCCAGGCTGGCGGCGGCGATCTTGTCGAAGACCGGTCGGAACGTCGAGCGCAGTTCCTCGTCATGCGCGGTCGGTCGACGCAGATACGCGGTGCTCATTTGGCCTCCGCGACATTGTCGATGCGATAGGCGAATTGGTTCTCCACGGCGACATACCCCAATCGGCGGTACAGCAGGTGTGCATTGCTGCGGTTGTTGATGTCGGTGCCCAACGATGCGACGGCGAGCCCACGCCGCAGCGCGGCGAGCCAGATCTTCTTGAGTAGGAACTCGGCGATGCCGCGACGCCGCTGGTCGCGGCGCACGCCGATGTAGTCGGTGTGAGCGCTGCGCTCCTCGGATGACCCCACACCGGTGATGTAGGTCGATCCGAGCACATAGCCGACGACCTCGCCGACCTCGTCGATCGCAGCGAGGCTGAAATCGGGTGTAAAGGCCTGGCTCTCGATGTGGTGCTGCCACAGCTCGGGTGTCTTCGACATGTTCCCGAAATGTTCGAGGAACGTTTCGTATTGGACTTGGCGGACCTGCTCCCCCAGCCCACGCTCGAGGACCTCGGGCCAGTGCACCAACGTGAGGCCATCGATCGCCGCCGCCTCCAAGGCGGCCGGATTCTCATCANCCAGCGGCTTGCGGGTCCNGATGAANTGGCCCTCCTGGGTGGCACCCCGGCGGACCAGTGCGTCGATGGCCGACTGCTGGTCCGCGCCAATGAACACCCGCAGGAACGCGCCCGGGATGATGAGAGCTTCGTCGCGGAAGTGCAGCACGGTGCCACCGACGAGGTCGTCCACGACGTTCGGCGGCGTGCCTGGGTCGAACACGAAGTCCGCCAAGACTTCCGGTTGCAGGCCGTGGGGACGGTGCAAGGCCGTATACCCACGCACCCGGCCGGTCTCGTCGCGCACGAGACGCACCGCTCGGGAAAACATCCTCGAGTTGTTCGCCAACATCGCGGGAGTCGGCGGCAAACTTGCGTCCGCCCAAACCCCCGTGTGGTGGCGAGGAAGTCGGCGATTAGTGGGTGATCGTGCACGGTGGCCGGGCTCGCCAACCAGTTGTCGATGATCCGATGATCAGTCAGGGTCATGGTGCCACCGGCTCCTTCTCCCGCTGCTGCGACTGTGGATCGTCGTCCGCATCGTGGTCGAGGACGTCGAGAATCCCTTCTTCGGCCAAGCGCTGCTGCTCCCCGTCGGACAGCGTCTGGATGGTGCCGACTCGCGCGGCAACCTCAGGCTTGGCGCGCTTGAGATACCAGTACCAGGACAGGCCCACGGCCAGGATGCCGAGGAAGATGAACGGCAATATGTTGAATGGGAATTCGGGCACCGGATAGAAGTTGGAGAAGATCACGTACCCGAGCGCCAAGGTGGCCGCGACCGACACCACCAGACGCACCGGGGTCAACGCCTTGATCTTGTAGAGCCAGACCGGTGTGGCAACCACGACCAACAGATAGCTCGTCAGGAAGCCGTAGTTGGCGACGTAGCCACCGTATACCTCGAACACCACTCGACCGGCCGAGCTGAACGTGGCCACCACCGAGAATACGAACGCCAGTGCACCGATGAAGGCGATGCCAACCCACGGCGTCTTGTACTTGTGGTGCACCTTCGTCAGTACCCTTGGCAGCGCGCCTTCGTGCGCGAAGGTGAACAACGACCGCGCGGCTGCGGTGGTGACCGCGGTGACGAACACAATGAACGCCACCGCCACAGCGGCGCTCACGACGTAGTTGACCCAGGCGACATTGGTGTCGTCGGCCAGCTGCGGGAGGATCGCCTTGTCCCCATCGATGTTGCCGAAGAACAGGATCTGCGGATAGGTCGCGACGATGTACAACACACCGATGAGCAAAACGACGCGAAGCAGCGAGCGAGCGATGGTGCGATGGGCGTCCTTGGCCTCGGCTCCGAGCGACGCGACACTCTCGAAGCCGGCGTACGCCCCCACCGCCGAGACGGCGGCGATGAATGTCGCGCTATTCCCCAGATGACTCGGATTCCATTGCTCCCAGTCCACNCGGAAGCCNTAGCCGATNTANGCGGCGACGATGATCACCAGGATCGACGCGATCGCGATGAGCTCAAAGGCGAGTTCGTATTTNGCCGCGACCGAGACNCCACGGAACGGCAGATACGTGGCCANCGCGACGATCACCACGACCAGCAGCAGGCGGAACCAGGTGGCCTGAGAGCCCAGCCCTACNGACTCCAGAAATGAATCCAGNTAGACCACGCCGCCAAGCGTTCCGGTGGTCGCGAATCCGATGTAGCCGATCAAGAGACTGAAGCCGGCGGCGTAGGCGAACCCCGGGCCCAACCCGTTGCCGGTGTANGTGCCCAGCGAGCCCGATGAGACGGTGCGCTTGGCNTGAAAGCTGATCGTCACCGCGATCAGGACGGTGATCGCCAGGCCGATGACGGCGGCCCATGCCGCGCCATTTCCGGCCGCGACGAACAAAGAGAACGGCACAGAGGCCACCGCGACGCTGGGTGCCGCCGCGGCAAGCCCCTGAGCGAACACGCCCCAGAAGCCCAGGGCATCGCGTTCCAGGCCTCTGTCCTCGGCTGAGGTCAGTGCCCGGCCGCCCAACGCAACTTCGGTGCGAACCGGTGTGGACATGATGACTGCCTTTCCACCCGGGTGCCGCGAATCCGTTGGCACACAGGCAGTTAACGTATTGATGATGTGATCGTCACGATGCCGGAAAGAGCGGCACAACGTGAGTTATCAAATCGACGAGATTCTTTTCCTGCGAAATGCCGAGGCTGGATGGTCGTCCGGGAGCAGGGCCGTGCCGCCGAAGATCCTCTGCCGCAACGTCGGAGCATCACTGTCGCTGGCCCTGCCACGCCGTCGTAGTTCCGGAATGAGGTACTGCGCAAAGTCGAGGAAGGTTCCGGGGGTGGTGTGGTAGACGATGTTGAAGCCGTCGACGCCTGCGCGATCGGCGTAGGCCTCCAACTCATCGGCGACCGTGGTTGGCGAGCCGACGAAGAGCTCACCGCCGAATCCGCCCAGCCCGCCGACATAGTCACGCAAGGTGAGGCGCTGTCGAACGTTCGGATCATCGACCGCCGCCAGGATCGAACGGCTTGCGTCGGTGTCGAATTGCTCGATCGGCCGGTCGACGCCATAGTCCGACCAGTCCACCCCGCTCAGCGCCGAGAGCAGCACCAGGCCGCTCTCCAGGTCGTGGTATGCCGACAAATCGTCGGCCTTGGCCCGCGCGGCCGTATCGGTGGTGTCGACAACGACCTCGATCGAGGTGATGAACTTGACCGATTCCGGCTTTCGGCCATGCGCCACTGCGCGTCGCCTGATGTCGTCTGTGTTGGCGCGCAGCACTTCGGGCCGTGGATCGCTGGCGAACACCAATTCTGCGTTGCGGGAGGCGAACTCACGCCCGGCATTCGAAGTACCTGCCTGGAACAGCACCGGGGTGCGCTGCGGCGAGGGCTCCACCAAATGGGCGCCGGGAACGCTGAAATACTTCCCTTCGTGCCCGACCGCGTGCACCTTTGCGGGATCGGTATAGACGCCGCTGACCCGGTCCCGCAGCACCGCATCGGACTCCCACGAACCTTCCCACAGCTTATAAGTGACTTCGACGAATTCCTGGGCGATCGCGTAGCGCTCGTCGTGCGGGATCTGGCGATCGCGGCCGATGATGTTGCGGGCCGCGCTGTCGAGCAGGGAAGTGACGATGTTCCAGCCGATCCGGCCCCCGGTGAGATGATCGAGCGTGCTGAACTTGCGGGCCAACAAGTATGGCGCCTCGTAGGTGGTGGATACCGTGATGCCGAAGCCGAGCCGCTCGGTGGCGGCGGCCATCGCCGAGACGGCCAGCAGCGGATCGGTGACCGGCGTCTGCACCGCCCTCGTCAGCGCCGCGCTGGCGTCACCGCCGAAGACGTCCAGTTGGCCGACCGCGTCGGCGATGAACAAGGCGTCGAAACCACCTGAGTCCAACAGCTTCGCGAGTTCCACCCAGTACCGGATGTCGGTGTAGTTCGAGGTCTGGTCGGCCGGGTGCCGCCAGAGTCCGAAGTTTCCGTGCGACACCGTCGACATGGTGAAGGCGGATAGCACAAAGGGATCCGTCATGGCGAGATCTCGTACCGGTTGACGGGCGTAGCAAGGCCCAGGTGGTCGCGCAGTGTCGTCCCGGTGTACTCGTGGCGGAACAGCCCCCGCTTACGCAGTAGCGGCACTACCTGCTCGACAAAGTCTTCGAACTGGCCGGGCAGTCCGGGTCCCTGAAGCACGAAGCCGTCGGCCGCACGTGATTCGAACCAGCCTTCGATCTCGTCGGCGATCCGCTCGGGCGTGCCGACAACCCTTGCACCCCAACCGTTGACTGTGCGGTACAAGAACTCACGCACGGTCGGGTTGCCGTCGTTGGCCAGCGCGCGGTAACCGGCCAGCGCGGTCTGATGCGTCTCGGTGCTGTCCGGGAACGCCGATGCGGGCACCGGGCCATCGAGGTCCGCGCCGGCGACATCGACATCCACTTCGAGCAGCCAGCCGGCCTGATACTCAGGACTGAAGTACTCGTACGCGGTGCGTTCGATACGGTTCGCTTCGTCCTCGGTCGAGCCGACGATGAAGCGCAGCGACGGCGTGATGAGCGGTGCCTCGGCGCGGCCCTGGCGACGGGCTTCGTCACGTATCTGCCGGTAGAACTGCTGGGCCCGGTCGCGGTTGCCTTGCCCGGTGAAGATGACTTCGGCGTGCCGCGCCGCGAATTCCCGCCCGGTGGGCGACGATCCGGCCTGGAAGATCACCGGCTGGCCCTGCGCTGAGCGTGCCGCGCCGATGGGCCCCCGCACGTCGAAGTATCGGCCGTGATGGTCGGGCACGTGAATCTTGCTGATGTCGTGGAAGATTCCCGCTGCGCGGTCCTCGACGATGGCGTCGGCACCCCACGAGTCCCACAGCTTTTTGACGACGTCGATGGCCTCGTCGGCAATGCGGTATCGCTCGTCGTGGTCGACAACACCGCGGGCGCTGAAGTTGTCGGCCGCCGCTCTGGCGAAGCTGGTGACCAGATTCCAGCCGGCCCGTCCGTCACTGAGGTGGTCAAGCGAAAGGAGTTGGCGTGCCAGGTGGTACGGATGCTGCAGCGTGGCCGAGCCGGTGACGACAAGTCCGATGCGTTCGGTGACGGAGGACAGCGCCGCGGTTGTGGTCAGCGGTTCAAAGTCCTCAGTGGTCTTGTACGCCCATGTTGCCGGTGGGCCGAAATTGAGGCCATCGGCGAAGAACAGCGCATCCAACGCGCCCGCTTCGGCGGTCTGCGCATGGCAGATGAGCCTGCGTCGGACACCGGCAGTGCTGTTGTCGACGTCGGGGTGTCGCCATGGGCCGGAAGACCTTGTGTTGCCGAAGGCGAGCAAGTGGACTTCCCGCGTCACAGCAGCAGTCCTCCGGCGGCGACGATGGCGGCGCCCATCGCGACGATGATCCACGCCCAGGCGACGCTGGCGCGCATATCGGCCACCATCGGGCCGTCCGGAGCGATGAGATATACGTCTTCGCGCACGAAGGGAGGTTAACCGTCAGGTGGCGGCCGTCGTCAGGCTCCGACAGCAGCCTGACGCAGGCCGGGAATAAGCCGACCGATCGGCAGCACTGGCCAATCATGTTGCAGGGCCGCCTTTTTAACGAAACACGTCCACCGGTCGGCCTTGCCGCATCACGTTTGAATCAGAATGGATGCAAAGAGCTTCCTGACGGGCGCCGCTAGCCGGCCAGCTCTCGGCGCTGCGCGAGGCGTCGCTCCGCGTACGCTCGACCCTTTCTCGGCATCTCCGGCGACGTAACCCACGATGTCGGCCAGCGTGTTGATGCGGCCGGCGCCGCCCCATGTGCCGTCGGGGATCTCGTTGGTGAACACCCACACCCGATTCGGGTCATAGGGATGCGCATTGTCCTCGGCGCGCAGCACCGCGTCGGTGACGTCGCGCACGATGGCCGCCCGGCGCTCGTCGTCGAACTGCCCCTCGGGCACAGACGCGACGAAGCGGTAGCGCGGTTCGGCGGCCTTCTCCCCAGCGACGAAGACCTCGGCTGGTCGGTGCAGAAACACCCAGGCGATCGCCCTGGCACGCGGATCGGACGGATCGGCCCCCTCATGCCGCAGCAGAAGGTCAGTGAGCTGGGACATCAGCGCCCTTTCCGCGACCGGAGAGAGCACCCCGGCGGGGATATACGCGTCGAGCATCGGCATGAGTGAAGCCCTCCATCGGTTCCTAGGTGAGTTTATTTTCTGAACCTAAGGTGTTGGGTTCATATTGTCAACCCAGCTATCATGGGCGCATGTACCCCGACCGATTCCGCTACAGCGCCGCCAACTGTTCGATCGCACGCACACTAGGCGTGGTCGGCGAGAAGTGGACGCTGCTCGTCCTGCGCGAGGCGTTCTACGGAGTACGGCGATTCGACGACTTCCACACCGCACTCGGATGTGCCCGCAATCTTCTCGCGACTCGGCTTAAAAAGCTTGTTGCGCATGGCCTTTTGGAGCGAGTGGCGTATACCGACGAGCGCGGCCGTGGTCGGCACGAGTACAAGCTGACCGATAAGGGCCGCGATCTGTTCCCCGCCGTGGTGGCGTTGATGCAATGGGGCGACAAGTGGACCGCTGACGCGGATGGGCCCGCCGTGCAGCTCATCCACCGTGACTGTGGTGAACCGGTGAGCGTCGAACTCACGTGCGGCACAGGCCATGCCGAGCTCGGTGCAAGCGACATCACGCCAGTGCCCGGGCCGGGGGCCATCGCCGTAATGTGACTACGGGGTCTCGACGTTCGCCAACAGCTGCAATGTGCGAGCCTGGGCTTGCGCATCCCCGAACGGAAACGCGGTGAACTCGGTCGCCCCGATTTCAGCGAAACGGTGCAGCTGCGCTACGACGTGGTCCTCCTCGCCGAAAATACAGATGTCCGCTGGGCTTTCAACACCGTCCAAGTCGAGCATCGCCCGGTAGGCCGGCGCCTGGCCTGCCAAGCTGAACGTCTCGGCAAGTTGACGCCGCGCCGTCCCGACGTCACTCGTGACACTGACCGGCAGTCCGACAATCACCTGTGGCGCAGCCCGGCCCGCCGCTTCGGCGGCTTTGGTGATGCGCGGAACGATCTGTCGTTCAACGGCTTTCGGCCCCGCCCACGCCGTAACCGTGCCATCGGTGAGTTCACCGGCCAGATCGAGCATCCTGGGCCCGAGCGCGGCGGCGATTATCGGAGGTGTCGGCGCCTTCGGCAGGTTGAGCTGACCAACCGCGGTAATCCGGGGACCGTGATGGTCGACGGGGTCGCCCGCCAGCGCGGGCCCGAGCACCTCGAGGTATTCCCGTAGATATGCGGCGGGCGCCGAGTAGTCGTAACCGAAGATGTCCGAAACCACCCACTTGTGGCTGACACCAATGCCCAAGATGAGACGCCCGTCCGTGGCAGCCGACGCCGTCAGCGCCTGCCGAGCCAGCGCGAAGGGATGCTGGCCGTAGGCGACGGCCACGCCCGTGCCGAGTTCGATTCCGGGTGTCCGCACGCCCGCAAGGGCCAGTGTGGTCAATGCGTCCCAACCTGCCTGGCCGGCCATCGGCGGCAGTTGCGGTAACCAGATCCGCGAAAAGCCGACATTCGCTGCCGATTTGATCGCCGCAGACACCCCCTCCAGGCCAGATGAATCGTCGGGGTCGGGCACCACGGTCAGGGTCACCTTCACGGCGGTCCTCCTGGGATAAGATCCGGAGACTGTCTCCGATCAATATATGGAGGGAGTCTCCGCTTGTCCACTGGAGGCACCGCTCGACCGCTGCGCGCCGACGCCGCGCGTAATCGGCAGCTGCTGCTCGAGGCCGCCCGCGACGCGTTTACCCGCCACGGTGTGACCGCATCGCTCGATGACGTGGCGCGCGCGGCCGGCGTCGGCCCTGGGACGCTGTACCGGCATTTTCCGACCCGAGATGCGTTGGTGCTCGCTGTGATCGACGAAGGACTTATCAACATCCATCGGCTCGGCACCGTGCTTACCGACGCAGCGGATCCGCTTGATGCGCTACGTCAGTGGCTCGGCGCGTATATCGAGCAGGGCAGCACGTTCCAGGGATTGGCCCATACGCTGGCCAGTCCGCCGCCCACAGCCGACAAGGACAGCACCTGCCAGCTGGCGCGCGGTGCAGGCGCGGCGCTCGTCGCACGGGCGGTCGATGCGGGCTTGCTTCGTGATGATGTCGATGTCGACGACGTACTCGACATCGCGGCGGCGATCGCCTGGGTCGGTGAACAACCCGAGCGCGACGCGACTCAACGGGAGCGACTGCTTCGGGTCGTCATCGACGGCTTGCGCCCGAGAAGTGCTTAGCGGCGCGGCAAAACTGAACTATCCGGGGAGCGCAAGTTCTAGGTTCAACTGGTGGGCGACACCGAGAACGTGCCTGAGGTCGAGCCTGATTACCGCTTCACCCTGGCGAACGAACGCACGTTTCTGGCCTGGCAGCGCACCGCCCTCGGGCTGCTCGCCGCGGCCGTCGCCGTCGTCCAGTTGATCCCCGAACTGTCGATTGCCGGCGCCCGCCACGTGCTCGGAATCATCTTGGCGTTGCTCGCGATTCTCACCGCTGGTATGGGAATCCTTCGGTGGGAACAAGTCGATCGCGCCATGCGCCGCGACCAGCAGCTGCCCCGCCATCCCACACCCATGTATCTCGGAATCGGACTCGTATTGGTAGGGCTGCTCACTGTGGCCCTCATCGTCATCAAGGCAGTGGACAGTTGACGAGCACCGCAGGAACCCAGCCCGAGCGAACCACATTGGCGTGGACCCGAACCTCGCTCGCGGTTTTGGCTAACGGTGCCATCCTGTTGCTGCAGCGCACCCACAGCGATGCCGACCCACTTCGCTTCGTGGCCGCTGGCATCGCTGCTCTGCTTGCACTTGCCGCCTACCTGATCGGTGTCAGGCGCCAGCGAATCCTGGCGCAGCGCCCCCTGCCCGACCGCATTTCGCCCCGGCGCGAGGTGTATCTCACGGGAGGTGCGATCATCGCCCTGATCGTGATCAGCGCGCTGGCACTTACGGTTTGAGGGCTACTTCTTGCCGGCGTTGGCGACCATGTCGTTGGCGATCGTCGCCGCCTCGTCCTTCACGTCGTAGCTGCACGCCCAGGCCTCGACCGTGACATTCGAGACCACCGACAGCGCGTGCTGGCAAGCCCAGCCGCCGGCGTCTTCCTGCGCGGTCGGCTGGCTGATCAAGCTGTCCTGGGAGGTGACGTTGTCGATCTGCCACAGGTAGGTGGCATCAGCATCATCGACCGAGACCGAGTAGCCCGAGCATTTCTCCCACGACGACTTCGAGTCGTCGAAGAACTTCTGCGCCTTCGCGGCCGACGGATAGAGCACCGCGGTCTGCTCCACCCAGTGTTCGTTGTCCTCACCGGGTTCGCGCGCCACTTGGTCACGCATCGCGGTCCAGCCGCTACCGGCGTACACGGGCTCCTCCGCGCCGTAGATCGCACCCAGGCAGTCGGGGTCCGACACCTCCCCGGAGTGGTCGGTCATCTCTTGCAACTCGCTGGTGACCTTCATTTGCGTGGAGCCCATGATGCCGTTGAGTTCGCCAATCGACAGCAGAACATCGTCGAGCTTGGCTTCGGACAGCGGCGGCACATCGATCGGCGCGGCGTGCTGCGCGCGCACCGCAGATCCGGGCACGGTGCTCACACACCCCGAGAGCAGGACCGAGGCCGCGATGACAGCCCCGACGGCGCAAGCGCGGGTGGCCGTGCCGATAAGGATCACCGCGCTATTGTGACCGACCGCCGCCGGAAGTGTCGGGTAGCCGTCAATTTTTGCTGGTTCCTGATGATCTGGCTCAGGAAACGCCGATCTTCTGCAGCATCAGGTTGGCGACACCGGCCGCACCCGGCGCGCCGCTGCCGCTGTTGCCTGCGATGTTCGTAACCTCAACATCCACAACGCAATCCGACGCAACGCCGAGGGCACGCTGGATCGTCGAGCCATCGTCGTGCAAAACCACCGCCGACACAACCTTGCGGTCGACGACGACGTCGGTGATCCTGCTCAACCCGTCCGCACCGTGCTCGGGTTGATGCAGCACCAGCGTCTGCCCGTTGCAGCGGTGCCACTTGTCGGCCGACGCCGCGAAGAACGCCTGCGCGTCGTCGGGGGTGGCGAACTGCACGGCGCCGAAAAAGCCTGAGTACGACGGGCCGTTCTGATCCTCGCCGATCCATGATTGGCTCGCCACGGTGCGCACCGGATTCGCCTGATACACAATCTTTTCCAGCCGGAAGCCAGCGCTCACACAGTCGACGGGCGTCGCCTCAGATTCGCGCACGCCCTGCAGCAGCATCTCGGCGCCACCCTCGACGAGTTGGCCCATGAAGCCGGCGGTTCCGAGGATGGTGGCGAGTTCGTTGACATTGGGCAGGACCTGGTCGAGCGCCCGCGATGGCGACGGCTTGGCGGCCTCGGCGATGTGGACCACGGGCGCGCCGTCGACGGGGGCCGACGAGCATCCCGCGAGCACCGCGCACGCGCTCAACGCTGCGATCGTCGATCGGGTTGAGCGCTTCATCTTCTCGGGTGCCTACTTCTTCGCCTTGTCGGCGGCCCCGGTGTCGGTGGACAGGGCGGCGACGAACGCCTCCTGCGGCACCTCGACCCGACCGATGGTCTTCATCCGCTTCTTGCCTTCCTTCTGCTTCTCCAGCAGCTTGCGCTTGCGCGTGATGTCACCGCCGTAGCACTTCGATAGCACGTCTTTGCGGATCGCGCGGATGTTTTCGCGAGCAATGATCTTCGAACCGATCGCCGCCTGCACCGGAACTTCGAACTGCTGGCGCGGAATGAGCGCCTTGAGTTTGGTCGTCATCTTGTTGCCGTAGGCGTACGCCGCGTCCTTGTGCACGATCGCGGAAAACGCGTCGACGGGCTCGCCCTGCAACAGGATGTCGACCTTCACCAGATCCGCTTCCTGCTCGCCAGACTCCTCGTAGTCGAGGCTGGCGTAGCCGCGGGTGCGCGACTTCAGCATGTCGAAAAAGTCAAAGATGATCTCCCCCAACGGCATTGTGTAGCGCAGCTCGACACGCTCTGGTGAGAGATAGTCCATGCCGCCCAGCTCGCCGCGCCGCGACTGGCACAGTTCCATGATCGTGCCGATGAATTCGCTCGGCGCGATGATCGTGGTCTTCACCACCGGCTCGTACACCTCGCGCATCTTGCCGTCCGGCCAGTCCGACGGATTGGTGACGATCTTTTCGGCCCCGTCCTCCTGCACCACCCGGTACACCACGTTCGGCGACGTGGAGATCAGGTCGAGGTCGAACTCGCGTTCCAGACGCTCACGAGTGATCTCCATGTGCAGAAGGCCAAGGAAGCCGCAGCGGAAACCGAAGCCCAGCGCCACCGACGTCTCCGGCTCGTACGTCAGCGCAGCATCGTTGAGCTGAAGCCTGTCCAGCGCATCGCGCAGATCGGGATAGTCGGAGCCGTCGACCGGATACAGCCCCGAGTAGACCATCGGCCGGGGCTCGCGGTAGCCGGTGAGCGGCTCGGTCGCGCCGTGCCGCGCGGCCGTCACGGTGTCGCCGACCTTCGACTGGCGCACGTCCTTCACGCCGGTGATCAGGTAGCCCACCTCGCCCACGCCGAGGCCGACGGATGCCTTCGGTTCGGGCGAGACGATGCCCACTTCCAGCAGCTCATGGGTGGCACCGGTGGACATCATCTTGATCCGCTCGCGCGGGACGATCCTGCCGTCGACAACCCGCACATACGTCACCACACCGCGGTACGTGTCGTAGACGGAGTCGAAGATCATGGCCCGGGCCGGAGCGTCGGCGTCGCCGGTCGGCGGCGGTACTTCGCGCACGACGTGATCGAGCAGTTCGCCGACACCCGCGCCCGTTTTTCCCGACACTCGCAGCACATCGCCTGGTTCGCAGCCGATGATGTGGGCGATCTCGGCGGCGTAGCGGTCCGGGTCGGCGGCGGGCAGGTCGATCTTGTTGAGCACGGGGATGATGTGCAGGTCGCGGTCGAGCGCCAGATAGAGGTTCGCCAGCGTCTGCGCCTCGATGCCCTGGGCAGCGTCGACGAGCAGCACTGCGCCCTCGCACGCCTCCAGCGCCCGTGACACCTCGTACGTGAAGTCGACGTGGCCCGGAGTGTCGATCAGGTGTAGGACGTATTCGTCGTCGCCGATTTTCCATGGCAGCCGGACGTTTTGGGCCTTGATGGTGATGCCGCGCTCGCGTTCGATGTCCATCCGGTCGAGGTACTGCGCACGCATATCCCGATCGGCCACGACACCTGTGAGTTGCAGCATCCGGTCGGCCAGCGTCGACTTGCCGTGATCGATGTGGGCGATGATGCAGAAGTTCCGAATCTGCGCCGGCGCGGTGAAGGTTTGGTCGGCGAAACTGCTGATGGGAATCTCCTGGTCGGACGGGCCAATATGCTTTACCAGGGTATCGAGGCGGGGCCGTCTCGACACAATCGTGAGCAGCTGCCGTCCCCTATGCTCGAAAACATGGCTCCGGCGTGGAAGACGTTCCAGCGTTTTCTAGACGTCACTGAGAACCTCGTGTTCAACGAGGCGCCGAAGGTCATTCGTCAGATCGGCCGGTCCGACACCCTGCAGCGCGGCATCCAGGTCGGGATCAAGGTCGGACTCGACGCCCTCACCGGCTCCGCCAACGACGAGGCGCCTGCGATCACCGCAGGCCGCCCGGTCACCGATAACAGCGTTCCCACCGCACAACGGGCCCGCAAGCTGGTGTACGCCCCGGATCTCGACGGCCGCGCCGATCCCGGCGAAATCGTGTGGACCTGGGTGGTCTACGAGGACGACCCGACGCGCGGCAAGGACCGGCCGGTGTTGGTGGTCGGCCGGGACCGCCGCACGTTGCTGGGTTTGATGCTGTCGAGCCAGGAGCACCACCGCAACGACCCGAACTGGGTCAGCATCGGCAGCGGCAGCTGGGATTACGAGGGCCGCGCCAGCTGGGTGCGGTTGGATCGTGTGCTCGACGTCCCTGAAGAGGGCATTCGACGTGAAGGCGCGATCCTGGAGCGGGAGACGTTCGAGATCGTGGCCGCGCGGCTGCGTGCCGAGTACTCCTGGAGCTAGCGCGGCTTCCGCCACATGGGCCACATGGATGGCCCGCCGTCGGGCAGCTTGATCTCGCCGGTCACCTCGAAGCCGAACCGCAAGTAGTAGGGCTCGTTCTTCGGATTGCTGTTCTCCAGATACGCCGGAGCGCCTTCGGCATCGCACCGGTCGAGGCGGGAGCGCATCAGCGCCTGCCCGAAACCCGCACCGCGCACGCCCGGGTCGCTGCCGATTGCGAGCAGGTACCAGTGCGGCTCCTGCGGATGCACCTTCTCCATGAGCGCGGCGACTTCCTGCGCCGCCCGCGCCCGACTTTGGAACACCCAGAGAAAGGCCGGCATCAGCAACAGTTCCTCGACACGCGACTGCTTCGGCCGTCCCGGCGGTTCCCACATCGTGGCGGCCCCGATCTCGGAGCCGTTCGTGGCGACCTCCACTCCACCGCCGGCCAGATACCGCCGTCGCGCCAAGATGGCGAACATCCGCGGCAGGCCCTTCGCCCGCAGCCGATCGTCGGGCAGCATCCAATTCATGCAGGGGTCTTCGTAGAAGGCCCGGCCCAGCGTCGCAGAGAGTGCGCGCACGTCTGATTTCTGTGCGGGCCGCACCTCGATGTCAGCGGGCACCCGGCGTCAACGCCCCTGGGTGATATAGGCCTGCAATTGCTGCTGCTCGGTCTCGAGTTCTTCCATCCGCGTCTTCACCACGTCACCGATGCTGACGATGCCGGCCAGCCGCCCCCCGACCACCACGGGAACATGCCGCACCCTGTTCTCGGTCATCAACGCGCTGAGGCTGTCGACCGTATCGTTGGGTGTGCAGGTCGCCACCACCGTGGTCATGATCTCTGACACCGGGCGGCGGAGTATCTCGGCGCCCAGCTCGTGCAGCTTGCGCACCACGTCGCGCTCCGAGACGATGCCCACCAGCCCGTCGGGCGACACCACCACCATCGCACCGATGTTGTGCACAGTCAGTTCGGTCAGCAGCCCCGCGACCGAGGTCTCCGGGGTGATGGTCGCCACCGACGCACCCTTGTTCCGCAAGACGTCCGCGATTCGCATCGATGCCTCCACTCGTGACTTACCTCACAGGCTAGGGCCGACGCGCCCGACGCGAAAGGGATTCCGACGTTGCAACCGGATCACGTCCATGGCCGCAGCGCAACGGCCGTCGCGCGCTGCAGTTGCTCTCGCAGCACGTCCGGATTCTCTTCGTCGCGGAGCAACACCTCCAGCGCGCCGGCGATCGCACCGACGAACGCACCGACCAACGCCGCGGACTCGACCTCGTCCAGCTCATCGGGAAACGCGGCGTGCAGTCGGGCCGCGATCTCGGTCTGCGCGTCGAGCTGACGCTGAAGACCCCGGCCCCGCACGGACGGAACCGATCTCACGAACCGCAGCCGCAGCGCAGCCATGGGGCCGACCAGATCATCGCCCGCGTCGCCGAGTTCGCCCAACGCGCGCAACAGGATTGCCGTCGGCCGCTCGCCGGGTCGGCGGTCGTCGATCGCGCTCAGCGCTGCTTGCACCCGCGCATCGGCGTCGGGGAACAACACGTCCTCCTTGCTCGCGAAGTACGAGAAGAAGGTGCGGGTGCTGACGTCCGCGGCGGCGGCGATGTCGGCGATCGTGGTGCCGTCGTACCCGCGCTGTTCGAACAGCTGCGCGGCGGCATCGATCAGAGCCTGACGAGTGCGGACGCGTTTGCGCTCACGCAGTGACGACATGAGCGCAGCCTACCGGGACACTGAGAGTTTCTACACTCATTGCAATTTTGCACTTGATGTAACTATGCTGCTTATCATGCGAAACGCATTGATTTCGGGTGCCGGAATCGCCGGCTCTACGGCCGCGTACTGGCTGGCCAAAGTCGGTTTTGAGGTGACGGTCGTTGAGCTGGCAGGCGAAATGCGCTCCAGCGGCAGTCCGGTCGACGTCCGCGGCGCCGCCGTCGAGGTCGCCGAGCGGATGGGCGTCATGGCGCGGATCCGCGAGGCCGATACGGATGTGCGCGACATGGTCGTCGTCAACTCGCGCGGACGCGTGCTGAGCCGGGTCAATATGCGCAACACCTGGGCCGACGCCGGCGACGTGGAGCTCTCCCGCGGCGAGCTCGCGACGATCCTGCGTGACGCGGTCCCCGATGAAGTGGAGTTTGAGTTCGGCAATTCGGTGACCGCTCTCACCCAGGACGCCGACGGGGTGACGGCGGAATTCGCCTCTGGTCCCACCCGCCGGTTCGAGCTCGTCATCGGCGCCGACGGAGCACATTCGGGTGTCCGCGCGCTGGCCTTCGGCCCCGAGGACGATTACCTAAAACATCTTGGCGTCTACATCGCGACGCTGCCATTGGACGGCGAGACGGGCACGGACCTTGTCATGTACAACACGCCGGGTCGAGCCGTCGCCATCCACCCCGCGGGCGGCCACCCGGGCGCCGCCTTCATGTTCCGCGCGCCACAGATCCCCCAGTTCGATCACCGAGATGTCGAGCAGCACAAGCGCCTGCTATGCGATGCGTATGCCGGGGCGGGCTGGCGGGTGCCCGAACTGCTCGACCGGGTCCGAGCCGCCGATGATCTGTACTTCGACTCGGTCAGCCGGATCCAGGTGCCGACATGGTCTCGCGGTCGGNTCGGNCTGGTCGGTGACGCCGCATCCAGTGTCTCGCTGTTCGGCGACGGCTCCAGCCTGGCGATGACTGGCGCGTTCACGCTCGCAGATTCACTGAACAGCGACATACCGGCAGCCCTGCGCGCCTATGAGGGGCGTCATCGACCCCAACGGGCGGCCAAGGAGAACACCGTGGCATACGCGACGAGGCTCTTGATTCCCGCCACCTCGGCAGGCATCGCGGTCCGCAACGTCGCCATGCGTGTGATGCCCCTGGTTTCCCTCGCACAGCGCCTCGGCAGCCGCCGCGAAGGTTGCGTTGGAGTGCACTCCAGCTCCTAGCCTCGGAGACATGGCCGTAGATCTAGTCGACAACCAGGCGATGGGCATCGCCGAAGTCGCTGAACGCACGGGTCTGACACAGGACACGCTCCGGTGGTACGAGCGGGAAGGCATGATCCCGCCGGTCGCGCGCGGCACCGACCGGCGCCGCCGCTACGACGACCAGTCGGTGCAGCGGATCGAACTCCTGGTGCGGCTGCGCGCCACCGGCATGCCCACCAGCGAAATGCGCGAATTCGCGGAGCTGCTCTCAGGCGGAATAGAAACGCACCGGCGGCGGCTTGAAATCCTGTTGGCGCATCGGGCTCGGATTGTCGCCAGACAGCAGCGGCTGGCCGAATGCCTTCACGCCGTCGACTCCAAGATCGACTTCTACCGCCGAAGCGAAAGGGAAGAATCATGACAGCTGCCAACTCTGTGCCAGCGGTCAAGCTGGGCGACGAATTGTCCGTCAGTGCAATCGGTTTCGGGGCGATGGCCCTGACACCGGTATACGGCGAGGTCGACGACACCGAGTCGCTGGCCACGCTGCACCGCACCGTGGACCTTGGCGTGACGTTCATCGACACCGCGAACATCTACGGCAACGGCAACAACGAGAAGCTGATCGCCAAGCTGCTGGCCGACCGCCGCGACGAGGTCACCCTCGCCACCAAATTCGGCATCCAGGGAAATCCCGCCGACCGCGCCGCCGGTCAGATCGTTGTCCGTGGCGACGCCGCCTATGTGCGCCAGTCCATCGACGAGAGCCTGCAGCGGCTGCAGACCGACGTCGTCGACCTGTACTACATGCACCGCCGCGATGTGACCGTGCCGATCGAGGAGACCGTCGGCGCCATGGCTGAACTCGTGGCCGCGGGCAAGGTCCGTCACCTGGGGCTCTCGGAGGTGACGGCAGACGAGCTGCAGGCCGCCGTCGCCGTGCACCCGATTGCCGCGGTGCAGAGCGAGTGGTCGATCTGGAGCCGCGACGTCGAACGCAATGTGGTGCCCGCGGCCGCCGAGCTCGGCGTCGGCTTCGTGCCGTATTCGCCGCTGGGCCGCGGGTTCCTGACCGGGACGGTGCAATCGGCCGCTGATCTGTCGTCGCCGACGGACTTCCGGCGCAACATGCCCCGGTTCAGCGAGGGCGCGCTGGACGCCAACCTCGCCGTGGTGGAGGTGGTGAAGTCGGTGGCCGAGCAGCAGGGTGCGACGCCCGCGCAGGTGGCGCTGGCGTGGCTGCGCTACCGCGCCGACGCGCTCGGCGTCGCGTCGGTGCCGATCCCCGGCACCCGCCGCGCGGCCCGTGTCGAGGAGAACCTGGGCTCACTGTCGGTGACGCTGACACCCCATCAGCTCGAGACGCTGGACGCCGCGGGCGCGGCGGTGTCGGGCAACCGGTTCGCGGACATGAGCTTCGTGTCGGCGGGACGCGAGTAGTTACTCCGGCTTCGGCTCAATGATGGTTGCAATTCGCCGGTAACGCCCGGTGTGGGTCACCTTTCGGGACGTACGATTTTGCCTTCCAACGAGTACCCGCGCCGACGCCGGCGGGGAACATAGCCCTCCGGGCACAGCGCTGGCTCGCTCGCCACCGCAGACCCTGGATCCGGCGGTGTCGCCACTTCGCCGGTTGGCGTTTGCGACTCCCGTCGAACGCACTCGAAGTCGGGATTCGACGGGCACGGGATCACATCGGGCGGTTCGGATGTCACGGGCACTGGCTATTCTTGCCACTGCCGCCCCACCAGAAGTAGGGACCCCAACTACCGGTGTTGTCGAAGTGGCCCTCGATGTTGTAGCACTTCGGATGCGAACCGTAAGTCGACGAGGTCGGGGGGTTGTACCGCGCCATCTGCCCGTCCGCTCTCGACTGGTACATCAAATTGTTCATGTAGGCGCAGTGCTGCCAGCCCTCATAGGGCCAATGGCCGTTACCCATGTCGGTCGCGGTGGTTCCGGGATGGCCGCCGGAGTCGACGACCTCGCCATACCAGGCGCACTTCTCAGCCTGGTTCCGCAAGCCCGTCGTCGCGAACAGGCTGGCTGGGTAGTACCCCATCCATTCACCGTTGACTCGCAGCCACCAGTTACCTTGCGACAGTTGCCATTTGAGGTTCATCACATACTGAGTGCCACCGAACACGCTCACTGGTGTGGACAACGCTTCGGGGTAGACGCGGGTCGACACCTGAATCCAGCCGCCGACATCCTGGTTGTAACCGCCTTTGTTGTCACCGGATGAGGTGTAGCCGTTTGTCGTATAGAAGATAAACAGGTGCGGTACCCAGTCGCCGTACAGGTCACGATATTGCTGATGACCGGCTTCGATGGTCTGCTTTCCCCCGCCACTGCCCCGCGCAAGTGCGCACTGGCCCAAGGTGAATTCGTCCGACCATTCACCGTAAGGGTCCCACGCGTTGATGTTGCCCTCGCACCCGAAGCAGGTGACCCACTGCGCCGAGTAAGCGTACTTGTGCACGGTCGCGTCCTCGGGCAAAGCTACCTCGGCGCGCGCGCCATCCGGCTGTAGCCGCATGGCGCGGCCATGCTTGGACAGTAGATCGGCAAGTGTGTTTGCCGTTGTCAGCCGATCCACGTCGCGACGGACCAGTGGAACAGTTCCCTTGGGGCCACGGGGCACATTCCCGTCGGCTAACTCGAAAGTGACCAATTCCGCCGGCCTGATTTCGTCGCTCCTGTCGTCGGCCGGCACACTGCGCAACGAGCGCAAATCAATCCCACGGCCCTCATCCGGCGGATCAGCAACCACGCCGTCAGGCGCGAGGCTCTCAACCGGAACCCAGTCGAGCGTCTGGCCAAGCGGCGTCTTTGTCACCGCGATCACTTCACGGCGCGCCTGTTGGTCTCGGAAGTACTGACGAACTTCATCCAACCGCTCTATGGCTCGCCGCTTTTCCTCGGCCTTACTCAGGCCTGGATCAGTGAGCTTCTGATCAGACTCGCCGTTGGTCGATTCTTGTCGATGATTGCGTTCCACCGTTCCGTACTTGATCGTCATCTTCTCCCCCTCCATTCAATGCCAATCGGATATCGGCAGCATCGCACGCAAGTCGCTCTCGGAAACGAGTAGTGAGCTACTCGAATGTCGCCGATTCGGACTGCACAAAGAAGACTTGCCTCGCGCTAGCCCCAATTCGAGTACTCGAATACTCATCACCGGTCGTCCTTCGAGGCGCAAACTGCAACAAGGGTTTAGCCGCAATGATCGGAGAACCATCGATGCCAGCCGCCTCGCGGATCTTTGTGCAGATCCCGGCATACCGGGATACGGAGTTACCTGCCACACTGCGCGACCTCTACCGCAAGGCGGCACGGCCGGACCAATTACGGACGTGCGTGGTTTGGCAGCACGAGCCTGACGAAACACTCGCTGGCGACATCCGGGATCTGCCCGGTGTCGAGATTATCGACATCGCTGCCGACCAAAGCCAAGGCTGCAACTGGGCACGCACGATCGCCCAGCAACGTTGGAACGGCGAGCCGTTCACCTTGCTGCTCGACTCGCATCATCGGTTTGTCCGCGACTGGGACAAGCTTGTTCTGGCGATGTATCGCCAACTCCGGGACATGGGCGTCACGAAACCACTGTTGACGGCCTATCTGCCTGCGTACCGGCCCGATACTGAGCCAGGTGGGCGCGGCAAGCGGCCGTACATGATGGCACCGTTGTCTCGCGACGAAGGTGTGCTGACCCGCTTGACCAGCTATCCGATTCCGTTCTGGACCACACTGGCCGAACCGTTGCCGGCCGAGTTCCTCTCGTTGCATTTCGTCTTCGCCGCGGGAACCTTCAACACCGATGTGGAATTCGATCCGCGGATCTATTTCTTCGGCGACGAACTGGTCACCGGATTGCGGGCCTTCACCCACGGCTACAACATGTTTCACCCACACCGCATCATCGGCTGGCATTGCTACGACCGTGGGAGCCGTCTCCCGCATTGGCATGATCACCCTGAATGGCAACACCGGCACCAACAGTCCCTTGCGCTGATGCGGGATCTGTTCAGCGGTCGACCGACACCGATAGAACTCGGCAAAGTGCGCACTGTCCACGATTACCAGGAATTGATCCTTACCGAGCTGGTCGCATGAGCCCAGTAGCCGACGAGCTGCCCGCCGGTCGCGTCAAGTGGATCGACGGATTTCTTGGCGCGAGCGAGTGCACATTCATTTGCGAGGAACTCGACTTCGCGTTCTGGCGACCTAGTCGAGTGGTCAGCAGGGACTTCAATGACGAACTCGTCTACTTCCGTAGTCCGCAGCGCACAAGCCAGTCCACCGATCAACAATGGTTCAGCGCCGAGCTCGACGAACTGGTCGAGAGCATGGAGCGACGCGCATGCGATCTGCTCGGGATTAACCAGTTGACTCTAGAGAGGTGGCAGGCTGTGCGGTATCGCAATCGCGGCCGCTTCCGGCTGCATCACGACGCAGGGCTGTTCGCCAGCGATCCCGAAGGCGAGCGGGTCGTCACGATGCTGCTCTACCTTCAGGCCCCTCTGGAGGGGGGCGCCACCGTATTCCCAGACCTAGGCATCCGCGTTCCTGCCGCCGCCGGTCGGCTGGTCGCGTGGAATAACCTCCGCGACGACGGCACGGTCGATCCAGCCATGCGGCACGCCGCCCAACCGGTTCGGCGCGGCGGGAAAACAGTCCTCACCACGTGGTCACGACAACACCCCGTCCGAAAGGAAATTGCATGATCAGTGAAGAGAAGTTCATTGAGCGTGTCATCGATGAGTACGGTCCCGTGATCGATCTACGGGAGAACCCACAGGCAATCATCGAGATCATCCGCAAGTTCCACGACTTGGCCGCGTCCCCGAACGGCGGCCTACCGCCAGGTGGAGTGGGGCCGCCGACGAGCGTGCAAAGCGACGAACCAACCAACGCCGAGATACTGCGGAAACTCCTCGACATCCAGCGGACGGTGAGCAAGATCCAAAAAGATCTCTCCAAAGGCGGCTAGCAGCCACCAATCGGATAATCGGTTCGCAGACATGAGCTTCGTGTCGGCGGGACGCGAGTAGTTACTCCGGCTGCTGCTGCCGGGTGACGCGAAGGGCGATCGACGCGTCGTCGAACTGGGCGGCCTGTGCGCTGATCCTGGTGATCTCGCTCGGGCGCCGCAGGAGTCCGCGCACGGCGATGATCGCGACCTGCTCACCGACCCGGATCGCTTCGTCGGCGCGGTCACCCTCGTCGGTGTGCAGCCGGGTGCGCTTCTGTGCGCCCTCGTCAAAGTTCAGGAGCAAGCCGGCGGTTTCCTCGCGGTCGCAGTCGATGAACCTGCCTTCGCTGATCGCTGCGCCGATCAGGTCGACGACCCAGTCCTTGAGCCGTTCGTAATCCGTCCAGAACTGGTGGAATTCGGTGCGCTGATTGTGGGCGATGCGCTGGATCTCGTTGAAGTCGATCGGTGAGAGCGCCAGCTGCATGGTGTCGAACCGCAACAGCCGGTACAACTTGACCGCGGGCGAGCCGGAGCCCGCGCCGACCTCGGCGATGAACTTCAGCGGCGCCCGGTTGACCAGCAGGGTCTCGCCCAGCAGCTGTTCCTTGTTGCGGAACCAGTAGTACAGCGACGACTGCTGCAGGCCCGAGGCGCGCGCGATGTCGCTCATCGTCGTTTGGGCATAACCCTTTTCGGAGAACAGCTTTGTCGCCGCGTTGACGATGTCGGCGCGGGGTGACGTCGTCGGCGCGGTGGCGCTGTTGTTGCGGGGTCGTCCGATGGCGTGAAGTTTAGCCAAGCGGCGGCTTCTCACTGTGGGCGCGCTCGACGAGATCACGCGCCGCGCCCACCACGTCCTGCCACAGCTCGAGGCCCATCGACTTCGACGCGCGCGACGGGTATCCGGTGACGCCGTTGGTGGAGACGTGCTGGACCGCGTAGCGGAAGACGGAACCCTCGGTGCGGTCGGGATCGTCGGCGTCGCGCATCTTCTCGGTGTCGACGAGTTCGGGCCGCAGCACGAGCATGATCGACGTCTCGGCCGCGTTGGCATGCCAGTCGGCCGCATCCTCGGTCGCCCGCCTCGCGATGTCGGGCGTCAGATCCCACCACTGCATGACACCGATTCGCAGGTCGGGAAACTCCCGGCGGAAGCGATCGCAGGCGATCCACAGCGCGGCCGAGTTGCCGACATGACCGTTGACGAAGATCACCCGGCGGAATCCCGAGTCCACGCACGACTCGGCGACCAGTCCGGCCGTCGCAGCCGTCTCGTCGCCCGAAAACGCGATCGTGCCCGCCAGCCGTGTGCCGTGAAAGAAGCTGGCGCCGAATGGGA
>C688J18823_10000350_pt1 | contig 26480 bp, 23 predicted proteins | sample HopSoiMetagenom1_FD_18823 | JGI IMG/M metagenome (IMG submission 18823) | reverse complement strand
CAAACACGAACTGCTCCGGTCCCGCCACGAACATCGAACAGTTCCGCTACTCATGGCGGCTGCGCGGCGGACTGTCATGGATCGCCGGCATCATGTTCCCCACCACCGGCGTCGCGGCGATGAAGAACGTCTATCCGAAGTCGGGCGAGACGAACGTCAGCAGCGAGCTGCTCATCACCGCGGCCGATCAGAAGAGCGGCTTTTTCGTGTACGAGTCGGAGATGGATGCGGCGGCGCAGAAGACGCTGATGACGTATCACGGCTACGCGTGGGGGAAGAAGTCGCGCAAGGAGCGGACGCTGTTCGATTACGTGAAGCGCCTGGCGCGGATTCATCGCGAGACGCCGGACAAAGTCGAGGACAAGGTCAAGCCGCTCTCCCCCGATACGCTCCGCGACAACTCGCTGCGCGACATCCTCACCGCGATCTACTACCTCCGCCAGAACGCCGACAAGATCAAGGGCCCGGTGGCGACGAGCATCTACTCGGACGGCAAGGATTACCCGGTGATCTTCCGGCCGGTGGAATCGCAGACGTGCGTGATCGACGGCCGCCGCGTGAACACGCTCGGCTTCGAGATCGTCGACGCGCCGGGCGGCCGCAAGTGGCAGGGCGGCGTGAAGGTGTGGCTGACGCAGGACGAGCGCCGCATCCCGTGTCACATCGAGATCCGCCAGAGCTTCGCGTCGCTGCAGCTCGATCTGTCATCGATCGAGGCGTGTGCGTTCATGCAGGCGAGCAATTAGGTCATAAACGCATCCTTCCGTAAGACCGTATACTCAGCAGGCCTTCCATCCGGTCCGGTGGACTCATCAGGCCTCGAGGATTTTGTATGTCGCGTTTCACAGCGGGTTTTGCGCTCGTCGTGTGTTTGTCGCTTCCCGTCTTTGGCGTAACGCGTTCCTGGACGGGCGCAGTCAATGGCAACTGGTCGGAGCCAAACAACTGGACGCCGTCGGGCACACCGTCGTCTTCCGACGCGCTGATCTTCCCCGCAGGCGTACCGACCACGATGAACAACGACCTGCCGGCAGGTACGGCGGTCGGTTCCATGACGTTCCACGATACGTACACGCTGAACGGAAATCCGCTGACCCTCAATGGCAACGTGGTGTTCGACACGAGCACGAACATCTATTGGTTCTGCAATGTCGACCTGAAGCTGGGCCAATCGATCAACGTCGGCGCGTCACTGCAGAACGTCTACACCGGAACGGTCGACGTGAACGGTCACACGCTGACGACCGACTGGTACAACACTGAATTCCACGGCGCGTTCAAAGGGACCGGCTCCATCGTCGCGCACGACACGCTGCTTGCGCGCGGCGGCGGCACGTTCAGCGGCAACATCAGCGGCGCAGTCGATGTCGCCGGCTCGACGCCGAATGCGAACGTCGACGCAACCTCGGCAGGTGGTAATTCTTCAGTCAGCGGCAGCGGCTCACTCGGGGACGTCACGGCGACGTATGTCTCGCCCGGCGCGCGCAATCCGGCAACCAGTTTCGCCGGCCAGAACAACCAGCACACCATCGGGACATTGCAAGTGCACTCACCGGTGATGCAGACCTACTTCGTCGATGTCACTGGCGGTACGTCCGATCAATTGAAGGTGATCGGCGCCGTGAACCTCGGCGGCGTGACTTTGAATCTCTCCGTTCCGAGCGGCTCGCCGGCTGCGGGCGACACGTTCACCATCATCGACAACGACGGCAGCGATGCCGTCAACGGCACATTCTCCGGCCTCGCGGAAGGCGCCACGCTCACCGCCGGCAGCTTCCACTTCGCGATCTCCTACCACGACGGTGACGGCAACGACGTCGTGCTGACCGCGCTGGCGTCGACGAAATCGTGGACCGGTGCGGCGAGCGGCAACTGGTCCGATCCTTCGAACTGGAATCCGCACGCGATTCCGGCCAACGGAGAAGAACTGCTCTTCCCGGCCGGCGTGCCCACCACAATGAACAACGATCTGAGCGGACTGACCGCCGGCAGGATGACGTTCAAGGACACCTACACGCTGAACGGGAATCCGCTGACCCTCGGCGGCAACGTGGTGTTCGACACGAGCACGAACATCTACTGGTTCTGTTATGTCGACCTGAAGCTGGGGCAATCGATCAACCTCGGTGCGTCACTGCAGAACGTCTACGCCGGCACGATCGACGTGAACGGGCACACGCTGACGACCGACTGGTACAACACTGAATTTCACGGCGCGATCAAAGGGACGGGCTCCATCGTCGCGCACGACACGCTGCTTGCGCGCGGCGGCGGCACGTTCAGCGGCAACATCAGCGGCGCAGTCGACGTCGCCGGCTCGATGCCGAATGCGAACGTCGACGCCACCTCGGCCGGTGGTAATTCTTCGGTCAGCGGCAGCGGCTCACTCGGCGACGTCACGGCGACGTATGTCTCGCCCGGCGCGCGCAATCCGGCAACCAGTTTCGCGGGCCAGAACAACCAGCACACCATCGGGACGCTGCAAGTGCGTTCGCCGGTGATGCAGACGTACTTCGCCGATCTCGTGCCGGGCGGCACGTCCGATCAATTGAAGGTGATCGGTGCCGTGAACCTCGGCGGCGTGAACCTGAACGCATCGGTGCCGGCCGGCGCTCCTGCCACGGGCGAGGCATTCACGATCATCGACAATGACGGCAGCGATGCGGTCAACGGCTCATTCTCCGGTCTGCCGGAAGGCGCTTCGCTGACCATCAGCGGTTTTCAGTTCACCATCAGCTATCACGGCGGTGACGGCAACGACGTCGTGCTCGCCACCGTCGCGTCGACGAAATCGTGGAGCGGTGCGGCGAGCGGCAACTGGTCCGATCCGTCGAACTGGACTCCGCATGCGATTCCGGGCAACGGAGAAGAACTGCTCTTCCCGGCCGGCGCGCGCACCACGATGAACAACGATCTGAGCGGGCTGACCGCCGGCAGGATGACGTTCAAGGACACCTACACGCTGAATGGGAATCCGCTGACCCTCGGCGGCAACGTGGTGTTCGACACGAGCACGAACATCTACTGGTTCTGCAATGCCGACCTGAAGCTGGGCCAATCGATCAACCTCGGCGCGTCACTGCAGAACGTCTACACCGGCACGATCGACGTCAACGGACACACGCTGACCACCGACTGGTATAACACTGAATTTCACGGCGCGATCAAAGGGACGGGCTCCATCGTCGCGCACGACGCGCTGCTTGCGCGCGGCGGCGGCACGTTCAGCGGCAACATCAGCGGCGCGGTCGATGTCGCCGGCTCGATGCCGAATGCGAACGTCGACACGACCTCCGCCGGCGGGAACGCCTCAGTCAGCGGCAACGGCTCGCTCGGCAATGTCACGACGATCTATCTCTCGCCGGGCGCACGCAATCCCGCAACCAGTTACGCCGGCCAGAACAATCAGCACACCATCGGAACGCTCGAAGTGCACTCGCCGGCGATGCAGACGTACTTTGTCGATCTCGTGCCGGGCGGCACCTCCGATCAATTAAAGGTGACCGGCGCGGTCCACCTCAGCGGCGTCACGGTCGATGTGTCGATTCCGAGCGGCGCGCCGTCGACGGGCCAGACGTTCACGATCATCGACAACGACGGCGCGGATGCAGTCAGCGGTACGTTCAAGAATCTTCCCGAAGGCGCGCGCGTCAACGTGGGACCGTATCCGTTCCGCATCACGTATCAGGGCGGCGACGGCAATGACGTCGTGCTCACCAGCGCCGCCGAAACATCGGTGGTGGTCATACAAAGCGCCGCGAGCACGTTCATCGGCGAGCCGGTGACGTTCGTCGCGACTGCCTCGTCGCAAACCGGGACACCCGCCGGTACTCCCGTCGGATCCGTCACGCTCATGATCGACGGTGTTCCGGCCGGAACCAGCTCGCTGCAACAAGGCTCCACGCAATTCTCGACAGCAACTCTGCACGCCGGCCAACATTCGATCGTCGCCGTTTACGCAGGTGATGGCTCTTACCTCGGCGGTGCGTCCGCTCCCGTCACGCACGAAGTGAAACGCGGCCCGACCAACATCGCCATGGCGCTGAACAAGACAGCGATCACGTTCGGCGACACGATCGTCGCGACGGTCTCGCTCGCAGTCGTGGCTCCGGCCGTCGGTGTACCGACAGGCACGATCACCATTCGCGCGGATGGAAACGAGGTCGCATCCGCGCCGGTTGCGAATGGCGGCGCAGCGATCCCGCTCGCGTCGCTGCACGGCGGCACGCACGCGCTGACCGCGACGTATGGCGGCAATGACGACTTCGCGAGCAGCGAGAGCAGTGCAACCAGCGTGACGGTCGAGCAGGTCGCGACGACCCTCAACGTGACGGCGGGTGCGAATCCGATCGCCGCCGGTCATGTCCTCGCCCTCACCGTGCGAGTTGCCCCGCAACCGACTGCCGGCTCATCGAGCAGCGTCACGGTCCGCGAACATGGAGCGCTGCTGGCGCAACAGTCGATCACGCGCACTGCGACCGTCAAACTCCAGTCGCTGGCGCCCGGCAGTCACGAGCTGGCGATCGCCTACGCAGGCAACAGCGATTACAGCAGCTCCTCGGCGACGCTGACCGTAACCGTCGCGCCGCCCGCGCTCAGCGTCGATGACGCATCGGTTCCGGAGGGAGATGCGGCGACGAACAGTGCACCGATCTCGGTGCATCTCTCCGCGGCCAGTGAGCAGACCGTGCGCGTCGCATGGAGCACCGCCGACGGAAGTGCCGTCGCCGGCCGCGATTACCAATCGGCCAGCGGCGTCCTCGAGTTCGCGCCCGGCGAAACGGAGAAGCATCTCTCCGTCGTCATCAACGGCAACACCAGCGCGGAGGACGATCGGCTGTTCCTGATCGTGCTCTCCGATCCTGTCAATGCCGTCGTCGAACGGATCAGCGCGGCGGTGGTCATCACCGACGACGACGCCACGTGGAGAAAGCTCGGCGAGCTCACGTACACGCAGACTCCGTCCGGTCCGTTGACGCTCGATCTCTACGCGCCGATCGCGGACGACGGTCCTCGTCCGCTGGTGATCTGGATTCCGGGATCATCGTCGTACGGCGGTGACGGAGGTGCGTCGATTGCGTTGCGTGAAACGACGCGCGGCTATCTCGTCGCCGTCGTCCGCTACCGGTCTCCGGCAGCGGCGCATTTCCCGGCGCAGCTCGACGATCTGCAGGCCGCCGTGCGCTGGCTGCGCGCGAACGCCGTTCAGTACAACATCATCCCCGATCGCATCGCGACATGGGGCAACGGCACCGGTGCGCATCTCGCCGCGCTCCTCGGCACCGCCGCAAACGATCGCGTACAGGCGGTGATCGATTGGAACGGCGCGTCGGATCTGGCGACGATGGTCAGCGACTCCAGCTGCTGGTCCTCCGATTCGTCCTCGGAGTCGGCACTGATCGGTTGTTCGCCCGCGGCATGTCCCGATGCTGCGCGAACCGCGAGTCCGCTCACGTTTGCCGGCGCGCAGAGTGCGGCGTTTCTCATCATGCACGGTGCAGACAACTGTCTCGTCGGCGCAGCGCAAAGCAGGAAACTGCACGATGCGTTGAAGTCGGCCGGAGCCGATTCGCTGCTGTACATCATCAATGGTGCGGGACTCGTCGATCCGTTCTGGAGCAGCATCACTGCGCGCTCTGCGGCCGACGAGTTCCTCGATGTGCATTTGAAAGGAGCGCCGGCGCGGCACCGCCCGGCGCACTGAGCGGCGAAGTGGCGAACGCGCGGCAGCTGATCGCGATCACATTGCAACCGGAGTGCGGCGGCCATGCCGCCGCTGATTTTTACGAGCGGCCATGCCGCTCGGGGCGATGCGTGGCAATGACATCCGACACCACAGCCGACGCTGTCGGACCCGCTCCCGCTCCCCGGCCAATCAGCGTGATCTCACCCGCCGCGCGGCTGCGGATCGCGACCGCGTTGAATTCGTCCCGCACGCACGCCAGCGGATCGCGCGGCAACCCGGGTGCTGAGGCCTACGTGGTCCGCGCCGGCGCCATCGGCGTCCCCAGTCCGCAGAACAATCCCACCAGATCGAGCAGCTCCGCGACGTGGAACGGCTTCTCCAGAATCACCGCCGGCTTCAGCTCGAGCTCACTCTCATCGATCTTGTAGGCGGTGATCACGATGACCGGCGATTCCGACTTGCGCGCGCGGAACCAGCGGAGCCACTGCCGTCCATCCATCTTCGGCATGGCGATGTCGAGGATGACCAGAAGGATGTCGGGATTTTGTTCCACCACTCCGCATGCGACCTGTCCGTCGGGCGCGGTCAGCACCTCGAAACCGTACGGACTGAGCAGGTCGTGATACGAGGCGAGCAGGCGCTCGTCGTCATCGATGACCAGCAGCTTGCGAAGTTTGAACGGCGTCCGTCGGGCTCGAATGCTCAAAGTGTGGCTCCGTTCGGTCGGGATGTTGAGGCATCAACCGAACGCTGCAAGAAAGTTGCCGGACGCTCGACGCGCAGCGGCAACAGCTTGCCTTTATGCAGTGGAGTGGCGCGCGGAAAGGTCACGCGCAGGATCGTCCCGCCGCTGAGCACGCCGCGGGTATGCCACGCGCCATCGCGAAACGACGCCTCCTCGACGGCGAAGATGAAATCGGATTCCTCGCCCGGCGCGGCGATCGTGAAGGCATCGCAACGAATCAGCGCGACACCGCTCCCGCTGAACGGCGGATTCGCGAGCTCCCATTCGCCGATCGGCGACTCCGCGAGCCTGCCGGTGATGTGCACCGGCACCACGTTCACATCGCCCGTCGCGAGTGCCGCCGCTTCATTCACCGGCCGGTTGAACACGGCATCGACCGATCCCTGCTGCACGACGCGCCCCCGATCGAGCACGACGACGCGATCCGCAAGCGCGAGCTCGTCCGTCGTCGACGGCGCCGAGATCACGGTTGTGCCGAGGACGCGCAACAGCCGGTACAAATCATCGGCGAGCGTGAAGCGCTCCGACGGATTTGCCGACTCGAGCACGCGATCGGCGACGAGAATCGCCGGCCGCAGCAACTCGATCCGCGCGAGCTGCACCCGCGTTCGCTCCGATGACGACAACGAATCGATCCGCCGATCCGGTAAAACCTTCCATCGATCGATCGCCAGCTCGTACTCGTGGTGCCGGTCTTCCCGATCGAGCGGCCGCGTGCGCACCGCCGCGACCAGCGCATGCCCGGCCGACCACCGCCCCGGCACGTCGAGCGCGCCCGTCACGTACAACAGCGGACGCCTCGACGCACCGAGCCGATTGACGACGCGCGAGCCGATGAGGACTTCGCCCGATTCAGGACGCAGCGTGCCCGCGATCAGCGACAGCAACGTCGACGCGCCGCACGCCGCCGGTCCCGCGATCGCGGTGTGCGTCGAGCCGGGGAAGGTGAGGGTGACGTCCCGGAGGATGCGCGCGGAAGCGTTACGCAGAAGGATGTCGAGCACGACCGATTGTAGTCATCGATCGAGCACCAGCGCGAACACGCCGAGGAGCGTGAGCGACACGATCGCCACGGCGCGTGTGATTCGCCGCGGCACGTGCTCGCGCATGGTCACGCCGAACAGCAGCGCGAACGCTCCTTTCGTCGTCATGGCCAGCGTGCCGGCGAGCCACACCACGACCGGCATCGCGCTCCGTGCAGACGCTGCAACCGTGACCATCTGCCCGGGATCGGCCCACTCCGTGACGAAGAGCGATGCGAAGCACGCCAGCGCGCCGTCTCTCCAGCGTCCGCTCGTCCGTTCTTCCTTCTCCTCGCGTTCGAACGTCACCGTCAACGCCGCGACGAGAAATCCCGCCGCGCTGATCCACGCGATCAGATGTCCCGGCAGCCGCAGCAGCAATCCTCCGACGAGCACCGCGCATCCCATCTTCACCGCATACGCGATCACGATCGCGGCCAGGACGATTCGCCGCGGAAAACGGAGCGCCAGCGACGTCACGGTGTAGATCGACTTGTCGCCGATCAGCTCCGCGATGAGGACGCTCCAGTAGACCGCGGCGAATACGGCGAGGCCCGTGTTCACGTCACAACCACTCGATTCTCAGGATCGGATGCAGCTCGATCCCGTTGAACTGCGACACACCCATCTGTCCATGCACGCGATCGAAGAACCCGACTCCCGTGATCCGCGCGTCGGTCGGCTTGACCTGCGTCTTGAACGTCGGCAATCCCGTGTCGAGATCCTCCCGCGAGAACGCGAACGACGCCGGCATCGGCAGGCTGCGGATCGCCTCACGTACCACCGCTTGCACTTCGGTGCTGACCGCTTCGCGCGGCACGAGGGTGTTTCCGAAGGCGAGGAAATCGTGCGGCGAGAGCTTCGACAGGAGCTTGTCGTCGACCGCGCTGCGAACCGCTTTGATATTCGCGAGCCACGGGCTGTTGCCGAGGAACGTCTTCGTCGGTGTCGGCACTTCGCCGATCATCATTTCACCGCTCGAGCCCTGCAGCACGAGGTGATAGTCGCCGTCGTCTTCCAGCTTCAGCGCGGTGATGCGAGCGGTGATCCGCCAGATCACGAGCTCCGCAGGCCGCGCTCTCTTCGTGCGGAATCCGGGAGGATCGGACGTCACCTTCGTCATGCCTGCGGGACGCGGAATGGTGATCAGTTCCTCGACCGTGGTTTCGACGATGCCGCGGCCGAGGTCCTTGTTGTTGATGATGTTCTTGCCGACCAGCGCAACGTCGTCGTCGGTCCCCACTTTCACCGGCCAGCGCTCCTTGCCCGGAGCGGTGACTTTGCGCGGCTCGATGGCCTGAGGCAGCTCCTCCTCGGCCGGCGCTGCGTGCGGAGTCAGGAGACCGCATGCCTTTTTGATCTCCATCGCGACCTGCGGTGAGACCGTCGTCAACTGATTGACGTCGGTGATCGGTCCCGGTCCCGCGCTGACGGTTGGCCCGGTTGTATCGCCGGTGCCTCCGCCACCCGGGTCCCCGCCTGCCGGTTGGCCGGTGTCGGATGCGCGGCCGAACAGTACGAAGCGAGGGGTACTGTCTCTGTTGTCGCTGTCTGCTTTGCCTTTCAGCGTGTAGCCGGTTGCGGCGAAGAGGTTTTCGTCGGGACGCGCGCGGCGCACGGTGAGGTAGTCGCCCCAGCTGAAGCGGCCGTCGTTATCGGACAACGGGCTGCGCTCGCTCGCGGCGGCGATGACGTTCCGTTGCGCACCGGTCAGAATGCCGACGACGTGCGACGGAAACACCGCACCGCCGATCATGTACGAGATGCCGACCTCGTTCTTCGCATTCGTCGACAACGCGCCGTAGCAGGTCGCGGAGTCGGGATCGAACACGTTGATGTTCTCGAGCAGCGTCATGGTCGTCGTGTCGATGCGTGCGATCTGGACGAACGGCTGCGGACGATGATTCGAATTGCGATCGACGCCCCAGGCGAACCACGCTTCCTTGCCCGTCATCGTCGCGCCGGTGAGGCGCGGGTCGGCGCGATCGAGCCAGCGCCGTCCGTCGGGCGTACGGGAGCGGTAGCCGGTGTTGCCGCCGATCCAGCGCGCGACCGGGACCGAGGTCGCGGTGGGCGCCGGGTGACCTTCAGGCCACGCGAACACCTCGAGCGTGCTCGTGTCCTTGTGTGCGGCGAAATACGCGGTGGTGCCGCAATTCTGGACGACGCGGAAGCTGTCGAGATCGGGCGATGACAGATGCACGTCCACCGTCATCGCATTGGCGGCGATGCCGGAGAGCGGAAGGCGGAAGACGGCGCTCTGCACTTTGCCCGGCGTGAAGACGTTGGTCGTGACGTACAGCGAATTAGCGCCGACGGCGACATCGGGAAAGTCCATGAACGCGCCCGGAACGCCGAGCATCGCGGTGGTCAGGTCGAAGAATCGGAAGCGAAGATTTCCGGCGGCCAGGTCGGCGCTCGAGGCGAACCCGAGCCGCTGGATGTTGTCGCCGGTGTCCGGTCCGTACTGGAGCAGCCAGACGAACGTGTCGAGCTGCGGGATGTAGTGCACGACCTGATCGCAGCAGAAGGTGCAGCCGGCCGGATCGGTCGATTTCTGCGTCGACGCCGGATCGATGAAGCCGAAGGTCTTGCCGCCGTCGGTCGAGATCGCGGCGTACCAGTTGCCGGTGTAGAACACGACGTTGCCGTTCATCGCGCAACTCGGCTCGCCGACGTTCGACGCGGTGTGCTCCTGGCCCGGCTCGGTGAGCTCGCTGTTGAGCACGATCTTCACGTCGTCGGCCGGATTCAGGGCCAGCGGTGCGAGCAATGCGCGTGTGCTCGTGCTGTGGAATTCACGCTCGACGCCTTCGCCGGTCAGCGGCAGATTGCGCCGCGGATGAATGCGCTTCGGCTTCTGGAACTTCGGCGGCGCGCTGAGTCGTCGTAAGTCGACATATTCATCCTGTCTTTTCGTAGCCATGCGTGTTCCTTTCTGTCGCGCCACCGGCGCGGGTCATGCACTGATGCGGTTAAAATGAGGACGACTGTGAGCAACAACGACGAACGGAATTGCGCCGCCGGAGAAACGCGCAGCGGGATCCCCCTCGAGCCCGCGCACGAACGGACGCTCCGCATCGAGCGGAAGCCGGCGCAACAAGACGGCAGAGAGATTCACCCTCGACGCCCCCTTCCACTCGTCCCCGGCACTGCCGATCCGGACGAGGACGAGACGAGCGAGTCCGACGGCAACGACCGCTGACCCGCTTCAGGAAATAGAGACGGACACAACTCCGGCTTTCCGGAACCGCAGCGGAGCTACAACTCCACCCTGGTGCCCACCTCCACCACCCGGTTCGGCGGCATGCCGAAGTAGAGCGTCGCGCTGCGATCGTTGCGCTTGAGGAAGCCGAACAGGCGTGCGCGGATCGGGCCCAGACGCTTCACCACGCATTCGCCGTGCGGGATGAGCGTCGTGCGGCCGAGGTAGTAGGTCGTGCGATCGACGTCGACGGGAATGCCGGCGCGGGCGGCGAGGCGGAGGATCTCCGGCGCATCAGGATCCTCCATGAATCCGTAGCGGCCGGTCACGCGATGGAAGCCCATGGTGAATGACTCCGTCGTCACGCGCTCGTCCTCCTGCACGACCGGCACGTCGGACGTGGTGATGGTCAAAATGATGACGATCTCGTGCAGCACCTGGTTGTGCTTGAGGTGATGCAGCAGCACGAGCGGCACGCCTTCGCCCTGCCGCGCGAGAAACACGCCGGTCCCTCGGATGCGATGCGGCTCGTGGCGCGCGAGGCTCTCGATGAATTCGGCGATCGGCACCGCGCGCTCATTGAGTGATTGCTGCATGCGCTGCTGACCGGCCGCCCAGGTCGACATCATGAAGAACACCGCGCTGCCGATCAGCAGCGGGAGCCACCCGCCGTCGATGAACTTGACCGCATTCGCGGCGAAGAACGACAAATCGGCGATGAAAAACAGGCCGCATACGCCGAGGACGAGCGGCCATGACCAGCGCCAGCGGCGATACGCCACCGCACCGAAGAGAATCGTGGTGATGGCCATCGTCGCGGAGACGGCGAGGCCGAATGCGGCTGCCAATCGATCCGACGATCTGAAAACGAGCACGATGGTGATCGTCGCGATCATCAGCAGCACGTTGAGACCGGGCAGGTAGATCTGACCGGCGACCGCGTCCGATGTATGCACGATGTGCACACGCGGGAGGAAGCCGAGCTGCGTCGCTTGCCGCGTGAGCGAGAACATCGCGGAGATCAGCGCCTGCGATGCGACGATCGTCGCCAGTGTCGCCAGTCCGACCATCGGATAGAGCAGCGATGCAGGGACGGTCGAATAGAACGGACGGCTCGCGGCCTGCGGATGATTGAGCAGATACGCGCCCTGTCCGAGGTAGCTCAGCGTGAGCGCGGGAAGGGCGAGGCCGTACCACGAGATGCGGATCGGGCGCGTGCCGAAGTGGCCCATGTCGGCATAGAGCGCTTCACCGCCGGTGAGGCAGAGAATCACCGCGCCGAGCGCGAGAAATCCATGCGCGCCGTTGTGCGCGAAGAAGCGGATCGCGTGCAGCGGATTGATGGCCGTCAATGCGCGTGGATTCATCGCCAGCGAGCGCGCGCCGAGGATCGCGATCGCCACGAACCAGGTGGCGAGGATCGGTCCGAAGAAGACGCCGACGCGTCCCGAGCCGAACGGCTGAATCGCGAAGAGCAGGAGGAGGATGACGATCGTCGACGGGATGACGGCGGTCGCGAGATTCGGCGTCGCGACGGCCAGTCCTTCGACCGCGCTGAGCACGGAGATAGCGGGAGTGATGATGCCGTCGCCGTAGAGCATTGCCGCGCCGAAGAGCGCGAGGCCGACGAACAACGCGGTGCGGCGGACCTGCGCGGTGCGGCGGGTGAGGAGCGCGAGCAGCGCGAGGATGCCCCCTTCGCCGCGGTTGCCCGCCCGCATCAGCAGCGCGACGTATTTCACGCTGACCATCAGGATCAGCGACCAGAGGAAGAGCGAGACCATGCCGATGACGTTGCCGGGCGTCGGCGCGACGCCGCGCTCGCCGTGAAACGCTTCCTGCAGCGCGTAAAGCGGGCTGGTGCCGAGGTCGCCGAAGACGACGCCGAGAGCGGAGAGGCTGAGAAGGAGGAGAGGAGTTTTGGGTTGGTGGACGGTGGACATTCGAAGCGGCGCCCGACCGCGAGTGTAGTGGATACTTGATGTACGACAACCTCTCAGGTTGTGTACGGCAACCTCTCAGGTTGTGTACGACAACCTCTCAGGTTGTCGAATCGACAAGCTGAGAGCTTGTCGTACACACACACATATGCATCTTGGTGACCTGCTCGGTCCGGACGTGCTCGAGATCCTGCGCGAGGATCCGTCCGCGGTGCGCGATGCGCTCAATTCGATGCACCCGGCCGACGTCGCGGAAGTGGTCAGCGTGCTGCCGCGCGAGGATCGTCTGCGCGTGCTCGGACAACTCGACGCCGCGCACCTCGGCGACACGATGGTCTACGCCGACGGCGAGACGATGAAGATCGCGCTCAATCGATTCGCGCCGGAGACGCTCACCGCGGCGCTCGATCATCTCGAAGCGGATGACGTCGCGAGCATCCTCTCCGCGATCCCCGAGGAGAAACGGGTGCCGATCCTCGGGAAGATGAAGGCGGGCGGTGCGGCCGCGGCGGATCGATTGCTGCGATACGAGCCCGGCAGCGCGGGCCGATTGATGACCGCGAAGTTCGTGCGCGTGCGGCCGCAGCAGACGGTCGGCGACGTGCTGCACGCGCTGCGCTCGATCGATCCTCAGGTTGCGACGGTCGCGAATCTGTACGTCGTCGATGAGAGCGACCGATTGCAGGGCGTCGTCTCGCTGCGGCGTTTGCTGCCGGCGGACCCGGACGTGCGCGTCGATGCGTTGATGGTGCGCGAAGTCGTCGCGTCGAAGCCGGAGACGACGCAGGAGGAAGTGGCGCGCATCGTGTCGAAGTACAGCTTCAACGCGCTGCCGATCGTCGACGAGCAGCATCGCATCCTCGGCATCGTGACCGTTGATGACGTCGTCGACGTGCTCGTCGCGGGTGAGACCGAGACGCTGCTGCGCATGGGCGGCATCTCCGCCGCCGCCTCCGAAGACGAGCCGTGGAATCGCGGCGTGCTCAATTACTTCGGCACGTCGATCGCGCGCGTGGTGCGGATGCGGCTCGGGTGGCTGCTGCTGTTGTTCGTCGCGGAGACGCTGACCGGCAGCGTGCTGCGCTACTTCGAAAACGAGCTGGCGAAAGTCGTCGCGTTGTCGTTCTTCATCCCGCTGATCATCGGCACCGGCGGCAACGCGGGAAGCCAGACGGTGTCGACGATCATCCGCGCGCTCGCCCTGGGACAGATCCGTTTGCGCGATGCGTGGCGCGTGCTGATGCGCGAGACGACGTCGGGCTTTCTCCTCGGCGGGTTGCTCTGCATCTTCGCGGTGCTGCGCACGTTGTTGTGGAAGAGCGGGCCGGGTCTCGCGCTCGTCGTCGGCCTCACGATTCTCAGCGTCTGCGCGTGGGCGAATATCATCGGCTCGGTGATTCCGCTGCTCGCGCAACGATTGAAGATCGATCCGACGGTCGTCTCCGCGCCACTCATCACGACGCTTGTCGATGCGACAGGGCTGGCGATCTATCTGCTGATCGCGAAAGTCGTCCTCAAGTTGTGAGGGCGGCGATCACGTCGCCATTCGTCGTCGCGACGAGCAGTTGATCGAGCAATGCGGACGTGCGGAAGGTCTTCGCGGCGGATGAAAGGAAGCGCAGGTGTTCGGCGGCGGCGTCCTGTGGCGAAACGAAGGCGAGGATCAGCCGTGCGCTGCCGCCGGGATAGATGCCGTCGCGATTGAGTCCGAGGCCCGCCACGATTTTCGGGATGCCGCTGATGCGGGCGTGGGGGAGTGCGATCGGTCCGGCGCAGGTGGTGCCGGCTTTTTCGCGCTCGAGCACGGAGTCGACGATCTCATCGACGCGCGCCGGACTCACGCCATGTTCGAGCAGCGGCGAAACGATCAGTCCGCGCACCGCCGACTCGAAATCGACGGTGTGATAGCCCACGCGAATCGTGCCGCGCTGAATGATGGATTGAAGCGATTCGGCGACGGTGCTGGACATGCAGCCAGTCTACGCTACGCTCTCCGCATGAGTTACCTCTGGTTCGCCATCGCCGCCACGCTGGAGATCAGCGGCTGTTTTCTCTTCTGGCTCTGGCTGCGGATGGGGCGCTCGGCATGGCTCGCTCTGCCCGCTTTGGTGATCCTCGGACTGTTCGCTTCCGCGCTCACGCGCGTCGATGCGTCGTTCGCCGGACGCGCGTTCGCGGCGTATGCGGGCATTTACGTGATCGCGTCGGTGACGTGGCTGATGATCTCGGAGCGCGTGCGTCCGACGCTGTTCGATCTCCTCGGGTCGGCGCTCTGCCTGGCCGGGACGATCGTGATCATGAGTCAGCGATGAAGGAGATGTGCGGGGCGAGGAGCGGCAGCGGGTTGATCGCGTTAAAGAACTTCGCGTCGGCGGTGATGAGGCGAGTGTCGAGGCGGATTGCGAGGGCGAGGTACATCGAGTCATAAGCGGAGCGGCCTGTGGCAATCGACAGCGAGTAGGCAGCACTCGCAAGCTCGCGGCACGGTACGGTCGGCAGGCTACTCGATCGCAGATCGTCGAGCACTTGTGTCGCCTCGCGCTCGGATAAATCGCCGTTTCGTGTCTTCTTGCACAAGATGCTTGCCATCTCGGCGAAAAGAAGATCGGGGGCGACGAAATCATGCTCCGGAGTCAACAGCCGATAAGCGTCAGCGGCATGAATTTCGTGAACGAACCATTTGATGACGACGCTCGCGTCGACTACGAACAGACTCATCGACGGTCGCGGTCGTCCCGAATCAGCTCTGTGCTGTCGGACTGTAACGGCCGGCCGGCCATCAGCTTCTGCCACTTTTCGGAAATGCTACGTAGCTGTGCACGCCGCAGAATGACAGCATGCTCCAGAGTCTCGTGCAACACCGCGTCCAAAGAGCGCCCTTCCGCCTCAGCCGCTTCTTTCAGCTGATTGAGCAGCTTTTCCTCGACATCGCGAATCAATACGTCAGGCATGACACCACATTATTATCAAATTAATACCACTACTGCTGCCGCCTTCGCATGTTCGGCCGCATCTGCTGCTTGCCGAGCGACCGCTCCGGCAGCTGCTCCAGCGTCGCGCGCATCCTGTTCCACTGCGTCTCGCTGAGCACCGCGCGCATGTCGACGAGCATCATCAGCTCGCGCTCGAACAAATGTGCGCGTGCGTCATTGAGACGGGCGGCGGCGCGGCGGATCGCTTCGCGGTTGAGCTGCGGCTGATCGAGCTCGGCGCGCAGGGCGATGTTCGACTTTTCGACCTCACCCTTGAAATCGATCAGCTCGTTCGCGCTCTTGACCGAGATCGCTTCGAGCCGCGACTGCTGGTCGTCCGTCAGCCCGAGGAGGTTGATCACCTCCGGACGGCGCCACCATTTGCCAGGCGGTAAGTCCATCGCGCTCGCGCTGAAGGCGAGGAGCACGAATGCGAGGAGGACGAGTTTCTTCATCAGAGCTTTTTCCCCTCGTTCCGCTGGTCGGGAAGCCACGTTTCCCACTGCACGACGCTGTGAAAGTCGCTCAGCTCTTCGCTTTGCCACGGATCGTGCGGAACACTCTGCTGCGGCTCTTCGATGCCGACCGGAGGCGCGGACTGCTGCACCGTATTCTGTGCAGTCGTCGTCACCGGACCGCTGTGCTGCGGCTCGACCGTCCGATAAACCATCACGCCGCCGAGGAAGAAAGCGAGGACTGCGGCGGCGGCGATGCGCGACACCTGCGCGCGTGTGACCGAGCGCTCGCCACGATCGGCGATGCGGCGCTGGATCTGCATCCGCTGCCGCGTCCAGAACGTCTCGTGCCTCTCCGTCGTCGAGCACGACGCCGCTTCGCGCAGCTTGCGCTCGAGCGCGTTGTAGCGCTCCGCGCATGCCTCGCACGAGGCGAGGTGCATCATCACCGGCATCGATTCGCCGGGCTGCATGTAGTACGTCTCGAGCAGGTCGGCTTCACTGTAGTGCGTCTTCATCTTCGGACCCCTGGGAGTAATGATTGCGCCAGCCTGCGAGCTCCTTCCGAACCTTGTGCACGGCGCGGAAGAGATGCGCACGAACGGTGCCGGCGCGCAGCCCGAGGTGATCGGCAATCTCCTCGAGCGACAGATTTTCGTAGTGTCGTAGGCGAAAGATCAACTTCTGTTGCGACGAGAGCTTCCCCTCGGCGCGACGGATTGCTGTGCGGAGCTGCACCGCCATCGTCTCGCGCTCCGGATCGGGACGCTCGTCCACGATCTCGATGGCGATCTCGTCCTGCTCGTCGTCGTTGCTGCGCGTGAACAGGCTGACGAAGCGGCGGCGGCGGAGCGAATCGCGCGAACGGTTGATGGCGATGCGGGTGAGCCACGTCTCGAGCTCGGAGCGTCCCTGGAACTTCGAGAGGTGCGTGTAGGCCTGGATGAAAGTGTCCTGCGTGATGGTGTCGGCCTCGACTTCATCGCGGACGATGGCGTACGCGACGCGATAGATGCGGCGCTGAAACCGCTCCACGATCAGCCCGAACGCCGCCCCGTCGCCGCCGAGGGTGCGGATGATCAGGTCCTGGTCGGAAAGCGCGGGTTCAGTCACCTGTCGAGATCGAAACGTTGCTACGGTACCCACGATGTGTTGGACGGATCAGATTCGGGAAGTGTTTACACTCGTGATTATGGAACTGATCGACTACTTCGACCGCATTCGCGAGCGCACCTTGAAAGGCGTCGCCCGGATTCCGCCCGATCGGATCGACTGGACGTATCAGGACGGCAAGTTCACGTTCGGCGACCTCATCCGGCATCTCGCGGCGATCGAGCGCTGGATGTTCGCCGAGAACGCGATGCTGCGGCCGAGCCGGTATCCGGGACATGGCCGGGAGCTCGCGGATGGATACGACGCCGCCGTCGCGTACATGAAGCAGATGCACGACGAGGCGATGCCGCTGTTCCGCGCGGCCGATCTCGATGCCCGCTGCGTGACGCCGGCGGGAATCGAGCTCTCGGTGGGGAAGTGGATCCGCGCGATGATCGAGCACGAGATCCACCATCGGGGGCAGCTGTACATGTACCTGTCGATGGTCGGTGTCGAGCCGCCGCCGATCTTCGGACTGAAAGAGGAAGAAGTTAAGGCGCGGTCTATTTCCTCGTGATGACGGCCGCGCGCCCGGTGATTGATCGTCCGGCCGCGGTGCTCCCGGTCAGAACGAGCTCCGTATCCGACGTGTAGTTATCGGTAGCCCGAGGAGCGCGGACGTCTCGTCCGCAGTCGCTGCGCGTCTCGCGCGGCGACTCTGCACGCGTGCCAGGCGAGACGCCTGACACGTGCGGGCAGGATGCCCGCGCTCCGTTTTGCAACTGCTGCCGTTCGGCCTGGATGACGAGATCGGCGCGGCCGTCGGCGTTCGCGTCATCGATGTGACTGCGGATCGCGGGCGCGGCGCCGAGGCGCACGGAGGACGGAACGATCGTCGTCGCGTCGAACGACGGTGTGCTGAGGATCGTCGCGGAGACCACGCCTTTCGATCCGAGCTGAATCACCGATGGGTGGAGCTCGATCGTCACCTGCAGCGGCGCGGAGCTGCCGTCGCGCAGGATGTGCAGCCGGCCCGGCGCCGGCGGATCGCCGTCGATCGTCTGCCCGCGCTCGCATACGGCCACGAGGTTGTTCGCTTCGTTCACCGCGATGCCGAAATTGCCCGACGGCAGCGTCGATAAGACATTGCCGCTGGCGGCGTCGAGCACCACCACCGTATGGCTCAGCGCGCGCGACATCGCGCGCCGCCGATCGGTCCGGAGGTTGGACGGCCGATGAATCTCGTGCCTTACCGCCCCAATATTGCGTCGAGGCCGGAAAGCACGAGCTCGAGAGAACGCAGACTACGGTAGCGATACGGCTGCGGTTAAAGGCGTCCGCCTGAATGACGACAACCGGCCTACGAAATCCCGGACCAGAGCCGATCGGCGCCGGAAGATCAGCCCACAAACCTCGCCCGGCGAAATCACCATTCGGTTCGCTCGAGAATCCGGCGTGCCGCTGCTGCAACAAAATCGTCGTGCTGGTCGCCAATCTCATCCACGGCCCGATTGATGGCGTCCGTGACTTCGTCTGGTGCGTGGCGTGCCATGTACTCGCGGAGCGCGGCGCTGAACACTTCGCTACGCGACCGCTTCGCTCGACGAGCAAACCGGTCTACCTTCTGCAAGACATCATCAGGGATCGAAACCGCTGTTTTCATACTTCAAGGATAACCAGTCCGGTCGCCGTCGGTCATGAGCTCCGGTTCGCCACTTCGCGTTGGCCGAAGAGGAAGAACCCGACGAATGGCCATGGCTCTGGCGATCCTGGTGTACGACAAGCTCTCAGCTTGTCGCTCCCAACCCGACAACCTGAGAGGTTGTCGTACGCGCTGCGGCGCGGGGCCGAAGCGCATTTGGTTCTTGCGCCGTTTGTCGCGTTGGGAAAAGTGACACAAGAAATCAAAGGAGCATCTGCACGAGTGCAGGCGCGGTCCAATGGCTAGTCCATCGACCAGATCGTGACTTCGTCCGCGATCCAGGTCAGCGCGATGTGATCCTTGGCGTTCTCGCGGCAGAGCAGCGTGATGATCGCTTCACGGATCTTCTCGTCGCTGGTGAGGTCGCGCATCTGGAAACCGAAACGGCGGGCGTCCAGCCCCCCGGCCTCGAGAGCTTCGGCGTATCGGGTCATGATGCCGTGCAGTACCTTGATGAAGAGCGAGGTGATCTCGTTCACGATGTTCTGCGCTTCGTGCGCACCGAGAGTGGCCAGCATCTCCGCTTCCTCGGCGGACAGTGCGTTCCACGATCCCTGCTGCAGCACGCCGGCATCTTTCAATGCTTTTCGAATCACCGCGCAGACGATGGCCTTGAAGAAATTCAGCGCGTAATCGAGTTTGACCGCCGCCGCGAACTGGCGGCAGAACGTCTGAAAGTGATGCGATCCGAGGGCGCCGACGAGGACCGACTCCACCAGCGTCTGCGACATGTGATCGGAGAGCACGCGCGCGTTGCAGGTATCGGTCGCCTCGGTCAGCAGCCGCAGAATGCGCTGAATCGTCCGCGCGGGGTTCTGCTCCAGATAGAGCAGTCGCTGCTTCAGGCGGCCGCGATTGCCGAGCACCCCTTCGTCGCGGATCGATGAGACGAGGACCTGCCAGTCGGAAAGCACTTCCCACACTTTGCGCGGCTTCAGCCCGAGGCAGCAGGCGGGATTGGTGATGATCGCGGTCAATGCCCGGAGGGTGTCCTCTTCGCCATCCTTCTTTCCCTCGGCGCGATGGGCCACCACTTCCTTCGCGATGCGCGCCGCCTCATCGCGAGTCGCCGGCGGAAGCGTCGCCGGAACGACAGCCGCGATGTCGCCGAGGTTCAACAGCATCACCGCGGTGACGTTCTTCACGATGCCGTCGATCACTTTCTCGTTGCTGGTGAAATAGAGGATGTCGCTGAAGATCGGCAGCGCGCCTTCGCCGGTGCTGACTACGCCGAACTTGTCGTGATGCTGCGTCGTAGAGCAGATGAGCGAAAAACGGTGGTGCTTCGACTGGCTGTCGTCCGATTCGCCCGGATACTGCAGCGCTTTGACCAGCCGGTTGCTCTGCGCCTGATCGAAGTTGCGCAGGAGGTTCGCGCCGATCTGCGGATGATTCGCGCGGCGGATGGTCTTGCCCACGTCGTGATACATCGCCGCCGCCGCCATGAAGAACTCCATCTTGTGCAGCTTTTCGCGATCGTGCTCGTCCATCTCCAGCGCGACGTGGATCGGCGCGAAGTAGCGCAGATAGATGTCGCTGGTCCGATCCTTCTCGTCCTGCGGACCGAGCAGCAGTCCCTCGGCATCGAGGCGGTTCGACAGCAACGCGCGCGTGAGCCGGATGACGTTCGGACCGTGGATCATGAAATCGCCGTTGTCCTTCGGCGGATCGAAGAAGAGCTTCGTCAGCTCAGGCCCGAACGGCACTTCCCCGGATGCAGGAAAGTAGTTGTGCGTGATGAGGTGATTGGGGACGGGCATGCTGGCACCTCGCGGCCATGCTACACCCGGAAAGCCTTACTTCGATAATTCAGGCTTTCGCTGCGACAGCCACATGCCTGTCGCGATCAACACCGCCGCGACGATCGCGATCGCGCGAATCTGCTCGCCGAGGAACAGCCAGGCGAGCAGCGCGGTGACGGGCGGCTGGACGTAGATGTATGCCGCCGCCATCGAGCTGTCGGTGTGGCGCAGCGTCCAGAGATTGAGGAGGTACGCGGCGACGGTGGGGCCGACGATCACCGCCAGGAGCGAGAGCCATGCGCCGGCCGGAATCGTGCGCCACGACTCATGCGCGAGCGACCACGCGCTGACCGGCAGCATGAGCAGCGTGGCGAACACGAACATGCGCGTGAGCACGAGCCGCGCAGGGTAGATCGCCATGAGCGGCTTCGACAGCACGAGGTAGAACGAATACGCGAGCGAGTTGCCGACGATCATCAGCGCGCCGAGCAGCTCGCGCGTCGACCCTCGGAGCCCTTCGCCCCACACGATGACCAGCGCGCCGAGCGCGGCGAGTGCGATGCCGCCGATCTTCGCGCCGGTCACCCGCTCGCGGCCGGTCGCCATCGTGATGGCGAGCGTGAAGAGCGGAATGGTGGTGATCAGGATCGCGGCGACATGCGCGGAGGAGAGCGCGAGTCCCGCGAGGAAGAGCGCCTGATTCATCACCACGCCGAGTAGTGCGAGCAGCGCGACTTTGCGATTGGGGAGCGGCTCGCGTTTGACCGGAATGGCGACGAGGATGGCCGCCGATCCGAGCACGCGCAGCCAAGCAAACGAGAGCGGCGCGAACGCGCGCATTCCGAACTTCGAAATGATGTAGTTCAGTGAGAAGAGTGCCGCGACGCTGAACAGCGCCGCGTGCACCCGCAGCACCCGGTACTCAGCACTTCTATTCGCCACTCGTCTCGATCCACGTGTCGTGGTAGCGCACCGGCGGCGGCACGAGCGATGTTCTCAGGCCGCGGATCTCCGGCTTGTGCACGACGAACATCCGCTCGTGGAAGAGGCAGACCATCGGCGCCTCGCGCAGCACCATCTGATCGAGCTCGCGATAGATCGAGGCGCGCTTCTCCGTGTCGTTCGTCCGCCGCGCTTCGTTGATCTGCCGGTCGGTCTCCGCGGTGTGGTAGTGGAAGCCGCGCAGCGAGCTCGAATCGCTGTGGAAGAAGACGTAGAAGAAATTGTCGGAGTCGGGGAAATCGGCGTACCAGTTGCCGCAGAAGAGCATGCCGTGTCCCGGTTTCTGCAGCGGCGCGCGCGCGGTGTCGGCATCGTGCTCGCTGACGTTGAGCTTGATCCCGATCGCGGCGAGGTCGTCGATGATGCGCGGCACGACGCCGGTGGTGCGGAAGGTGTCGGTCGGCCAGGTGCGGTAATCCATCGTGAACCCCGAGGCGTAGCCGGCCTGGCGCATCAGCTGTTTCGCGCGGTCGGGGTCGTAGCTGAAGCCGCGCAGGTTCGGGTCGTAGCCGAGCAGTCCCGGCGGGAGGAGCGATTCGGCGACGATCGAGAGTCCGCCGAACACCTCTTCGTTGATGCGATTCTTGTTGATCGCGTAGTTGACGGCCTGCCGCACTTCGACCCGATCGAATGGCGGACGGGTGCAGTCCCATCCGAGGTACGACGTGTGGAGCTGCACGGTCTGCAGCATGTACGGGGCGTAGCGCGGATCGCGCCGCAGCTCGGCCACGTTCTTCAGCGGCACCGCGTGCGAGACATCGAGCTCGCCGCGCAGAAATGCGTCGAGCATCTTGTCGAAGCCGGGAAGGTCGAGGCGGAACTCGAGCCGATCGAGATGCGGCTCGCCCGGAACGTAGTAGTCGCGGTTGCGCGCCAGGACGACTTTCTGTCCCTCGATGACCTGCTCGACTTTGAACGCGCCGGCACCGATTGCATTCAGGCGGAAGCGCTCGAGGTCCCGCGCTTCTTCGGCCGGAACGATCGCCGCTTCGTGCATGGTGAGCAGCGAAAGGAAAAACGCGAGCGGCTCCTCGAGCTCGATGTCGACCGTGTACTGATCGCGTACGATGATGCCCGGCACCTGCTTCGCCCGTCCTTCGATCACGTCCTTCGCCCCTTTGACGCCGCGCATGATCCACTGGCCGGACGATTTGAATTCGGGCGAGAGGATGCGCGCGAACGTGTCGTGGACGTCTTTCGCTTCGAGCAGCCGGCCGTTGTGGAAGCGGACGCCGTGCCGCAGATGGAAGCGGTAGACGTGTCCCGCTTCGAGCACTTCCCAGCGCTCGGCGAGATCGGGGACGAGCTCCGCGCCTTCGCCGTACTTCACGAGCTTGGCGTGAATCGCGTGCGACATGAAGCCGAGTGCCGCCGCCGAGGTGTGCACCGGATCGAGCGTGAGGCGCTGCCACAGCACGGTGGCGGTGCGCAGTTCGCCTCCTTCATTCGGCTGCGGGAGCGAGAAGCGTCCGAGCTCCTGTTTGAGCAGCGTCGACTCGTGCGAGAGCGTGTTCGACATCTGATTGAGCTCGGAGACGCCGAAGCTCGATTCGCGCGAGCCGCCTTTGATCACCTCCATCGACTTGACGATGGCGGAGCTTTCCGCGGCGAGCACCGAAGTCGACTCGAGCACGTTCTGCACGAGTCCCATGATGTTTTCCATCGCCCGGCTGATCGCGCGCGAGCCGGTCTCCTGTTCGCTCATGGCGCGCTTGAGGTGCTTGGTGTAATCGCGCACCATCGCCGCCTGCTCGCCGATCTTGCGCGAGGTCTGCGACTGCTGCTGCGTGGCCGCGGCGGTCTGCTGCACCATCTTCGTGACTTCTTCGATCGCCGCGGTCGCCGCCGCGCTGCCGCGTGACTGCTCTTCGGTCGCCCGTGCGATCTCTTGGATCGAATTCGTGGAGCGATCGGTGAGGTCGAGGATCTTGTCCAGGACCTGCTCGGCGCGGGCGGTGAGTCCGACGCCGTCGTTCACGCGATCGGCGCTGAGCGTCATCTGATCGGCGGCGCGGCCGACGCCGTTCTGCACGTTCTGGATGAGCGTGCGGATCTCTTCCGTCGACACCGAGGTGCGCTCGGAGAGGTCGCGGATCTCGTCGGCGACCACGGCGAATCCTTTGCCGCGCTCGCCGGCCTGCGCCGCGATGATGGCGGCGTTGAGCGCGAGGAGGTTCGTCTGTCCGGCGATCTCGTCGATGACGCGCACGATCTCGCCGATCTCCTGCGAGCGCTCCGCGAGATCGCCGAGGGCGAGCTTCGCTTCCTCCACCGCCTGCTGGATCTTGCGCATGCCGTCCACCGTGCCGCGCACCGCGTCGCGTCCCTCGGTCGCCGCGTCTTTCACGTAGCGCGAGAGCTCGGCCGATTGCTTCGCGCCTTTCATGATCTCGTCGGTCGTCGCGTTCATTTCGACCATCGAGCTCGCGGTCTGAATCGCGAACGACGAGAAGCTCTCGGTGTTGGTCGCCACTTCATTGATCGACGCGACCATCTCCTCGATCGCGGAGCCGGTCTGCTCGACGAATTCGGCGAGCGTGTCGGCGATGCGGCTCACTTCCTCGATCGATGCCGACATTTCGAGGACGGAGGTGGAGGTCTCTTCCGCGTTGGCGGAGAGCTCTTCCATCGAGGTCCGCACGGCGTTGATCGACTGATCGATCTGCGTGACGGAGCTGGAGGTGGTTTCGGTGGAGGAGAGTTGCGAGGTTGCGCTGCGGGCGAGGATGCGCGCGCGGCCGGAGATCTGATCGCTGACTTTGGCCACGTCGGTGGCGAGCTGGCCGAAGCGGCGGATGGTGCGCTCGAGGTTGGAGACGAGTGCGCGCAGTGCGGAGGCCATGCGCGCCGACTGCGTCGCGCGGAGAATCTCCCGCGCGGAGAGGGAGAGGTCGCCGGCGATGACGCGGTCGATGAGCGCGATCGAGCCCTCGCGGCGCATCAGCACGCGGCTGAACCAGAGCTGGAAAAGGGCGGCACAGATGCCCGCGGCGACGATTGCGGCGGCTTCGATCTTCAGAAAAAACGGGACGGTCATGCCGTCGATGAAGAGGAGAAAGATCGAGAAGAGAATGAGGGACGTGACGAGCAGTATCCAGGCCTGCGCCGTGCGGCCGAGGTTGCGGACGTTCATTAGCTCTCCCGCTGGCGATGCTAACACGGGGAGTGCGGCGGGCTACCGGCGCGGACGGGGGCGGGATTGAACGCAGAACGCAGAACGCAGAGTCAGAATTGAGAAATCAAGCCTGCGCGTCTTGCGTCGTTCCCTTTCTCATTTCTGACTCTGCGTTCTGCGTTCTGCGTTCAATCTCCGGTTTTGGTGGCGCTTCGCGTACTATTTGATATCGCGGCAGCAAGCTGCCGCAATCCGAGGGCGGCGGCAAGCCGCCGCACTCCTGTGAACGAGTACTTCGCGGCCCGACGCAGCCTCCTGGACGACTCCCTCAAACGCATCGCCGAGCGCACGGGCGCGCCGGCAATCCTCGACACCGCACTCCGTAAAGCGCTCGCATCGCCGGGCAAACGCGTGCGCGGGATTCTCACCATCGCGGTCGGTGAATCGATCGGATGCAAGGCGGAGAAGCTCGTCGATGCGGCGATGGCGATGGAGATGATCCACGCCTCGTCGCTGATCCTCGACGATCTGCCGGCGATGGACGACGCCCTGCTGCGCCGCGGCGAGCCGTCGCTGCATCGGGTCGTCGGCGAGGACATCGCGATCCTGTCCGCGGTCGCACTGCTCAATCACGCGTACGGCTTCGTCGCGCAGGCGCATGCGGCGCTCAAGCCGCGGCGCTGGCCGATGGAGCAGGTGCTGCAGCGCGTCGTCGATGCGGTCGGGTGGGATGGCACGATCGCCGGCGAGTCGGTCGATCTGCACAGCGAACAGTCAACGCTCGACTTCGACACGCTCGAGTTCATCCACTCGCGCAAGACCGGCGCGCTGTTCGTCGCGGCGGCGGCGGTGGGCGGCATGCTCGCCAACATCCATCCCGCGCCGCTCCAGCGCATCGAAGTCTTCGCCAAAAACCTCGGGCTCGCATTCCAGATCACCGACGACATCCTCGACGTCGTCGGCACGCCGGAGCAGATCGGCAAAGACACCGGCAAGGACGAGCAGAAGCTGACGTTCGTCAAGCTGGCCGGCGTCGACGGCGCGCGCAAGTTGAGCGGAGAGCTCGTCGACACCTCGCTCGAAGCGATCGCCACCCTCGGCGCCGACGCGAAGCCGCTGCGCGATTTGGCGGAGATGGTGCGGACGCGGGTGCGCTGATGTCGATGGGCGGATGCGATCCGCCATCGCCGCACTCCAAAATGAAACGCCGCGAATCGCTTCGCGGCGTTTGCGTTGGCCTGCCTTCCGGCTGCCTACGAGGTTAGCTGTCGGATTCGGGCTGGAAGCCCTAGAGGCTTTTGGCCTCATTCACCCCGGACGGTGGCAAGCCGTCGTCTTGGTTCCCCCGCTCCTCGGCGCCGAGGATTAGGCTCAGCAAGCCGCCACCTACATGGCGGCGAGAGGAGTGTAGCAGAGTGCCGTGAACCTGAAACGGTAACTCCATAACTTTTACATTCAGGAACTGCTGAGGCGAGTACACTCCTGACATCAGCAGGTCCATTTCTAACCCTTAAACTTCGGTCCCCGCTCCGAAGGAATCACGGTTGTCAGGAGGACAGGCCCATGACTCCGATCCGTGTCGTGACGGTAGCCGCTTTTGCGCTTCTGCTCGCTTCACTTGCGCTCGCGCAACCCGCTCCACTTCCACCCGCCGTCGGCAACGCCGTGCTGCTCGCGACCAACAGCATCCAGGTCGATCGCAACGTGCACGTCGTCTCCGGCGATCTCGTCGTCAACGCCGCACCCACCAGCCCGATCCTCGGCGAGCAGCAGCTCTCGATCGATCAGGGTGTGACGACGCC
>C688J18823_10000349_pt1 | contig 26504 bp, 35 predicted proteins | sample HopSoiMetagenom1_FD_18823 | JGI IMG/M metagenome (IMG submission 18823) | reverse complement strand
CCGGTCTCGCGGTCGCGGGCGAACTGGATGTTGGAGCCGCCGCACTCGACGCCGACGGCGCGGATCACGGCCGCGGCGGCATCGCGCAGCTCCTGGTAGGCCTCGTCCGAGAGCGTCATCTGCGGCGCGACGGTGACCGAGTCGCCGGTGTGGACGCCCATCGGGTCGAGGTTCTCGATCGAGCAGACGATCACCACGTTGTCCGCCCGGTCGCGGATCACCTCGAGCTCGAACTCGTCCCAGCCGACCAGGCTCTCCTCGACGAGCACCTGGTGGACCGGGCTCTCGCGCAGGGCGCGCTCGAGGAGCGAGTCCAGCTCGCGCCGCGAATGGGCGGTGCCACCCCCGTGGCCGCCGAGCGTGAAGGCCGGCCGGAGGATGACCGGGAACGAGAGGTCCTCGGGCACGTCGGCCGGCGACGTGACGACCAGCGACTCGGGCACCTTCAGGCCCGTGGCCCGAACGGTCTCGCGGAAGAGCTCGCGGTCCTCGGCGCGGCGGATCACGTCCGGCGGCGCGCCGATCAACTCGATCCCGAGCGCCTCGAGCACACCCGCGTCCGCCAGCTCGAGACCGATGTTGAGCGCCGTCTGGCCGCCCATCGTCGGCAGCAACGCGTCCGGCCGCTCGCGCCCGAGGACGTCGGCGACTCCCTCGACGTCGAGCGGCTCCAGGTACGTGCGGTCGGCGAAGCCGGGGTCGGTCATGATCGTNGCCGGGTTCGAGTTGACGACGATCGTGCGGAAGCCGTCCTCGCGCAGCACCTTCAGCGCCTGGCAGCCGGCGTAGTCGAACTCGCAGGCCTGGCCGATCACGATCGGGCCGGAGCCGATCAGGCAGATCGACTTGAGGTCAGGCCGCCTCGGCAAGCGCCACCCCCTCGACCCAGCGCGACAGCAGCGGCCAGGCGTCGTGCGGCCCGGGTCGCGCCTCCGGATGGAACTGGACCGAGCGGGCGCCGAGCTCGGGGAAGTCGAGCCCCTCGACCGTCCCGTCGTAGAGCGAGACGTGCGTCACCTCGGGCGCGTCCGAGCGGGCCACCGCGAAGCCGTGGTTCTGGCTGGTGACGAGCACGCGGTTCGTCCGCTTCTCGAGCACCGGGTGATTCGCCCCACGGTGGCCGAACGGGAGCTTGAAGGTCTCGTGCCCCGCGGCGAGCGCGAGCAGCTGGTGGCCCAGGCAGATGCCGAAGACCGGCACGCGCCCGAGCAGCGCCTGCACCGCGGCCACCTCCTCGACGAGCGGCTCCGGGTCGCCGGGCCCGTTGGAGAGCAGGACCCCGTCGAAGCGTGCGAGCTCGTCCGGGTCGGCGTTATGCGGGAAGACGGTCACCGCGGCGCCGGCCCAGGCGAGGCGATCCAGGATCGAGCGCTTGCAGCCGAAGTCGACGACCGCGATGCGGGCGATGCCCACGTCCGAGTAGACGTACGGCTCCCGCGAGGAGACCTGCTCCGCGAGCGAGCGGCCGGCCATCGCGGGCTGCTCCTGCACCGCCTTGAGCGCTTCCTCGACCGACGCGTCGCCCGCGACGGCGATCGCGCGCATCGAGCCCGCCTCCCGCAGGTGGACGACGAGCGAGCGTGTATCGATGCCCGACAGCGCGACGAGACCGTGCTCGTGCAACCAGTCGGTCCAGGCGGGGCCGCGTGCCTCGCGCATCACGACCGCGCGTGCGTGCGGGCGGCGCGACTCGCAGCGGTCGGCCTCCACTCCGTAGTTGCCGATCATCGCCGCCGTGAAGCAGACGACCTGCTCGGCGTAGCTCGGGTCGGTGACCACCTCCTGGTAGCCGGTCATCGCGGTCGTGAAGACCGCCTCGCCGAAAGCGAAGCCCTCGGCCCCGACGGACTCGCCCCGGAAGACGGTCCCGTCCTCCAGCGCCAGGAAGCCGGTCATGGTGTCGCCTCCTTCTTCGTGATCCATTCGCCGTGCTCCAGATAGCGGCGCGCGCGAACCGCGTTGACGCGCGCGAACTCGTCGCCCGCGGGCTGCGCCTGCGACCACTCGAGCGACTCCTGCATCGCCTCGCGCAGGCGCTCCGGCGTGATCGGCTCGAAGAGGTCGCCCCACGCGCACCCATGCGCGACAGGCACCGCGCGCTCCTGTGCGAGCGCGGCGTCGATCAGGAACCAGAACCGCGGCTCGTCCGGGCGCTCCTCTCCGTCGCTCACGTTCAGCTCGACGTCCGGCGGCTGCGCGCCCTCGACGTAGACGACGAGCTCGAGGTTGCGTACCGGCCGCTCGAGCCCCGCCACCGCCGCGACCAGCGCAGCGCGGTCGACGGGCGGCTCCTCGACGACGACCACCAGGTCGAGGTCGCTCGTCGCCGGGTCGAACCCGCCAGCCGCGGCCGACCCGACCAGGAACGCCTCCACGACCGGCGCGTGCGCATCGGTCGCCGCGACGACCGCGTCCACGTAGGCGGCGCTGCGCTCGTCGAGGTAGCTCGAAGTCGCCACCGTCACCCGCTGAACGCCACCCTCCCGGCGGCGATCGTCAGCCGCACCTGGCCCTTGAGCGTCTGCCCGAGCAGCCACGAGTTGACTGAGCGCGAGCGGAAGCCGTCTTCCTCCACGCGCCAGGCGCGCTCGGTGTCGAGCAGCACGAGGTTCGCGGGCGCGCCGACCTCGATGCGCGGCTCGTCGAGCCCGTAGGCGCGGGCGGGGCCGGCCGACATGCGCTCGAGCAGCGTCTCGAGCGGGACGACGCCAGCCTCGACCAGGTGCGTGTTCAGCACGGCGAAGGACGTCTCGAGTCCCGTGACGCCGAACGGCGCGGCCTCGAACGGCACCTCCTTCTCGTGCCGCGCGTGCGGCGCATGGTCGGTGGCGATCGAGCCGATCGTCCCGTCGAGCAGGCCCTCGACGAGCGCGGCGCGGTCGTCGGCGCTGCGCAGCGGCGGGTTCATCTTCAGGTTCGAGTCGAGCGAGCGCACGGCCTCGTCGGTCAGGCAGAGGTGGTGCGGCGTCACCTCGGCCGTGGCCGCGACGCCCTTCTGCCGGGCCGCCCGCAGCGCCTCGACCGACTCGCGCGCGGAGAGGTGCAGCAGGTGCAACGGTGCGTCCTCGTAGGCGGCGAGCGAGAGGTCGCGCTCGACCATCACGCTCTCGGCGACGGATGGGTAGCCGGTGAAGCCGAGCTCGGCGGAGACCGCGCCTTCGTGCATCTGCCCGCCCTTCGAGAGCGTCGGCTCCTCGCAGTGCAGCGCGAGCCGGCGGCCGGTGATGCCGTGGTACTGGAGCGCGCGGCGCATCAGGCCCGGCGCGACGACCGGTCGGCCGTCGTCGGTAAAGCCGGCGGCGCCCTGCTCGGCGAGCTCGACCATCTCGGTGAGCTCGGCGCCGTCCTGGCCGCGGGTGATCGCGGCGAGGAAGCCGACGGGGATCTCCGCTTGCGCCTTCGCGTCCTCGATCAGCGACCCGAGCACCGAGGCGGAGTCGACCACCGGGTCGGTGTTCGGCATCGCAAGGATCGCGCAGTAGCCGCCGGCAGCCGCGGCCGCGGTGCCCGAGGCGATCGTCTCCTCGTCCTCGCCACCCGGCACGCGCAGGTGCACGTGCGGGTCGACGAAGGCCGGCGCGAGCACCAGCCCCGCGCCGTCGACGACCCGGTGGCCGTTGGCGTCGACGTCGGTGCCGAGCGCGGCGATCACGCCCTTGTCGACGCGGACGTCGCAGAGCTCGTCGAGCCCCCACGCGGGGTCGAGGACTCGCGCCCCTCGCACGACGAGATCGTCCGGCGCCCCGCCCGCCTTGACGTACAGCATTACGCCACCTCCAGCGGCTCGGGCGCCTCGACCGGAACCGGGCCGGTCGTGAGCAGGTCGTAGAGCACGGCCATCCGCACCACGAGCCCGGCACGAACCTGCGCCTCGATCAGCGTGTCGTCGGCGTCCGCCACCCGCGGGTCGATTTCGACGCCGCGGTTCATCGGGCCCGGGTGCATCACCTTCTGGCCGGGCCGGATCCGCTCGGGCGTCACGCCCCAGCGCGCGGTGTACTCGCGCAGCGACGGGACGTAGTTGGCGCCCTCGGCCATCCGCTCGCGCTGCATGCGCAGGACGTAGACGACGTCGGCGTCGGCGATCGAGCCGATGTCGTGCGAGACCTCGCAGCCGAGTGCCTCGATCCCGCGCGGGATCAGCGGCGGCGGCCCGACGAGCGTCACCTTCGCGCCCATCAGCGCGAGGGCCTGGACGTTCGAGCGCGCGACCCGCGAGTGCAGGACGTCGCCGACGATCGCCACGTGGACGCCCTCGATCCGGCCGAGCTCGTCCTGGATCGCGTAGAGGTCGAGCAGGGCCTGAGTCGGGTGCTGGTGCTTGCCGTCGCCGGCGTTGACCACGTGCGCGTCCGTGTAGCGCTCGACGAGCTGCGGCGCGCCGATCTGCGGGTGCCGGATCACGATCACGTCCGGGTCGTAGGCGCCGAGCGTGAGCGCCGTGTCCTTCAGCGACTCGCCCTTGTCGACCGACGAGCCGGCCGCCTTGATCGACATCGTGTCGGCGCTCAGCCGCTTCGCCGCGAGCTCGAAGCTCGACGACGTCCGCGTCGACGACTCGTAGAAGACGTTCACGACCGTGCGGCCGCGCAGCGTCGGCAGCTTCTTCACCTCGCGCTCCAGCGAGCGCGAGAAGCTCTGCGCCGTCGCGAGCAGCCGGTCGACGTCCTCGCGCTCGAGGTCGCCGACGGAGATCAGGTGCCGGCGCGGCGGTTGCTTGGGCGGGAGGAACCCCTCCCGCATGACGTGGATCTCACCCATTGGGCTCCTCTTGTGATGTGACGAGCAGGACGCGGTCGACCTCGTCCACCTCGACGAGCTCGACCTGGATGCGCTCGTCGCGGGCGGTGGGCAGGTTCTTGCCGACGTAATCCGGGCGGATGGGCAGCTCGCGGTGGCCGCGGTCGGCGAGTACGGCGAGCTGGACGCGCTCGGGCCGGCCGTAGCCGAAGAGCGCCTCGATCGCCGCCCGGATCGTGCGGCCGGTGTAGAGGACGTCGTCGACGAGCACGCAGGTCATGCCCTCGAGCGGGAAGTCCAGCGTCGTCGAGCGGACGAGCGGCTGGGCGTGCCGCGGCGCCTCGCCGTCACGGACGAGGACGTCGTCGCGGTGAAAGGTGATGTCGAGCTGGCCGTAGGCGACGTCGCTGCCGGACAGCTCGGCGATCCGCCGGCGCAGGCGCTGCGCGAGCGGCACGCCGCGCGTGTGGATCCCGATCAGCGCGACGCGCGAGAGCTCCGAGTTGCCCTCGACGATCTCGTGCGCGATCCGGGTCAGCGCCTTCGCGATCGCCTCGTGGTCGAGGACGGTCGTCGCTGACGGCGTCACGGCGTTGCTCACTCTTCGACTCCTTTCCGGCCTCACGGGACCGGGTTAAAGGGGTACGGATCGAGGCGAGGCTAGAGAGGCGGTCGGACGGCGGCCGCGACGAGCCATTCGACGCGGTAGTCGATGCGCTCGGGGAGCTCTCGCTCGGCGCGGGCGAGACCGGCGGTGTACTCGTCCTCGGAGATCAGGTCGAAGGTCGAGATGTGCCTGCCGCGGATGCGCTCGAGCGCGTCGTCTCGCGCCAACGCGCCCTGCTGCGAGAGCCGCGTGAGCGCGACGTCGGCGAAGCCGGCGGCGTCCAGCTCCGCCTCGAGCTCCTCGCCCGTCGCGAAGCGCGCGCGGTCGACCGCCTCCATCGAGGGAAAGAGCTCGTTGAGCCAGAAGCCGTCGAAGTACGACGGGTCGAAGGTGACGATCGCGAGGCGGCCCTCCGGCGCAAGCACGCGCCGGGCCTCGGGGAACGCGGCGGCGCGGTCGACGAGGTGCGACGAGAGCCACATCACGGCGCGCTCGAACCAGCCGTCCTTGAACGGCAGCTCCTCGGCGCGAGCCGCCTTGAAGGTCGCAGCGGGCGCGTTGCGCTTCGCCACCTCGAGCATCGCCGGCTCGGCGTCGACGCCCCAGACGCGTGCGCGGCCGGCGAGCGCGACCTCGAGCCGGCCGGTGCCGCAGCCGATGTCGAGGACGCGCCGGGCCTCGAGGCCGATCGTCGCCTCGACGTGCCGGAAGACCTCCCACCAGTGGTCGTCGACCGGACGGATCCGGTCGTACGACGCCGCGAGACGCCCGAAGTCCGGTTTCGAGCTCAGGCGATCGGGTCGTCGGGCTCGGTCAGCGCCTCGATCGCGTCGCGGGCGGCCTCGAGCTCGGACTCCGGCACGAGCACCTTCTGCGGGGCGTCCTCGACCTCCCGCGGGTGGTGGTCGACGGCGGTCTCGAGCTGCGCCTCGATGCCGGCCTGGCGCAGGATCTCCTGGAGCTCCTCCGCCTCGGCCACGGACTCGGCGAGCGCGACCTGGACGAGCTCGCTCACGGGACCGCCTCCGCCTCTGGCGCCGGCTCGGGCACTTCGCGCCGGTTGAGGACGCCGCCCTTGACCAGCTGCGGCGAGCCGCGCTCGGCGAAGGGCACGTCGATCACGTCGAAGTCCTTGGGCACGACCGTCTCCGCGAAGATCGTACGTGCCTCCCGCGCCGCCTCCGGCCCGAAGTAGCGGTTCGAGAGGTGCGTCAGCGCGAGCAACCCGACCTCGGCGTCACGCGCGAGCTCCGCCGCCTCGAGCGCGGTGGCGTGCCCCGTCTCCTGCGCACGCTCGCGCTCCTCTTCGAGGAACGTCGCCTCGTGGACGAGCACCTCCGCCCCGCGCGCGGCCTCGAGCACGCTCGACGCGGGGGCGGTGTCGCCGCTGAGCACGACCTTGCGGCCCGGCCGCGGCGGGCCGAGCACCTCGTCGGGCGTGACGACGGTGCCGTCGTCGAGGGTGATCGACTCGCCTGCCTGCAGCAGCCCGCGCGCGGGCCCCGCCGGGACCCCCAGCGCATCGGCACCCTCGACGTCGAAGCGCCCCGGGCGCGGATGCTCGACGAGGGCGAACCCGAGCGACTGCACCGCATGCGCGACCGGGAAGGTGACGAGGTTGTACTCNGGCCGCTCGAGCACATCGCCGGGCCGCAGCTCCTCGAGGTCGAGCGGATACGTCAGCTTCCCGAAGATCCGCCGCAGCGCGCCGAAGAGCTCCTTCAGCCCCGGGGGCCCGTAGACGACGAGCGGCAGCTCGCGGCCGCGCAGGGCGAACGTCTTCAGCATCCCGGGAAGGCCCAGGTAGTGGTCGGCGTGGAAGTGCGAGATGAACACCTCGCGCAGCTCGATCAGGCCGACGCTCGAGCGCAGCAGCTGACGCTGTGTGCCCTCGCCGCAGTCGAAGAGCAGCCGCTCGCCGCCGCGGCGCAGGAGCAGCGCGGAAGGCGCCCGCTGCGCCGTCGGCACCGAGCCGGCGGTGCCGAAGAAGACGAGGTCGAGGTCCACGGCCCGGAGTCTAGTGCCGTCCCTCTCAAGCTCCCCCGGCCGCGATCCGATACCCAATTTCAGGACCGTGCGACTGCTGGCTGGAACCGGTTCGAACCTGCGGGCTGCGACCGAGCGCTCGGTCACGCTGCTGCGAGTCTTCCTGCTCGCAAGCGCCGCGATCGTCGCGGCCGGCGGGATCCTGCTGAGCTCGATCCTGACGCGCGCCGTCTCCGACCAGGCGGTCGCCGACAGCCGCGCCAGCGTCTCGCAGTACGTCGACGGCGTGCTGCGCGACACGCTCGTGCAAGGCGGTCAGGTGCAGGTCGGCCGCCACACCTCGGCGCGGTTGAACGACGAGCTCACGCACAACCCCGCGCTCGTGACGGTGAAGGTCTGGCGAACCGACGGCGTGCTTGCCTGGACCAACCGGGCGCAGGCGCGAATCGGCCAACGCTTCGACATGGACGGAGACCTCGCGGAGGCGATCGAGGGGCGCGAGGCCGCCGGTCACATCGACGAGCTCTCGGGCGACGAGGACAACGTCGAGAAGGGGCTCGGCTTCGATCACCTGCTCGAGGTCTACACGCCGATCCTCGGCGCCGACGGACGCCGCGTCCTCGGCGTCTACGAGATCTACGCCGACCCGAAGGGGCTCGAGCACACGCTCGCCTCCCGGGAGCACATGATCTGGGCCACGATCGCCGGCGTGCTGCTCGCCCTCTGGGCCGCCCTCGCGCTGCTCGTTCGCGGCGCATCGAAGACACTGACCCGCCAGACGCGCGAGCTGCGGGAGCGCTCGCGGGCGCTGCTCGAGTCCTACGAGCGGCTCGAGGAGAGCTCGCTCGAGGCGATCGAGAGCCTCAACGCGACCGTCGAGGCCAAGGATCCGGACACCGCGGGCCACTCGCTGCGCGTGCAGCGCGTCGCCCTCGCGATCGCCGCTCAGCTCGACCTCACCGCGCAGCAGCTCGACGCGCTCCGCTTCGGGTCGCTCTTCCACGACATTGGCAAGATCGCCGTCCCCGACGGCATCCTCGTGAAGCCGGCCAAGCTCGACTTCTGGGAGTACGCGCAGATGAAGACGCACTCGGCCGAGGGCGCGCGCATCGTCGCGAAGTTCGGCCGGCTGCGCGAGGCCGTGCCGATCATCAGGCATCACCACGAGCGCTGGGACGGCGCCGGGTACCCGGACGGGCTCGCGGCCGACTCGATCCCGCTCGAGGCCGCGATCGTCGGACTCGCCGACGCCTGGGACGCGATGACCACCGACCGCCCCTACCACCGCGCCCTGACCGACCCCGAGGCGCTCGCGGAGATCCGCGCTGGGCGCGGGACCCAGTTCGCGCCGGTCGTCGTCGACGCGTTCTTCGCCGCGGCCGAGCGCCTGCCGGACGAGCTCGGCCTCGACGAGCGCTTCCGCCGCACCGGCTGAGTAGAGTCGCCCGATGGGCGACGTCCGAGAGCTGATTCGGCGCGAGCCCTCGCCCGCGGAGCACGCCGCGATCCGCGACCTCTGGAAGCGCCACTCGATCGCGGAGGACAAGCGCGATCTGCCGGGCCTCCTGGCGACGCTCACCGACGACTGCGTGTACGAGCTCGTCCAGACCGGCCACCGCTGGGACGGTCACGAGGGAGCCGCCGGTTTCTACCTGGGCCTGCTCGGCGCGTTCCCGGACATCGACTTCCAGCTGACGAGCATCGTGATCGGCCCGCAGGGCGTCTCCGAAGAGGCGCGCGTCACCGGGACCCACGAGGGCGAGTGGCTCGGCATCCCGCCCACCGGCGAGCAGCTGGCGTGGCAGGTGACGATCTTTTTCCCGTGGGACCGCGACCGCGGCCTCTTCCGAGGCGAGCGCGTCTACACGGCGGGCTTGCCGCTACCCGGCTGACGGCAGCACGAGCCGCTCGCCGGGAACGATCACGCTGCCACCGAGATGGTTGCGGTGGTCGATCCGGTAGATCGCGTCACGCGGGTCCCCCGCGTAGTGCTGCGTCGCGATCGTCCAGAGCGTGTCGCCGGGCTTGACGACGTAGCGCTGCTCCGGCCCCGCGCCGTGCGAGGCCCGTGCGAGCGCGGCCCACGCGATGAGCGCCAGAGCCGAGATGAGGAGGATCTTTCCGAACATGTGTTCGCCATGGTAACGCGAACATCTGTTCGTGTCAAGCGAGCGTCAGCAGCCGTGGAGTCAAGCGGTCTTCTACCTCGAGAACGAGCATCGAGCGCGCCGGCGCTCGCCTCCGCTCCGTCGGACTGCCGGGATTGAGGATCCACACGTTGCGGTGCCGCTCGACCTGCGGCACGTGCGTGTGGCCGTAGACGACCGCGTCGCAGCCGGGGAACCACGAGCTGAGCCGCTCCTCCCTCCCCACCCTCGCGCCCGGGACGTGCACGACGCCGATTCGCGCGCCCCCGACCTCGACCACCCGCCGTTCCGACAGCGCCGCTTGCAGCGCAGGCTCGTCCATGTTCCCGTAGACGGCCTCGACCGGCGCGAACTCCTCCAGCTCCCGGAGCACCTCGGCCGTGACGACGTCCCCCGCGTGCAGGATCAGGTCGGCGCGATCGAGCTCGCGCACGCACTCGTCTCCCAGCCGACGCGACCCGCGAGGCAGGTGCGTGTCGGAGATGACGGCGACGCGGGTCAGACGTCGAGGAAGCGGCCGTCGCGATAGACCAGCTCCCCGTCCGCATAGACCTCGCTGCCCGAGCGGAGGTCGCAGATCATGTCCCAGTGCAGCGCAGAGCGGTTCGTGCCGCCGCACTCGGGATACGCGGTGCCGAGCGCGAGGTGCATCGTGCCGCCGAGCTTCTCGTCGAAGAGGATGTTGCGCGTGAAGGTCGAGATCGCGTCGTTCAGGCCGAACGCGAGCTCGCCGAGTCGCCTGGCGCCGTCGTCGACGCCGATCATCTCCTCGAGGAAGCTCTGCCCGCGCGCGGCGGTCGCCTCGACCACCTCGCCCTCGTGGAAGCGCAGTCGCACGTCGTCGACCTGCCGACCGCGGAAGACAGCGGGGTAGGTGAAGCGGATCTCGCCTTCGGCGCTCGTCTCGTGCGGTGCCGTGAAGACCTCGCCGTCGGGGAAGTTCTCGTGCCCGTCGGCCGGGATCCACGTGCGGCCGCCCACCGCGACCGTCAGGTCGGTGCCCTCGGTCACGATTCGCAGCTCCTCCTTCGTGCTCAGAAAGTCGACCACACGGTGGAGCTGCTCGGAGAACGCGCGCCAGCGCGCCACCGGGTCGCCGTCGTCGAGGAATGCCGCGCCGTAGATGAACTCCTCGTACTCCGCGAGCGACATCTCGGCGTCCTGGGCGCCGGCGTTCGTCGGATAGGCGCTCAGCACCCAGCGCAGCTCTCCGCTGAGGGCACGCTCGAGGTAGCGGTCGCGCAGCTCGGCGCGCGAGCGCTCGACGAGCGCCTGGCGCGTCGGGTCGATCGCGCTCAGCGACTTCGTGTTCGCTGCGCCCTCGATCACGATCCGGACGTCCGGCTGCTCGACATCCTCGCGTCGGGCCGGGTTGACCCACTCGATCTGCTCGTCGCTCCCCTCGGTCAGCAGGTACTCGGACACCTCGAGCGAGACCCGCGTGATCGGGTTGGCCCCCGCGCGCAGCGTCGCGCGGTACAGCTCGTTCAGCAGCGGCTCGACGTTGATCGTGCCCTCCACCAGGACGAGCTCGCCCGGCTTCACGCCTGCGGAGTAGCCGACGATCACGTCGGCCAGGCGCTCGAGCCGACTGTCAGACACGCTCGACCGCTTGCGGCTGCTCGAGGAAGTGCCCGGCGCGCCAGATCAGCTCGCCGTCGGCGTAGACCTCCCCGTCCTCGCGCAGATCGCAGACGAGGTCCCAGTGCAGCCCCGAGGAGTTTTGGCCGCCGAGGTCGTCGAACGACGAGCCCAGCGCGACGTGCATCGTGCCGCCGATCTTCTCGTCGAAGAGCGTGTTGTGCGTGAAGCGCTCGATCTCGTAGTTGAGGCCGAAGGCGACCTCGCCGAGGCGCTTGGCGCCGTCGTCCATCGACAGGAGCGCGTCCAGGTACTCGCCCCCGCGGCCGGCGCCGGCCTGGACGACCTCGCCGCCCTCGAAGCGAAGGTGGATGTCACTCACCTCGCGACCGTGGTAGAGCGCAGGGAAGGCGAAGCTGATCTCGCCTTCGGTCGCCGTCTCGACCGGGCTCGTGTAGACCTCGCCATCGGGCATGTTCAGGCGCCCGTCCGCCGCCTGCCAGCGGCGGCCCTCGACGCCGAGGGTGAGGTCGGTGCCGGGGCCGACGATCCGCACCTCGCGTGCCTGCGTCAGGGTCTCCGCGCGGCGCCCAAGATCGTCGCGGACGCCTTGCCAGTGCCCGACGGGATCGCCCTCCTCCTCGACGTGGCACGCGCGGAAGACGAACCGCTCGTACTCCTCGAGCGACATCTCCGCGTCCTGCGCGTGCGCGTCGGTCGGAAAGAGGACGCCGCACCAGCCGAGCTCGCCGGAGGCCATGCGCTCCCAGCGCCGCTTCGAGAGCCGCTGCTGCGACGCGATCAGGCGCTGGTGGCGGTCGGCGTCGGCGCGGCTGAGCGCGCGGGTGTTGGTCTCCGACCAGATCGTGACGATCGCGTCGACGAGGTCGATCTCCTTGATGCCGATCGGCGAGACGAAGTCGAGCTGCTCGCCGCTGCCGAACGCGAGCTGGAGCTCCGGCAGCCGCTCGAGCTCGACGTTCACGTACGGGTGCGCCCCGGCTGCGAGAGCGGCACGGTAGACCTCGACCGCCAACGGCGCCGCGACGGGCGCGCTGTCGATGCGAACGATCTGCCCCGGCTGCAGGCCCAGCGAGTAGGAGACGACGAGCTCGCCGAGCCGGGCGACCCGGGGATCTCTCATTTGCGCTTCGCGGCTGCGACGCGGAAGGTCCGGCTGACGAAGGCGCTCGCGCGCTTCGGGTTCATCGTCGCCGTCATGCGGATCGCGAACACGTACTTGCCGGGCTTCAGCTTGCCGGCCGGGAAGTACACGACCCGTCGCTTCGCCTTGATCGTGCCCTTCGCGAAGCGGACCGCGTTCGGGCGAGCCGCCGTCAGCCGCTTCACCAGGACGGCCTTCTTCGGGCCGGCTTTGAAGATCCCCGCGCGGAAATCCGCACCCTCCCCCGCGCCCGCGGGGAAGCTCCACGTCGTCTTGGTCGCGCTCTTCGGCTTCGCGAGGCTGCCCCACGCGACGGTCGGCGACACGATTCCGGTGGCATGGCGCCACTTCGTCAGCGTGGCCTGGCAGTTGCCCTGGCCGGCGGCGATCGTGTCCTTGACGGCGCCGTAGGCCGGCCGCTGTGAGCCGTCGGCACGCAGGAGGCCGCTCTGCCACGCAGCGAGGTCGAACTCGTCCGTGAGGTGGAAGAAGCTGAGCAAGCGCACGGCCGGGTCGCAGGCGACTGTGTCGATCGCGTCGGTGTAGTACTCGGCCTGGGCGTCCTCGTCCACGGGAACGACCGTGCGCAACTCGGTGCCGTGGTAGAGCGGCGCGAGCTCCGGCGGGATCTCCACCTGCCAGCCGACCTCGTCGAGGTCGAATTTCAGGGGCCGGGTGAATGACTTTCCGCTCTCGACGACGGTCGGCTGCGCGGTGCCCTGGAACGCGTCCCAGACCGCCTGCTTGATCCGGTCGAGGTTCGGGAGCCCCGCGTTCGGCCAGATGTACCCGACGTCCGGCGTGTCCTCGTTGCGGCTCGGGTACGGATGGAAGGCGAGCTCGTCCATCAACGGCTTGGCCCGGCGACTCTTGCGGTAGGCGGCCCCGAGGTCGCGCAGGAATCGCACGGGCGAGCGCGAGGCGTTGTTCTTCGCGAACGGCTGGTCGTTCCCGCGCGGAGACAGGCCGACGCCGATCACGTTGATGGTCGGATCGATCGCCTTCAGCGTGTCGTAGGACCCGGCCAGGACTGGCAGATACGCGGCAGCGGATAGCGGCTTGGCGTTCGCGGGCGAGAACTGCGGCAGCCAGAAGTGCGGCTGGTTCGGCTCGTTGCCGATCACGTAGTCCTTGACGGTCGGAAACGTGCGCGCGAGTTGCGCGACGAACTCGACGAACTTCGCGGTTGCCGACTTGGAAGCCGTCACGTCGCGAGCCTTCAGCGGCGCCACCGCGAAGATGATCCGCGTGCCGCTCACCTGCGCCTGCGGGAGCCACGCGGCGATGTCGAGCTCACCCTGGATCGTGGTCGGCTGCGCCGGGTCCCAGTTCATGGAGACGCGGTTCACCTTCAAACCGACGTCGGTGAGCGTCGCGAAGAACGCTGCCCCGTCGACGCCCTTGCCGGCGTCCTCGGTGACGCCGACGTCCAATCCGGCTCGCGCGCCGCCGGCAGCGGCGCAGGCGAGCGCCGCGCACAGGCACAGCAGCAGTCCTCTCAACCTCATCAATGTCCCTCCTCGTTGCGACCCGGGCTGTAGGTTGCCATGTTCTTCGGCGAGCGTGAAGCAGCTCCTCGGCCTAGTGATCGGCGGAGGCAGAAGATTCTTGAGACTCAAGCGCGGCGAGCACGGCGTCGAGGAGCGTGCCCGCGCCGAACCTGACGGGATCGTCGGCAGGCAGCCCCGTCTCGGCGGCGGCCGCCGCGATCGCGACGCGCGCGGCGTCCTCTCCGAGTTCGGCCGTGTTTAGGGCGATGCCCGCGACGCGCGCGGGTCGTAGGCGGAGGGCGATCCGCTCGTGCAGCTCCACGAGCTCCGCGAGGCTCGGCAGCGGGTAGCCGGGATAGCCCTCGATCTGGGTCGAGCCAGCGCGGTGGCAGAGCACGAACGCGTGCGGAGCCGAGCCGTGGATCAGGCCGAGCGTGACGCCGGAGTACGCCGGATGGGCGAGCGAGCCCTGGCCCTCGACGAAGAGCACCTCCCCGCCGCGGCGATGGCCTTCGACGACCAGCCGCTCGGCCGCGCCGGCGATGAAGTCTGCGACGACCGCGTCGACGGCGATGCCCCAGCCGGCGATCGCGATCCCGGTCTGACCTGTCGGCACGAACACGGACTTCAGGCCGCGGCGGCGCGCCTCGAGGTCGAGCTCGAGCGCGACGGTCTTCTTTCCGATCGCGCAGTCGGAGCCGACCGTGAGCGCGATGCGGGCCGGGATCTGCAGGTTCTCGCCGGTCGGCACGTCGAGCCCCTCGGGCGGCCGGCGCAGGTCGCGCAGCTCGACCCCGTGCTGCGCGGCGAGCCCCTGCAGCTCGGGGTCGTCGCCGACGAACTCGTGCAGACCGCTCTCGAGGTCGAGCCCGTTCACAATCGAGCTCTTCAGCAGCTCGCGCCACTCCGGCGGGAAACGGCCGCCCTGCGTGGCCACTCCGACGACGGCCGTCGTCGGGCCGTACCGCAGCCCCTCCTCGACCGTGGCCACGACCGGCACGCCCTCGTGCGTCTCGCCCGCGTGCGTCGAGTCGACGAGGGCGACGGTCGGGACCGGCGCGTAGCGCATGATGCCGCGCGCCGTCTTGCCGTAGTGAGGATCGCCGGAGCGACCCTCAGCGAGGATCAGGTACCGCTTCTCTGACACCGAGCCCGGGCTCGTTCGAAGGAAGCTGGACGCCGTCCACGAGCTCGACGCCCGGCCAGGGGTCGTCGACCAGCAGCAGGTTCCCGTCCAGGTCGACGTGATCGAAGAGGCTCGCGCAGGCCGCGCCGGCCGCGACCGCGAGGCCGGACTCGTTCATGCAGCCGAGCATCAGCCCGAGCCCGAGCGCGCGGCCCGCGTGCGCCATGCGTACCGCCTCCCGGATCCCGCCCGATTTGGCCAGCTTCACGGTCAGCCCGTGCGCGCGCTCGGCGCAAGAGGCGACGTCGTCGAGCGTGTGGCAGTCCTCGTCGACGTAGATCGGGAGCGGCGAGCGGCGCTTCAGCTCCGGCCCGTCGGCGTCCCCGGCGGGCAGCGGCTGCTCGCAGTACTGGACCCCGAGCTCCGCGAGGTGGGGCAGCGCCTCGAGCGCCTCCTCGAGCGACCACGCCTCGTTGACGTCCACCTGCAGCGGCACATCCGAGACACTTCGCACCGCGCGAACACGCTCCACGTCGCGGCCGTCGCCCGCGCCGAGCTTCAGCTTCAGGCGCTTGAAGCGGCCTCGCACCTTCTCCGCGCGCTGGGCCATGTCGTCCGGGTCGCCCAGCCAGATCGTCCACGAGGTCGGCGGGCCCTCGCGACAGAGACCGAGGAGCCGCCAGACAGGGAGGCCGACGAGCTTGCCGCACAGGTCGTGCAGCGCCGCGTCGATCGCCGCCTTCGCCGCGTGCTCCCCCGGCCGCTCGCGCAGCCGGGCCTCGATCGTCTCGAAGGCGAAGGGGTCCATGCCCGAGAGCAGCTCCGTCGCCGCCTCTGCGAACGCGAGCGCCGACTCCGGCGACTCGTCGTAGCGCTCGATCGGCGCCGCCTCGCCGAACCCGCTCACGCCCTCGTGCCGCAGCTCGACGACGACGACCCTCGCCTCATCCGCCGAGCCGCGCGAGATGACGAAAGTCTCCGCCATCCGCACCGTCGCGATCCGGGCCTGGAGCTCCACCGCCGATACCTTAGAACGCTCGATGCGCTCCCTGGCGACGTACCTCCGCGGGCTCGACCCGCGCCTTCCGCGCACGGTCTGGCTCGTCCAGGCAGGCGGCGTCGTCAACTCGCTCGGGAACGGGATCGTGTTCCCGTTCGCCGTCATCTACCTCCACAACGTGCGTGGGATCTCGTTCGCGCAGGCCGGGTTCGCGCTCGCGATCGGCGGGGCGGCCGCGCTCGCGTCCGGGTGGCTCGCCGGCTCGTTGGTCGACCGGATCGGCGGGAGGAACACCCTCCTGGTCGGCCTGCTGGTCCAGGCGGTGGCGTTCTCGCTCTTTCCCCTCATCCGCGAGCCGTGGCACGCGTACTGCCTCTTCGCCCTCGACGGCGTCGGGACTGCCTGCTTCTGGCCCGGGCAGTCGACGCTCCTGGCGCGCCTGACGCCCGCGGAGGCCCGGCACTCGGCCTACGCCCTCCAGCGCGTCAGCATGAATCTCGGCGTCGGCCTCGGCGCCGCCATCGGCGGGCTGATCGCGACCACCGCCGACCCGGGCAGCTTCACGCGGCTGTTCCTCCTCGACGCGGCGACGTTCCTCGTTTTCGCCGCGCTCTTGACGGGAGTCCGTGAGCCCGTCGCGACCGAGGGCGAGCGCGACGGTTCAGGCGACGTCGGCTACCGCGCGGTGCTGCGCGACCGCAACTTCCTCGCCCTGACCGGCCTGAACGTGCTTTTCGTCGCGGTCGGCTACGAGGTGTTCGCCCTGCTGCCGCCGTTTGCCAAGAACTACGCCGGCGTCAACGAGCGCTGGGTCGGCTACATCTGGCTCGCGAACACCGTCCTGATCGTCCTCCTCCAGCTGCCCGTCTCGAAGGCGCTCGAGGGCCGCCGCCGGATGGCTGCGCTCGCGCTGATGAACGTGCTCTGGGCGGCGGCGGCACTGATCGTGCTCGCGGCCGGCGAGCTCTTGAACGGCGCCTCGGCGGCGCTCGTCTTCATGACCGCCACGATGGTCTTCGCCGTCGGCGAGACACTCCAGGGGCCGACCCAGGCGCCCCTTGTCGCCGATCTCGCCCCCGAGCATCTGCGCGGCCGGTACTTCGCCGTGAGCGCGATGTCGTGGAGCGCCGGCGCGATCCTCGGCCCTGCGGTCGGCGGCCCGCTCCTGGGCTGGCACCCGCTCGCCCTCTGGCCGATCTCGGCAGCGGTCTGCCTGTTCGCCGCGGCCGGCTGCCTGGTGCTCGAGCGCAGACTGCCGGAGCGCGTCCGCCGCACGCCGAAGCCCGAAGCGGTGACGGTGACCCCCCTCGCCCCGCCGCTAGACTTGGCCCCCGAGCGCCTGTAGCTCAGGGGATAGAGCGCGCGCCTCCGGAGCGCGAGGTCGCAGGTTCGATTCCTGCCAGGCGCATCTAGGGCCTTTCCCGTAGCCGCCCTCCGCCTGGGAACAGGTCGCACTCATTCCGCAGGTGCGGACGAGACCCACGAATGGCCCCGCGTGTGGCGGGCGCCCGCACGCAATTTCCGCCACCGGCTACGGGCAACGCGGCCGCGGACGAGGTCGAGTCCCGCCCGCGGCCGCCTCGAATCAGCAGGCGAGGACGAGCATGAAGTCCGTGTTCGTCCGAGTGCCGCCGTTCTCATTGAAGAAGACGGTCACGCTGTTGCCGGTGGCCGGAACAACCATCGTCCCGACCGTGTCGGTCGTGAAGCCGCCGCCGTGCCATGCGCCGGGCGCCGCAGTCCCCATGCACGAGCTGATGTCGTGCGAGAACGTGACCGAGTAAGCGCCGGTGCCGACGGGGGAGGCGGCGATGGCCGTGCCGCCTTTGAGCACTCCGGCCGAGCTGACGGCGGCTCGCTCGACGGTGCCGGAGCCCGCGGGACCGGTCGGACCGCGCTGGCCGGTGAGGCCCGTCGGCCCGCGCTGGCCACTGAGTCCTGTGGGCCCATTCTGGCCGGTCGGCCCACGCTGGCCGGTCGGGCCCCGGTCGCCCTTCAGGCCTGTCGGCCCGCGCTGCCCCGTCGGTCCTGCCTTCCCGTTGGCGTTCCAGTCCAGCGGCGTTTCGCCGTTCTTGCAGGCAGCGGCGGGCGCTTCGATCACACGCAGGTCGCCACTGCTCTTGTAACACGCGTGAATGACCCCGGCCGAGTCAGGGATCGAGGCCAATGCTGCCCCGACACCCGAGGCCGCGACGATGCCGATCACGAGCCCGATCCAGAACTTGCGCGACCGCAGACGGTCATTCATATCGTTGCCCCTCCCTCTCGTTGACCTTCGCAGCAGTCCTACTCGAACGCCTGCGTTCTTTCAAGCGGAGGTCGGCCGTACTAGTGCCAGGCGCATCTCGAGCCTCTTCCACACCGGGAAGCCGGTCCACACGACGAGCTGCCTCCGCTATCGCGAGCTTCGCTAGGCGAGCTCGTAAAGGAGCTCTTCGACCGGCGCGCCGACGTTCTCGTCGTGCTCGTTGCGTGAGCCAACGGCGACGAAGCCGCACTTCTCGAGCACGCGGATCGAGCCGAGGTTGCTTCCTGCCACCCACGCGTGAAGGGGTCGCGGGAGATCCACGACGAACTCGGCCACGGCGCGTGTGGCCAGGCCGCGGCCCCAGAACTCCTTGCCGACCCAGTAGCCGATCAGGTGCCGCCCGTCCTGCTCCCAGCAACCGATGTTCCCGGCGACCTGGCCCTCGTGGACGATCGTCTTCTTGATCGACGAGTCGTCCGCGAGGAGGCGTCGCCAGTGAGCGTAGAACGCCTCGCGATCGCGCGCCGGGAAGAGCGCCATCTCCGTCGCTTCGGGCTCACGCTGGTGCTCGTAGAAGGCATCGATGTCGCTCTCGGCGACGTCACGGAGAACGCGAGCCACGGCGCCTGAGGCTACCTCGTCATCCTGCTCGTTTCGCGGCTGTCGTTTTACCCGCTCCTGCTCGGGAACGGAGATCAGCAATGTTGGTACAGGAAGAGAACGAGGACGTTCAGGGTGCCAAGACCCAGTCCCTGTACCGCGAAGTCAACGAGAGGGTCAAGAGCGTCAACGAGAGCTTCAGCATCGACCTGCCGCTCGGGGAATGGTTGTGCGAGTGCGCGGACCCGGCCTGCGACGAGCGGATCGAGATGTCGCCCGCTGCCTACGAGGAAATCCGGGCAAGCAGCGTCCGCTTCGTGGTCGCCCCTGAACACGTCTACCCGAACATCGAGCGGGTCGTCGACCGCACCGACCGCTACTGGGTCGTGGAGAAGCACGGTGACGCCGGAGCGTTGGCAGCGAAGTTCGACCCGCGCTCGCGCGTCATCGTCAATCGCTCCTAGGGCTACGCGAAGCTAGTCGTTCCGCGTCGGGCGGCCGCCCCCGCGAATCGCGACTACCATGGAGGAGCACCACGCCCGCCGGGTTCGTCATTCCGCTTCTCCTGCCTCCCGGGCGTCCTATGGAGAGGCGGAGGGAAGGTCTCCATTGGACGACCAGGCGAACGGCTCTGCCGAGGGCGGCAAGGTCGCGGCAGCGATCTCCAACGCGATCGCCGGCATGCATCACGAGTACTACGGCCGCGGCGCCAGCCGCACGCGAACGGTGGTCGACCGCGACTACGTGATCTGCTTCATGGAGGACGTGTACACCCCGGTCGAGCGCACGCTGATCGACGCGGGAAAGTTCGACACCGTGCAAGAGACGCGTAGCGCGTTCCAGGCCACGATGAGCGACAAGTTCACAGGCGCCGTCGAGGAGCTAACCGGGCGCAAGGTGGTCGCGTTCCTGTCGCAGGTGCATGTCGACCCTGACCTCTCAATCGAGACGTTCATGCTGGACGGCGACCGTGACGGTGACGGAGCGGCAGCCACCGACACCTAGCTCACGGACGCGCCGCACGCTCGTCACCGCGAAGTTAGCGTCTGCGTCCGTGGAGGCACGAGTACGCACCGGCGGATGTCTCTGCGGGGCAGTCCGCTACAGCGTTCGGGGTGACCCGGTGCACGTCAGGCGCTGCCACTGCGCGGATTGCAGAAAGGAGTCAGGCAGCGCGTTCAGCGTGTATGCGCACTGGCCGATCGAGGCGTTCGAGCTCACCGGCGAGATCTCGAGTTATGACGGTCGTGGCTTCTGCCCCCGCTGCGGGTCGCGGCTCCTCGACACGGCTGACCCCGACGACACGTTCATCGAGATTCGGCTCGGGAGCCTGGACGAGGCGCCCTTCGAGCTGAAGCCCGACGACGAGATCTGGGTCGAGCGGCGGGAAAGCTGGCTACCGCCGGTCGAGGGCGCAGCGCAGCGCGACGAGAAGCGTGAATCGCCCCCTGTGCGCGAGGCACGGCTCGAGGACCTCGGATCGGGGGTCACGCCCGTCACAAAGGGCTGGTTCGTCGTCAACGTGCGCGACGCCGAGTGGTGGTCGTCGGAGAGCCGGGGAGCGAGGTGCGCCTTCGAGAACGAGTACGGCGACCCGCCGGTCGAGTTCGGCCAGCTCGGGATCAACGTCACGATCCTGGAGCCGGGACAGACCAACCTCTACCACGCCGAGGTGAACCAGGAGGCGTTTCTCGTCCTTTCAGGAGAATGCGCGCTGGTCGTCGAGGACGAGGAGCGGCGCCTGCGGCCGTGGGACTTCTTCCACGCTCCGCCGTGGACCGAGCACGCGTTCGTGGGTGGGGGTGAGGGGCCGTGCGTGATCCTGATGGTGGGCTCGCGGTCGGGCCCGGGCGTGCACTACCCGGTGTCGGAGCTCGCGGCGCGCCACGGCGCGAGCGTCGCCGAGGAGACCTCCGACTGGAGACAGGCGTACGCCACGCTCGAGCGCTTCCGGCGAGAGCGCCCGCCAAACTGGGCTCGCCTGCCCTGGGCCTAGATCCTCCAGGCCCACTCGACCGCGACGAGAAGAGCCGGATGGCGTCGTGTCGACTCAGTCAGACGAAAGGAGCTGGCGCCACCCGGCTCGAACGGATAGATGCGCCGGCGTCCGAAAACCTGCGCCCGCTGCGCGCCGGCGGTGAGGAGGCGAGCGCCCGCGCCGCCACGCGGGCTCGCCGTTACCGCTTGCGTGCGATGGCGCGCTCGAGCTGCTGCTTCGTCATGCTCGACCGCCCCTCGATCTTCAGTCGCTTAGCCGTGTTGTAGAGCTGCTCCTTCGTGCGGCTGCTGCCGCTGCTGCTCCCGCTGCTGCTGCTGCTGCTGCGGCTGCCGCCGCTCTTGCTCGCAGAGGAGCTTCCCCGCTTCGACGAGCCGCCGCTGCCGCCAGACGAGCTGCGGCTGCGAGAGCTGGAGCCGGAACTCGCGCTGGAGCCACGCGAGCTCTTCGAGCCCGACGATCGCGAGCTGCTCCCAGAGCGGGACGAACCGGAGCCGCGCGAGCTCTTCGAGCCCGACGATCTCGAGCCGCCGCTCGAGCGGGACGAGCCGGAGCCGCGCGAGCTCTTCGAGCCCGACGAGCTCGAGCCGCCGCTTGAGCGGGACGAGCTGGAGCCGCGCGAGCTCTTCGAGCCCGACGATCTCGAGCTGCCGCCAGAGCCGGACGAGCGAGAGCCCTGGCTCGAGCGGGAGCCGGACCCCGACTTGCCCTGCTGCTGCTGATCTTGCTGGTCGTCGCCGGAGTCGTCGTCGCCATTCCCGAGCAGTTTCTTCGCCACGGTCACGGCCGCCGGAACGGCGATGCCCACCGCGGCCCCGGCGACGACCTTCTTCCCGGTCGACATCCCGCCCTGCTCGTTCTCGTTGTCGTTCTCCATCGCGAGCCTCCTTGGTGTAGACGTGGCTAGCTGCCGCCGCGCGCCTCGTTGAACGAATCGACGAAGCGCGGGACGATCCGCTCACGAAGGATTTCCGGGCCGTGCTGGGCGACGTACTCGCCCGCTGCACCGGCCGCGTCCTCGGCGGCGGGAAGCAACGCGTCGCGCGCGGCGTCCCATCCGCCCGACAGGACGGAGCTCAACACCGAGCCTTCTCCACCCTGGCTCCCGGCGGAGTCGCCGTTGGTCGAGTGACCGTTCGAACTGCCGCGGCTCGAGATCGCCTTCCTCGCCGCAAGGGCGGCAACGCCCGTCGCGGCGGCTGCGGCTGCGGCCTTGACCGCCGTTCCGCCGCCCCCGCGGGACTTACCCTCGGACCCGCTCTGCTCGTCCTGCTGATTCTCGTCCTGCTGTTCCTGATGTTCCTCGGCCATCACTTCACCTCCGGTGCTACGAGCGCGCCTTCGCGCGCGATGAGGAGCCGCTGCTGCTGCTGCTGCTCCCGGACTGGCCATTCTTGAGCTCGTTGAGCCGCCCCATCAACGCGTCGTTGACGGTGCTGAACGTTCCCGCAGCCTCGTCGGCGTGCTCGCTGATCTGGTCTGCGATCTGGACGAGCTTGTCGAAGCTCGCGTTGTCCTTGAGTTCCTTCCGGAGCTGGTCGACGAGGTTCGTGAGGTCGTCGGCGACCTGCTCGACATCCTTCAGAGAAGCCATGCTCATACTCCTTTCGNTTGACTGAGTCCTTGGCGTATATCCCTCCGCCCAGATTTCATGCAGGCCTAGAGCAGATCGCCGAGAGGGCCGAGATTCAGGTTCAGATCGCCCTCTTCGAGCCCGAAATGCTCCGTCAGCTCGCGCATTCGCTGATCTAGCTTCATGAAGGTGTCGCCGAGGCGCTCGATCTGCTCGTCCGTGAGCGTTCCCGTGTCCATTCGCCGCAGCGCCTGGCGCTCCATCAGCTGCCTCAGGAGCTCGACGACGGTCAATACGAGTTGCGCAAGACCCTTCTCGACTTGCTCGGGATCCGCGTTGACTCGACGCGGGAACGCCTCGGGCAGGTGGTCGAGCTCACCGGCGATCCGGCGCAGGTCGCCGTCGGCTTCGAGCAGCTTGCCGACGAGGTCGGGCTCGGCGCTCATCGCTCCGCCGCCGCGAAGGAGTACGGCGGCCAAGGGCCGGTGCACACGACGGTTAGACCCGGCGAGGCCGCTACGCGCTCGGCGGTTTCGCGGAACGCAGAGATCGCGTCGCGCGGCACAAGGTACGCCGCGCGGACCTCGTCTGCAGCGTCCCTGTGCAAGGTGCTCTCGCGCGCGAGGCCGGCGAGCGGCTCGTGCAGCGCCGCGACGAGCGCGTCCTGGCGGCGCACCTGCTCGAGCCGCGCACGCATGTACTCGGCACCGGTCGTCGCCTCGGGCTCGACGCCGGGCTCACCGACCGCGCGCAGCCCGAACTCGACGCAGCCGCGCACCCGCTCGAGTCCGCGGACGAGTTGCGCCGCCTGCTCCTGAAGCGCCGCAGCCAGCTCGGCCTCGTCTCGGAACGCGCGGCCGAGCTGCGCCGGAAGCACGGCGCCGCTTCGGGCCATCAGCTCCTCCACGACCTGCGCGTGGCGCAGGACCGCTTCGCGGGATACCTCCGCCGACGGCGGCGTCTCCGCACGGCTGAGCACGACCTCGAGGCCCTCGATCCACCGGCGCTCGAGGGGCGCGTCGTCGAGGCCGCGCGTCGGCGGCAGCTCGGCGAGCTCGTCGACGAGACCGTAGACGTGGATCACCGCTGCGCACCCCCGGCCGCTAGCTGCGCCTGCTCCTCGAGCGTCGCCACCGACGAGAGCAGCACGCGCAGACCGACGTAGACGAGGTCGACGTCGGCGACCGAGAGCGTGATGTCGCCGGAGAGGACGACGCCCTTGTTGAGCACACGATCGACGAGCTCGAGCAGCGTCACCTCGTGCTGCAGGGACCGGCTCACGCCTGCCCCAGCTCGTCGGGTACGAAGTTGTACGGCGGCCAAGGCCCGGTCAGCTCGAGCTCGACCCCGTCGCGCTCGCGCGCGACGCCTGCCACCGCCTGCTCGAAGTTCGCCGAGTCGGCGACGAGGTACGCGCCGTTGAAGAGCATCTCCTGGTCGCGGCCCGAGACGTCGCGGCTCTGCAGCGTGAGCGCGACGCCGTCGTCGGCGGCCGCGAGCAACACCTCGTGCAGCTCGCTCGCCAACGCCGCCTGGAACGCGCCGAGCTCCTCCCGACGACGTTGCTCCTCGCGTCGCGCCTCGAGGTAGGCACGGCCGCTCGAGGCCTGCGCCGCTCGCGAGTCGCTCGGCGGTTGCACGAACGCCTTCACGCCGATCTCGACGCGACCGTCGAAGCGGGCGAGCGTGTCCGCGAGCGTGTCGCCGTGCTCCGAGAGGAAGCGCCTCAGCTCACCCTCGTCGCGATAGACCGTGCAGAAGCGGCAGGGCACGACCGCCGAGCTCGCGAGCACGGTCTCGAGCACCTGCTCGTGCGCGCGGATCTTCTGCTCGAGCCACTCCGTGTCGGCAAGCCGCTCCGACAGCGCGCTCTCGTCGAACTCCGCCAGCGAGACCCGGCTCGCGACGGCGGCGAGGCGGCCCTCGGCGATCGTCACCACCTCGCCCCGCGGATCGACCGGGGCGGCGTGCGGCGCCTCCCCTCTCGACGGGACGACGCCGTAGAGGTACCAGCCGGTGCCGTCCTCCGGCAGCGGCGCCGCGCTCACTAGCGCTCCTCGGAGTCCGTCGGCAAGCCGGCCTTCTCCTCGAGCGCGCGCAGCCGTTCCTCCAGCTTGCCCTGGCCGTTGCCGCCGCTCAGGAACGGGTCGTTCTGCCACCAGTCGATGCCCATCTCGCGCGCCTTGTCGGCGGAGGCGATCAGCAGCCTGATCTTCACCGTCAGCAGCTCGATGTCGAGCAGGTTGATCTGGATGTCGCCCGCAATCACGATGCCCTTGTCGAGGACGCGCTCGAGCACGTCGGCCAGCTGGGCCGGCTGCCCGGAGCGATAGCTCTCGAGGTCGCGGCTGCTCATGCGCCCTCTCCGCGCGACGCCTGGGCCCGGTGGTAGCGCCGCACCTGCTGGTAGCGCACCAGGTCGAGACTATTATCGAGCTCCAGCTCGTACGACGCCAGGATGTCCGTCGTCTCCGGAATCCGCGAGACCTCAACGACCTCGAGCGCGACGACCCAGCCGTTGTGCGTGCGCTCGAGGGAGGACACCGACTCGACCGGTCGCTCGATCAGGCTCTCGAGCTGCTCCTTCGCCCGGTCGACCGTCGCACGCGCCTCCCCTTGCCGTGCTGCGGGAGCCTGCTGCTCGTCCTCCTGGCGTTCACCGCCGCCGCCGTCGTTTTGCGCCTCGGGGCGCTCGTCGCGCTGCTCGCCCTCAGCCGCGCCGGCCGTCTCCGCCTGCGTCTGCGGCTCCTGGCCGTCGCCCGCGGGCTCCTCGTCCAGCGCGGGCTCCTCGTCGGGCATGTCGTCGTGGGAGGTGAGCGCGCGCGCCGCAGCGGCAGCTGCACCGGCGGCGCCAACCGCCGCCGCCACCTTCGCCGCTTGCCGGACGCCGTGGTGAGACTCGTCGGGCGACTCGTCGGTGTCGGGCTTGCTCTCGTCTTCGCCGGGCGAGGGGTCCGGCGCCTGGACGCGCCGGCGCTGCCGCGACTCGGCGCGCTTCCGCTGGGCGTCGCTCAAGTCCGCCATCGCCCCTCCTCGTCTTGCTCGAGCGCGTCGAGCGCCTCCTCTTCGATCACCTCGTACTCCTCGACGGTGAGCAGGCCCAGGTCGAGCCGCCGTTCGGCCTCGACCAGCCGCCGCCGCGGCGACTGCGCCTCGCGCAGCTCGCGCTCCGCCTCCTCCGCGAGCTTCTCGGCGATCCAGACCGTGCCGCGGACAGGAGCGAGCGGGAGCGTCAGCAGACCCGTCAGCAGCCCCATCAGCGACCTCCGTCGCCGAGCGAGACAAAGCTGTGCGGAGGCAGTGGCCCGACGTATTTGAAGTCGATCCGCCCCGCGTTGTCGCGGGCGAACTCCTCGAGCGCGGCGTCGAAGCGGGCGACGCGGTCGCGCTCGACGAGGAACGACGCGCGCAGCACCTGGTACTCGATCGGCTCCTGGTCGAGCTCATGCCGTCGAGCGAGCGGGCGTAGTCGCTCGAGCAGCGCACTCGCATCCTGCGCGGTACGCCGCTGCACCTCGGCCGCGACGAGCTCTCCGAGCTCGAGCAACGCAGGGTGACCCGCGGCGGCGCCACCGCGCGTCGCTGCGCGTAGCTGAGCGATGCGGGGGCTCTCGCGCACCGCCTCGGCCAGGATCGCCTCCTCGCGATAGTGCGCGGTCACCCGCAGCTCGACGTGCCCCGCGAGCTCACGCAGGAGACCGACGAGCTCGTCTTGCCGTGGGCGCAGGAACTCCTCGACGACCGCACGCTCGTCCGCAAAGACGATTCCGAAGCGCAGCGGCAGGACCGTGCCCGCCTCGAAGGCGGTGCCGAGGACGTCGAAGTGGGTGAGCAGGTCGCGGCGACGGGCACGCACGGTTCCCGCGGAAACGGCGCTGGTGAGCGCGGCGAGCTCGCCGAAGCGGGCGACCTCGACGGACGCGCCGCCCAGGCCGGCACCCGGCAGTGGAGAGGCCGTGTCTGCTGCCGTGACGCCGTAGCAGTAGAGCGCGGTGGCCGACACGTCGGCGCCGCGTCTCGGGGGGGTCTGCACGGTCATCGCTAGTCCCGTCCCGAGACCTTCTCCTTCATGCCCTCGAAGACGCCTTGCGCCTTGTCGCCGCCGTTTCCGCCGCCGCCGTCGCGGAGCTCCGCAAGCCCGGCCGCCTCGGTCTGGGTCAGGTCGAGGCGGTTGACCGCCTCGGCGAAGCGCAGGTAGGTGTCGACGCTCGCGATCACGATCCGGGCGTCGATCGTGATCAGCTC
>C688J18823_10000348_pt1 | contig 26505 bp, 23 predicted proteins | sample HopSoiMetagenom1_FD_18823 | JGI IMG/M metagenome (IMG submission 18823) | reverse complement strand
CCTTTAGTGGCGGAAAATACGTTCCGATCTTGCAGGCCATCCCTAGTGTAATCGCTTGCGGATGGCGCCCGTTGACAATCGCGACGTGGACGCCGCCCTCACTCGCCAGTCGGGCGGCACGCAATTTTGAAATCATCCCCCCGCGGCCAAGGGAACTCTTACCGTTGCACTGCGCTTCCAGTTCGGGCGTGAGCTTCCGGATCACCCGCTGGATTTTCGGCTTCTTGCGTCCGTTTGGAATCATGAATCCGTCGACGTTGGTGAGCAGGAGCAACCAATCCGCTTTCACCGCGGTCGCAAGCAGTGAACTCAGCTCGTCGTTGTCGCCGAACGCGCCTTCAATCTCACGCACTGACACGCTGTCATTTTCGTTGACGATTGGAACGACACCCAACGCGAGCAATTCGGCCAACGCGTTCTGTAGGTTCGTGTAACGCACCGGCGAGGTGAAGTCATCGCTCGAGAGCAGCAGTTGAGCAACAACTTTCTTCCCGAAGAAAAGGCGCTCGTAGGTGTGCATCAGCTTGCTCTGCCCGACGGCAGCGCAGGCCTGCATGCGGGGTACATCGCTCGGACGCGTGTCGAGTTGCAGCCCCGACATGCCGGCGGCAATCGCGCCCGAGGTGACGATCAGATACTCGTTCTTCGAGAGATCGAATTGGTCGACCATTGCCCGAAGCAGGTTGATGTCGATCTGCCCTCCGGGGGCAATGAGACTGGTACCGACCTTGATGACGACGCGCATAGTTTGTCTGGTTGCGGCCGGAGCGAATTCACTTTCATCCGCTGTTCGCGCGCTCCGGTCGGAAAACCGAAGCTCCGGCGGGGAGGGACAATGTATCTATCCTGCCGTTAGAATGGTTTTCTGGCAAGTTGAAAAGAGCTCGCCCGATTTCGCTCCTATGCCTGCATCGAATTCTACCAGTCGCTTCTCAGATCGCGTTGATAACTATGTACGTTACCGACCGGGATACCCGGCGGAAGCCCTGTCGGCGCTTAGGACAGAATGCGGTCTGCGGTCTGATCATCTCGTGGCGGACATTGCGTCCGGGACAGGCATATGGACGCGCCTGCTGCTCGAGAATGGGAACCGAGTGCTTGGTGTTGAGCCCAACCCTGATATGCGAATAGCGGGAGAACGGCTGCTCAGGGAGTTCCCCAATTTCACCAGCATATCCGGGACAGCCGAGGCTACAACTCTTCGGGATCAAAGCGTTGATTTCGTAACTGCGGCGCAGGCGGCGCACTGGTTCGATCGTGCCCGATCGCGACGGGAGTTTGCGCGCATCCTCAAAGCGGGTGGATGGCTCGTACTCTTGTGGAATGAACGTCGTGTCGATACCACTCCGTTTCTGCGGGAGTATGAACAACTGCTCCTGAACTTTGGAACCGACTATGAAGACGTACGACATGAGCGGACGACCGATGCCGTGAACAAGTTTTTCGATCCGGAACCGTACCAGGATCGGAAATTCGCGATGCGGCAGGAGTTCGAATACACCGGGCTAGAGGGGCGGCTGCTCTCTTCTTCGTACGTCCCGGGGCCAGGACATCCCAAGCATGAGTTAATGCTCGCGGAGTTGCGAAGGATTTTCGACCGACATGCTTCGGGTGGACGCGTGTCATTCGACTACACAACTCGGGTTCACTTCGGTCGGCTGAAAAGCGACAGCCAGCAAGGACTTTAAGGTCCACGAGGAAAAACAATTTCCATCTCTCTGCTAGGATTTTCCGTTACATCCATGAGGCCCCCGTGTCTGACGAAAAGTCATTTCATATGACGCCTGACGAGTTCCGGCGCTACGGGCATGCCGTAGTGGACTGGATTGCGGACTATCAATCGCGCATTGAGCCACTCCCTGTGCTGTCGCAGGTCAAGCCTGGAGAGATCCGTGCCGCTTTGCCGCCTGATCCTCCGTCGAAGGGCGAGGCATTCGAAGCAATTCTGCAGGATATGAATCGCGTGATTCTGCCTGGAGTCACACACTGGCAGTCTCCCAATTTCTTCGCCTACTTCCCTTGCAACGCCTCCGGGCCGGGCATTCTCGGCGATCTGCTGTCGTCTGGACTGGGAGTGCAAGGAATGCTGTGGTCAACCAGTCCGGCCTGCACTGAGCTTGAGATGCATGTGATGGATTGGCTCGTCGACATGCTTGGCTTGCCCGAAAAGTTCCGTTCATCGAGCACGGGAGGCGGGGTCATTCAGGACACGGCTTCGAGCGCTGCGCTGTGCGCATTACTGGCCGCGCGGGAACGAGCGACGGGGTACACGAGCAATCAGAAAGGATGCGACGGCAAGCTGGTGGCGTATGTTTCCACTCAAACGCATTCCTCGCTGCAAAAGGCCGCCATGATTTCGGGGATTGGTGTCGACAATTTGCGGGCAATCGAGGTGGACGATAAGTTCGCGATGCGCACGGACGCGCTGACAGCGCAGATTGAATCGGATCGTCAAGCCGGACTGACTCCGTTCTTTGTGTGCGCGACGGTTGGAACGACTTCTTCCAATGCCATGGATCCGCTCCCCGCAATTGGGGAGGCATGCCGCAAGAACAATCTATGGCTGCATGTGGACGCGGCCATGTCGGGTACGGCCATGCTCTGCCCGGAGTTTCGGCACTTTCAGAAAGGAGTCGAGCTGGCCGACAGTTACAACTTCAATCCTCACAAATGGATGTTCACCAACTTCGATTGCAGCTGCTTCTGGGTGTCAGATCGCAACGCTTTGATCCGGACTTTGAGTATCCTGCCGGAATACTTGCGGAATCAGGCGACGGAATCAGGGGCAGTGATCGATTATCGCGATTGGCACATTCAGTTAGGGCGCCGCTTCCGATCGCTGAAGTTGTGGTTCGTCATCCGGCATTACGGAACCGAGGGTTTGCAGTTTCACGTCCGCGAACATGTTCGTCTGGCGCAACAATTCGCCGAATGGTTGGGGGAAGATGATCGGTTTGAGTTGGCTGCGCCTGTCCCGTTGAATCTTGTCTGTTTCCGGCACAAGGGGGGAGATCTGACGAACCAGGGGATCATGGACCGGCTGAATCAGAGTGGAGGCCTATTCCTCACCCATACCAAGCTGAATGGGAAGCTCACGCTGCGACTTTGTGTCGGGCAGACCAATACGAAAACCCGGCAAGTCGAGAACGCGTGGAAGAGAATCCAAGAGGAAGCTGGCAGAACCTCATAGCAGAATTCAGTCTGCGGCCATTGAGGCTGTGCGCGTAACCGGCATGGAGTTGCCTTTGACGGGAACTGGTGACGCCACCATCCACTTCTTCACTTCGGGCAAAGCGGCGCGCATTGCCGCCTCGCCGGCGCGGATCAGATCATCGCAGCGCTTGAAATCGTCATAGGCAAATCCGGAGACCTCCGGTTCTATGACTATATCCGCGGCGCTTCTCCACACGGTGGCCATCGCATCCTGTGCGATCGCGAAGGATTGTCCGATCACGTCGAAGAGATGACGCGGCGCTCCGCCGTTCGACCATGTGCCTTTTAGATGAACAGCGATCACGCGGTCCGCCCCCATCTCTCGTACCGGACGGCTGGGCACCGGGTGCGAGAGCATTCCGTCGACGAAGTACCGCCCGCGAATTTGTACCGGCAGGAACATGCCCGGATACGCGCAACTCGCACGCACGGGGTCAATCATGGACCCGGAGTGGAACACCACAGCTTCCCCGCTGTTGAAATCTGTGGCCGTGACTCCGAGTGGAATGCGCAATTCTTCGAACGACCGCACTTTCAGTGCACGATCGAGGAACGATACCATCCTGTCGTTCGAGGCAAATCCGCAACGCGAAAGTGTCCAGCGGGCAAAGGTCGTGAAGCGGCAGGTGTGGGCGACCCGAATGAGCTCGTCAATGGAAATGCCGCTGCAGTAAAGAGCACCGATGAGCGAGCCAACGCTGGTTCCGGCCACCGCCCGCACCGGAATGCCTTCTTCCTCAAGAACTCTCAATACACCGATGTGAGCGATGCCGCGCGCGAAACCTCCACCAAGAGCAACACCAATGGATGGACCGCGAGCATTGGATGTAGGAACTATTGGGCGGGAGAGGCCTCTGACAAATGCTTGTACCGACCTGAAAATCTTCCCCAAACTCACGCGAACCCCACTTCCGGCCTGCGTTAAGCGGAACTGCTAAAGGCCCACTTGAAGGTAAGATGCCATATTTCCACAGGAGGCTGTAAGGGCCCGTTAGTGCCACGGCGACAAGTTGTTGCAGAGCTTAAGCAGATTCGTAACTTGCATCGCGAGTGCGAGGGAGATGACGAAAGTCGTGTATTCCTGCTAAGTTGCGGACAGCATGGTGCGAGAGATTTCAGCCGGGGGAGTCGTCGTCAGGCACAAAGATGGTGAGTGGTGGCTGGCAGTCATCGAGCTACCAGTTGCCCCCGACACAGGATTAGCTCCGAAGAAAGGCGCGCCTCGTTCAAAAAACAAGATTGTCACATGCCTCCCAAAAGGACTCGTAGACTCAGGCGAAAAGGCACTAGAAGCAGCATTGCGCGAGGTACGGGAAGAAACGGGAATCAGTGCTTCGCTGATCACGAAGCTTGCAGACATCAAGTACATGTACGTGCGCTCCTGGGGAGATGGAGAACGGGTGTTCAAGATCGTTAGCTTTTACCTGCTGCGGTACGAGTCGGGGCGTATTGATAACCTATCCGAAGATATGCGGATCGAAGTTGCGCGGGCGTGCTGGGTAAGATTGGAAGAGGCACAGAAGCTCTTGGCATACCGCGGCGAGAAGCAGATGGCAAAGCAGGCGCTTGAGTACATCATGACCCATCCGGAGCTATGATCGGCGTCCTAGAAAAATTTCAGGGGTGGGACTAGTATTAGCAGTTCAATACTGGCTGGGCCCAGCCATGTCCCCTTCATTCATTGAACGTTCCCTCTTTGCTTGTGTCTGGCGGTCAGCACGGATTCATCGCGAGGCCTCATTATGAAGCGCATCAGTAGAGTAGCCATCCTAGGCGCAGGCACCATGGGCGCCCGTATCGCCGCCCATTTTGCCAATGCCGGAGTACCCAGTCTCCTCCTCGACATAGTTCCCCCAGACGCCGATGTGCCCGCGCGAAACAAGATTGCCGCGGCTGGACTGGATGGCGCCAAAAAATCGAAACCTGCGGCTTTCATGGATTCGTCGCTGGCAAAGCTGGTCACCGTCGGCAACTTTGAAGACGATCTCAAGAAACTGGCAGACGTGGATTGGATTATCGAGGCGGTCGTCGAGAACCTCGAGATCAAGCGATCCCTGCTGAAGAAAGTCGAAGCAATTCGAAGGCCGGGGGCCATCATCACCACGAATACAAGCGGCTTGCCTGTGGCAAAGATTTCGGAAGGATTATCCGACGATTTCCGCCGGATGTGGTTCGGGACACACTTTTTCAATCCCCCACGCTACATGCGGCTCTTGGAAATCATTCCCACTCCCGAAGCTGACCGCGCGGCCATTGACGCCATCTCGCATTTTTGCGACGTGCGTCTGGGCAAGGGCGTCGTCATGGCGAAAGATACGCCAAACTTCATAGGTAATCGGATCGGCACGTTCTCTGTGTTGAACGTGATCCGCTTGATGCAGGAGATGGGGCTGACGATCGAAGAGGTCGACGCTTTAACCGGGCAGGCTGTCGGTTGGCCGAAGTCGGCCACATTCCGCACCATCGATCTGGTGGGGCTCGACATTCTTGGACATGTCGTGGGCAATATGACGCAGAATGTTCACGACGAGCGCAGTGGTTTGCGCCTCCCCGAGTTCTTCCATCAAATGCTGCAGAGGAATTGGCTGGGCGACAAGACGAGAGGCGGATTCTACAAAAAGGTTAAGCATGGGGATGGAAGAGAAGATGAGCGGCTCGCGCTCGACTGGAAGGCGCTCGAATACCACCCGATGCAGAAGGCGAGGTTCCCCGCCCTCGATATGGCGAAGAACATAGACGACAATGGTGCGCGCCTGCGCATGCTTTTAGGCATGGATGGAAGCAGTCCCGGTAAGGGCGATAAAGCAGGTGCATTTCTTTGGGAAGTATTGTCGGACCTGTGGAACTACGCTGCGAATCGCGTCCCCGAGATCTCAGACTCAATCGTCGAAATCGATCGCGCCATGCGCCTGGGTTTCAACTGGGAGCTTGGCCCGTTTGAAATCTGGGATGCTGCGGGGGTTGAGCCGACCGTCGCCCGGATGAAAAAGGAAGGTAAGCCAGTCGCAGCGAGCGTGCAGGAACTGCTCGCGTCGGGGCAGAAGTCTTGGTACGTCGATGATCCGAAATCTCCGGCCGGCCGCACGTATTGGGACCTGACCTCGGCGAGCGCAAAGCCCCTCCAGGTTGCCGCCGGCGTCTGGTCCGTCACTGTCGCTAAGAAGTCGAATGGCGTGGTAAAGAAGAACTCCGGCGCGTCGCTGGTTGACTTGGGCGACGGCGTGGGATGTATCGAGTTCCACAGCAAGATGAACGCGCTCGGAGCCGACATCATCACTCTGATCGCGCAAACATTGAAGCCGGGCGGACCCGGCGATAACTTCGACGCATTCGTTATCACGAATGATGCTGTGAACTTTTCCGTCGGTGCCAATCTCATGCTGCTGCTGATGAGCGTGCAGGAAGAGGAGTGGGACGACGTCGATCTCGTGATCCGGCAGTTCCAGGGTATGACGCAGGCCATCAAGTTCTCTCCTAAGCCCGTTGTCTCTGCTCCCTTCGGACTATGTCTCGGCGGTGGAACAGAAATCTACCTGCACGCCGCCGCGCGGCAACCACATGCCGAGCTCTACACCGGGCTTGTCGAAGTTGGAGTCGGCCTGTTGCCAGGTGGCGGTGGATGCAAAGAGATGCTGCTGCGCGCGCTCGATCAGGCAGCGGCTTCGCACGGAAAATCTTCCCCGGAATCGCTGGTTGGCTCCGTCGAAATGATGGAAGCGATGAAGAAGGCGTTTGAGACCGTCGCAACGGCGAAAGTAGCGACATCGGCGCACGAGGCACGCGGATACGGCTTCTTGTCCGATTCCGATCGCATCACCATGAACCGGGAGCGCGTGCTTTCCGACGCTAAAACCCGGGCTATGGAACTGGCCCGCGCGGGATACGAGCCTCCAGTGCCGCGGACTGACATCCCCGCGCCAGGAGAAAACTTACTGGCCGCACTCAAGATGGGCGTTCATTTGATGCGGCAAGGCGATTTCATTACGGAGTACGAAGTAAAACTCGCTGGGAAAATTGCGGAGGTCTTGTGCGGGGGCAATGTCACTCCCGGAACTCCTGTCAGTGAACAGTACATCCTCGATCTGGAGCGAGAAGGATTCAAGTCGCTCTGCGGCGAGCGAAAGACGCAGGAACGGATTCAGTACACGTTGAAAACTGGCAAGACGCTGAGGAATTGATTTCAGCAGCATTGTCGCATCAAACCATCCATGGATACCTTGAAATCTGTTCGCTTGATCGCTTTGGCAGTAAGCCTATCTGCCTGCATCTCAGCTACCGCGCAAACGGACGCTCCTGCGAAAGAGTCGGCGCCAGATGTGCCGGACGCTATCGCTATTCCTGCCGGTCTCGACCCCACCCTTTTCGTCCATGCATCCGGCGATCAGATTTACACCTGCAAAGCCGCAGCAGATGGATCGTTCAGCTGGACGCTCAAGGGCCCTGATGCGGAACTGAAAGACCGCAAGGACAAGCTCGTCGGTCAGCACTCGGCTGGTCCAACATGGAAGCTCAAAGATGGCAGCGAAGTCACCGGGAAGGTCGCGGCCAAGGTGGACTCGCTCGACCCGGACTCGGTGCCCTGGTTGCTACTGAATGTCGAAACCAACTCGAAAAAGGGCGCGCTCGCCAATGTGACGACGATTCAGCGAGTGCACACGCACGGCGGGATGCCGGGCAGTGATCCCTGCGACGAATCGCACAAAGACGCCGAAACGAAGAGCAAGTACACGGCAGACTATTATTTTTTCGCGCCGGCAAAGTGATCCGCCCGCAACTGGTGCCGGTGTGCGGGATGTACATCTAACTAGAGGTTGGGGATAAATATATGCGCGAAGTCATCATTGCTTCTTCTGTTCGCACTCCCGTAGGCCGGGCTTACAAAGGCACTCTTCGTGCCACGCGTCCCGATGAACTCGCGGCCGTGGCGATAAAAGGTGCCCTGGAGCGCGTCCCGGAATTGGACCCGAAGGAAATTGAAGATGTCATCCTTGGCTGCGCCATGCCCGAAGCCGAGCAGGGGATGAACGTGGCACGAATTGCTTCCCTCCGAGCTGGGCTTCCCGTCGAGGTCTCAGCGCTGACCATTAATCGTTTTTGCTCGTCAGGCCTCCAGGCGATTGCAATGGCGGCCGAGCGCATCATGAGCGGTGGCGCCGAAGTAATGGTGGCGGGCGGAACGGAGTCTATGACCATGATTCCCATGGGCGGCCACAAAATCTCGCCCAATCCCTGGCTCGTCAGCAACTATCCAGACGCATACCTCTCGATGGGACTCACCGCTGAGCGATTGGCCCAAAGGTTTGGCATCACTCGTGAGGCTGCGGACGAGTTCTCACTCCGAAGTCATAAGAAAGCTCTCGCAGCGATTCGGGCAGGAAAGTTTGAGGACGAGACTGTTCCCGTGGCCGTGAGCTTCAGCACACCGAACGGTTCGAAGCCGAAGCGGCAGGAGATTGTGTTCAAGGTGGACGAAGGTCCCCGCGCAGACACCTCTCCCGAAGCACTGAGTTCCTTGAGACCCGCCTTTCACATGAAAGGCACAGTCACGGCAGGAAATTCCTCTCAGATGTCCGACGGGGCGGCTGCGGCCGTAGTCATGTCGACAGATCGCGCGAAAGCGCTTGGCATCAAGCCGCTGGTGCGTTACGTCTCGTTCGCCACGGCCGGCTATAAGCCAGAGGAGATGGGCCTTGGCCCGGTGTACGCAATTCCAAAAGCTCTGAAGATGGCTGGGCTAAAGCTCTCCGACATCGGAGTGATTGAACTCAACGAGGCATTCGCGGCGCAGTCCTTGGCGGTGATGAAAGACGCAGGGCTCGATCCGGAGAAGGTCAATCCCAATGGTGGCGCGATCGCGCTCGGGCATCCGCTCGGATGCACTGGCGCGAAGCTGACGGCAACTGTGATCAGGGAGATGAAACGGTGCAATGCACGTTATGGCATGGTCACCATGTGCGTTGGTGGGGGCATGGGCGCTGCGGGAATCTTCGAGAACGTGTAGTCGCAAGGCCAGCGAACGCTCAAGCGATAAGCAATGGCGCTATAATCTGCCGCAGGAGGTTACCTATGTTCTCCGCGCGCCTTCTGATTTCTGCCCTAATGCTGTGTTCTCTGTCCGCCTTCGGTCAAACCGAGTTCATCGCGTCGCGGAATTCCGCCGGTGCGGCATCAAAAGATCTTGCCGTCTCTGCAAGCACTCTTCAGAAATCTGCCACGCCATCGGACGGGAGAATCATCTCTCAACAATACGAATCAGGGCAAGATACGGCCGGCCGGATCTCAGGTCCTCTCACTTTCCCGGTCCAGATCGAAAATCGCGCGGTATTGCCGACCATTTCCCAAGCGACAACCGATCGCATTTCTATCCCGTTGGATGCTGAGTCGCGCGATTCAACCTGTTTTGCCATACGAAGCTACGTGGTCGCGCGCGACAGCAAAGATTCCGAGTCCACCCATCCCGTCGCTTACTCGACGTGCCAGCCTTCAAGCCGCTATAGGTTGAGGAAGACACTAGGGACGACCGCTCCCGAAAGATAGGGCGGGCGGGTAACCCTTCTTTACCCAACTCCAAGGTTCGTTGACCGCGGAACCCGCTGGGGTCATTCCGGTCGGAATCGTCCGAGGAACCGAGGCAGCCCGTCTCTGGCCCAACTATCATTCCCTTCTTTGCCGCATTAGAATTGCACCGTGCCTGCACGGCCGCAGCCGCTATTCACTCGGGGGTAAGACATGGCATCAACCACAGTCGTTCCGAAGACGAAGATTGCTGGCGGAAGTTTTCTGCTGGAGACCAGAAGTCCGGAGGACGTTTTTACGCCGGAGGATTTCAGTGAGCAGCACCGACTCATAGGGCAGACGGCCGAGGAGTTCGCCGTCAATGAAATCGTTCCTAATATTGACAAGATCGAGCACAAGGACTTCTCCGTTACTCGCGATCTGCTAAAGAAGGCTGGCGAACTCGGGCTCAGTTCGGTGGAAATTCCAGAAGCGTATGGCGGGCTGGAAATGGACAAGGTGACGGCGGCCGTGATTGCCGATCACATTGCAAAATACGCGGGCTTCGCAACGACCTGGGGCGGGCACACCGGCATCGGGACCTTGCCCATCGTTTATTTCGGGACGGAAGAACAAAAGCAGAAGTATCTGCCGCGGCTGGCGTCGGGTGAGATCGTCGGCGCTTACGCTCTCTCGGAATCGACTTCGGGCTCCGATGCATTGAATTGCCGCACGAAAGCTACGCTCTCGCCCGATGGGAAGCACTACGTCTTGAATGGCGAGAAAATGTGGATTACGAACGCGGGATTTGCCGATCTCTTCACCGTGTTCGCCAAAGTTGATGGCGAAAAGTTCTCGGCATTTCTCGTCGAAAGAGATTTTCCGGGATTTGCTGTCGGGGCAGAAGAGCACAAGATGGGAATTCGTGGATCATCGACCTGCCCGATCATCCTGAACGATTGCAAGGTGCCCATCGAGAATCTGCTCGGAGAAGTCGGCAAGGGACACCTAATTGCCTTCAATATCCTCAATGTTGGGCGATTCAAACTAGGCGCCATGTGCGTCGGCGGCGGCAGAGTTTCACTCGAGAACGCAATCGCATATGCGAAACAGCGTAAAGCATTCAACAAAGTCATCGCGGATTTCGGACTAGTCCGGGAGAAGATTGCGAAAATGGCAGCGCTGCTGTACGTCGGCGAATCCCTTGTATATCGCACGGTCGCGATGATGGACGCAGCTCTGGGCGAAGTCGACAAGTCTGCGGATGATGCGGCGAAGCAAACGCTCAAAGCAATTGAGGAATACGCGGTCGAGTGCTCGATCATTAAGGTCTGGGGCTCGGAGATGATTGACTACATCGTTGACGAGACTCTGCAGATTTATGCCGGCTATGGATTTGTAGAAGAGTACCCCGCGGAGCGAGCCTACCGGGATGCTCGCATCAACCGCATCTTCGAAGGTACGAATGAAATCAATCGCTTGATCATCACCGGCTTCCTGCTGAAACGCGCAATGACGGGGCAACTCCCGCTCATGCCCGCGATCAAGAAGCTCATGGACGAAGTTCTTTCGGGACCTTCGATGTCCGAGGATTTGGAAGGGCCGCTTGCCGCAGAACAGCATCTCGTGGCGCAAGCCAAGAAGCTGGGCCTCTTCGCAGCGGGATCAGCCACGCAGAAATACCAGCAGGCAATCCAGGATCAGCAGGAGATCTTGGGGGCGATCGCCGACATCGCCATCGAAACCTACGCCATGGAATCTGCCGTGCTTCGGGCTCAAAAGATCGTGGCAAGAAAGGGCGAATCTGCGGCGGCACAGCCTATTGCCATGACTCGCGTCTACCTGTCACATGCGATGGAGAAGATTGAATCCGCGGCACGCAAGGTCATCGCCGCCGTAGCGGAAGGCGATATGCTGCGGACTCAGCTTGCGATCCTGCGGAGACTCGCCAAACACGAGCCGTTCAACACAATCGCCTTGCAGCAGGAAATCGCGTCGAAGATGATTGAACGTGGAAAGTTCACGCTCGCCTAGCAACTCACCATGGAGGGGCACAGAGGATCACCATAAATTCTTGTGCTCTTTTTGTTTCTGCATCTCAGCAAGGTTCGCGCTGCCCGCGCCGGCGCAAAGTCGGTAGTACTTGGAGACGACGCTCATGAGGGCTTCATTCTTGTGTTTAGGTGCGCTTGCGGTGTCGACGTACGTGGCTGCGCAGACAGCTTCAGCACCGCAGAAGCACTCGGCAACATTCGACCCCGATGGTACGGCTCACATATCCCGCATTGTCCCAATGCCCGCGACGATTTCTCCCGAGGCACAGAAGTGGCTTGAGTCTCTGACCCGCACCACTCCCGGGCCGGAGAGCTTGGCAGAGCGTCGCGCGCGCACCGACGTCTGGCGCGCACGGAATTCTGCCGAAGCGCGCAAGCTCTATCCCGTGAACGTCGAAGAATCGACCATAGGTGGTGTGCGGACCGACATCATCACGCCCCTGACCACGCCGGCCGAAAACAAAAGTCGCGTGCTGATCAATCTGCACGGCGGTGGATTCAATTCTGACTCCGGATCCCTCATCGAAGGCGTGCCAATCTCCAACCTTACGGAGATGAAGGTCGTTTCGGTCTATTACCGGCTCGCACCAGAAAACCCATTCCCAGCTGCGGTTGACGACGTTGTCACTGTCTACAAAGAGCTTCTGAAATCGTATAAGCCACAGAGCATCGGAATTTTCGGCACATCGGCTGGTGCGATTCTTACGGCCGAAGTCACGGTCCGGCTCAAGCAGTTGGGATTGCCGGCGCCGGGCGCCCTCGGAATCTTTTCAGGACTTGCAGATTTCAGCCGAGCCGGGGATTCATGGCAGCTATTCACGCTCAATGGACTGCCCGGCGAGTTGCAGCCAACCTATCCGGGCGCTCGGCACGATGAGGAGTACGTCGGCAAAATCGATCCGCGGAACCCCGCCTTGTCTCCGCTGTTTGCTGATTTGCACGGCATGCCGCCGACCCTGCTCGTGACCAGCACGCGCGACATATTGTTGAGCAGCACGACGATTTTTCATCGCGCCCTGTTGCAGGCGGGTAACGATTCGCAACTCGTTGTCTTCGAGGCGCTGCCGCATGCGTTCTGGTATCACTTTCAGTTGCCTGAAACTCGAGAAGCTTTGGAATTGATGGCGAAGTTCTTGGANGAGCGGTTACGACGATAATGCCAGCTTCCAGTTCCGCTAATAAGCAACATTGCGCGCTTGGAGCTGACTATTTCTTCTCACCACGTAGGTAGTCTGGCCCGGCTCACCGTTGACAGGAACTCTGGCACTCGCTCGCGTTGAATGTACCTGGGTATTGTTTCTCGCTCGCCACGCACTGATGGGTCCCAGCCCCGGCCGAGACGATCACTTTTCGCCGCTCCGACTCTTAGCAACATTCATAGCGTCACAGACAATGGTCGGATGCTCTCGCTGTGCATAATGCACAACGCCGAAATTCGCCCTGCGCTTTCGGTAAGAAATTATCGTTCCTACCTCTGGCCCTTCTCGGGCGGAATCAGCATGTAGCTAACGAATGCCACTTGCTTGCTATCCGGCGACCATGACGGCACGTTAATCGTTCCCTGCCCGCCGAATAGTTTCGAGAGTACGGTGATTTTTTTATCCGAGAGAGACATGAGGCGCAGCATCACATCTTTGTTTTCGGGATGTCCGGTCACATCTCCGTTGTAGCTGAGGAATACCATCCACTGCCCATCGGGCGAGACGTGCGGGAACCAGTTGTTGAGATCGTCGGAGAAGACCTGCTCCTGGTCGCTGCCGTCGGACTTCATGCGCCAGATCTGCATGTGTCCGGTTCGTTCGGAGTTGAAGTAGATGTACGTGCCGTCTGGCGAATACTCTGGACCGTCGTCCAGCCCCTTGGCAGTGGTGAGGCGAGTCTCTTCTCCGCCCGCAACCGGAATCGCATAAATATCGAAGTCGCCGTTACGCTGGCCGACGAACGCCAGAGTCTTTCCGTCCGGTGACCATCCATGCCAGTACGAAGGTGACTTCTGCGTAACGCGGTGGGGAGCCCCTCCGGCTATCGGCAACGTGTAGACGAGGGATTCGTGATCTTCCCGCGAGTTGTCGCTGATCGCGAGTTGCGCACCATCGGGCGAGATGCCGTGGTCGTTATTGCAACGGTTGGCGAAACCGGTATTGATTTGTGTGGGCCTGTCACCGCCGATCACAAGCTTTTGAATGTTGCCCTCCCGGTTAAACAGGAATGCGCTGCCGTCGCGAGTCCAATTGGGAGCCTCGAAGCGGCCTTTTTCAAGGTAGGCGACCCGGCGGTCCGCCGAGTCAACCGCCACCGTTTCAAGCGTGCTGTAAAGGATCGGCTCACCTGAACCCGCGGGAGATTCCGTAAGTTCCACGCTCGAGAACTCTGCCTGTTCGACAACATCTTTATCGTGTGAGCAGAGTCCCAGGCCAACATAGAACTCACCCTTGAGTGGGATACGGATCCACCCGCCCGCAGGTTTGAGATCGGCCTCGGTGGCGCCGAGGGCCATATACACATACTCTCCGCGCTTCACGATCCGCAATCGCTTGGGTGCGGACAGATTCGATTGGACTTCACGCGTGATGGCGCCCTTTTCGTCGCGAAACTGAAGAGAAGTGAGTCCACTCGCGTGCAGGGCTACGTCAACGTAAACGGAATCGGAATCCAGCGTCTGCCGCAACAAGAGCGCGGCCTTCTTATGCTCGTTTCCGGTCTTCGTAAGAAAGCTGATGTCGGCGGTCAAGCTGATATCTCCAGTCATCTTCTTCCAGACAAACTGGAACGCGTCGGCAGCGAACCACATGTTCTCGCCGCTGCCGGAGACCGTGTAACTCTTGTTTTCGGCCTTGTACTCGACTGAGCCGTCATGCAGGACGGTGCCAACATCGCCATGACCTTCGAAGGCTCCGAGAGTGCCGGAACCGCTTTGAGCGCGAAGGACAGCAGGGCAGATAAGAATTGCGAACAGCAGGAGGACGCAGAGAACGCGAGTCGTGCGCATTACGACACCTCGAATGGATGAATCGGCGGGAACACGAACGCACGATTGTACTCGGAGCCTCTCGGCCATGTCGCGGTCGTTCTCATCCTGTACCAATCCGACCTCGATTCTGGTACAACGTTGCCCATGAAAACGCTTAACTTTTCTCTTCGTCTCTGCTGTCTGGCATTTCTTTTCGTTGGGACCCTCGCCGCTCAGGAACCGCAAAGCGTTTCCGCCGGTCTGGCCCCCACTCCCCCCATGGGCTGGAATTCCTGGAACAAATTCCAATGCAATGTCAGCGAAGACATGATCAAGGGTATGGCCGATACCGTCGTGAAGTCGGGCATGAAAGATGCGGGATATATATACGTCAACATCGATGACTGCTGGCAGGTAAGCCGCGACGCCAGTGGCAACATCGTTTCCGATGCGCAGCGATTTCCGCATGGCATGAAAGCAGTCGGCGATTACATCCACTCGCTCGGACTCAAGTTTGGCGTGTACTCCGATGCGGGATCGCAGACCTGCGCAGGCCGTCCGGGCGGCCTCGGGCATGAATATCAAGATGCGATTCAATACGCGGCATGGGGTGTCGACTACCTGAAATACGACTGGTGCCACACCTCGACACAGGATGCGAAGGCTTCCTATGCGAATATCCGTGCAGCCCTCGACACGGCGGGACGGCCCATTGTGCTGAGCATCTGTGAGTGGGGCACCGCCAAACCCTGGCTCTGGGGACAGGCAGTGGGCGGCAACTTATGGCGCACCACCGGAGACATTCAGGACCGCTGGGGCGGCCAGCAGAAGTGGCCCGACGGCAGTTGCTGCTCGAACGGAGTGTTGGCGATTCTCGATCAGCAGGTTGGGCTGCAGTCGTATGCAGGTCCGGGACACTGGAACGATCCGGACATGTTGGAGGTTGGAAATGGCGGCATGACCGACACGGAGTACCGGTCGCACTTTAGCCTGTGGGCAATTCTGGCTGCACCGCTGATTGCGGGAAATGACCTGCGGAATATGACTCCGGCCATTCACGACATTCTGACGAACAAAGAGGTGATCGCGGTCGATCAGGATGCCATGGGACACGAAGGCGAGCGGGTCGCGAAGAACGGCGACTTAGAAGTCTGGTCCAAGCAACTGAAAGACGGTAGCCGAGCCGTGGTGCTGCTGAACCGCAGCGAGGGGGAACACGAGATCACCGTGAACTGGGAAGACATTGGATATCCGGCGAACCTCAACGCTGCTGTGCGGGATCTATGGCAGCACAAGGATGTGGGGAAGATTGCGGGAAAATTCTCTGCGCGCGTCGTATCACACGGCGTGGTGATGGTTACGATAAAGCCTTAACCAAAGCGGCCGCAGAAGGCCACAGGGTCAGGCTGCCTTCTTGAGTTCTTCCATTACGCTCTGGATTAGCTCCTTAGCGTCGGTGAGATTCTTCATGATGATCTGAATGTCCATAACAGGCTTGCCTGGCCAGCGCTGGCTCTGACAGTAGACGCCGTGCTGGCCAACGAGGGCCATGGCATCAGTAATGGTGTCCATGGTGACGGCTAGGCGGCCGCGCGGGACCCCTAGCATGGTCTCGTAATGCTCCAATTCTTCCTGCTTCTCGTCGAACACTGGCATGCTTCGATTGTAACTGGAGCAGTACGAGGAGCATAATGGGCAACGCTGACATCATCCACTCTGAGCCCTCCAAGGCTTTTGCAGTGTAGTTACAACACAAGGAGAAGACATGCAGAAGAAACTCGCCCTCCTCTCGATTTTTGCGTTCCTTGCCGCCACTGCGTCGTTCGCGCAAATGGGCGGAGGCAGCCGTCCGAGCCCGGCCGCATCGGCTTCCTGCGATTTAGGCAGCGGAAAGGCCATCAAAACGAACTACTCGAGCCCTCGCATGAAGGGGCGGAAGATCTATGGCGATCTGGTGCCTTACGGACAAGTCTGGCGGACCGGCGCAAACGAAGCGACGACATTTGTTGCCAGTAGCGATGTCGTGGTCGGAGGCACGAACGTTCCCGCAGGCAGCTACACAATCTTCACGGTTCCCAGCGCCGATAAATGGACGCTCATCATCAACAAGAAGACAGGCGAGTGGGGCATTCCATATAAATACGAGAGTGACGAACTGGCCCGCGTGGATATGAAGGTATCGAAGTTATCGTCGCCTGCTGAGAACTTTACGATCTCCTATGAAAAATCGGGCAATGGCTGCACCATCAATATGGACTGGGAGAACACCAGAGCTTCTGTGGATGTGAAGGCGAAGTAGCTAGCATGACGTGTAGCCCCGGACGCCTTCGTTCGGGGTGCTTCTTTGCGACTGCGCAACGGAACGGCGTCCGTCCCCCAATGCGATCTACGGCTTCCAGCGCAGTACTGGTTTTCGTGCGGCGGCAGTCTCGTCCAGACGAGACACTCGGGTGGAGTGCGGTGCATCGAGCACCGTTTGCGGATCTTCTTCGACCTCTTCCGCGATCGATCTCATGGCTTCGATAAATAGATCCAGCTCTTCCTTCGGTTCACTCTCCGTGGGCTCTATCATCAGTGCGCCGGGGACAATGAGGGGGAACGCCGTCGTGTAAGGATGGAATCCGTAATCAATCAGGCGCTTCGCGATATCCATCGTGCGCACGCCTTTCTTCGCTTGGATTTTGTCGCTGAAAACGACCTCGTGCATGGTCGGAGTGGAATATGGCAGGTCGTACACGCCTTCCAATCCCTTGCGGATGTAGTTGGCATTGAGCACCGCGTCTTCGGTCGTTTGCCGCAGGCCATCAGGACCGTTCGCCTGGATGTACGCCAAGGCACGAACGAACATGCCGAAGTTCCCGTAAAACGCGCGTACACGCCCAACCGACTGCGGACGGTCGTAGTCGAACCCCAGCGTCCCGTCAGACTTGGCAATTACGACAGGCTTCGGCAGAAATGGCTCAAGCATCTTCTTGATCGCTACAGGGCCCGACCCCGGTCCGCCGCCGCCGTGCGGTGTCGAGAACGTTTTATGCAGGTTCAGGTGCATGAGGTCGACGCCGAAGTCTCCGGGGCGAACCTTGCCGACCAGCGCGTTCATGTTGGCGCCATCCATATAGAGTAGGCCGCCCTTCGCGTGCAGAATGTCGGCGATCTTATGAATCTGCTGCTCGAAAATACCCAGCGTGTTGGGATTCGTAAGCATCAGCGCCGCGACATCTTCGTTCATTTGCGCTTCGAGCGCAACGATATCGACCATGCCGCGCGAATCCGATTTCAGATTTTCCACCGCATAATTGACCATCGCAGCAGTGGCGGGATTGGTGCCGTGCGCGGAATCAGGNATCAATATCTTTTTGCGNGNGTTGCCTTTCGACTCGTGATANGCGCGGACCATCAGCAAGCCTGTCATCTCTCCGTGAGCGCCGGCGGCCGGTTGCAGCGTGATNGCGTCCATGCCGGTGATCTCGATCAGGCATTCGCTGAGAGTCTTGATGATTCGCAGAGCGCCCTGGGAAATCTTCTCCGGNTGATACGGGTGTCCGTTCGCAATCCCTTCGACGCGTGCCACAGCCTCGTTCACCCGCGGGTTGTACTTCATCGTGCAGGAGCCCAAGGGGTACATCCCGAGATCGATGGCATAATTCCACGTCGATAGGCGGGTGAAGTGGCGGATGATTTCAATCTCGCTTACTTCGGGCATATTCCCGAGATCGACTCGTTCTGCGGAGCCGAGGAGCTTCNCCGTGTCCACTTCCGGTACATCGAGCGGCGGAAGCTTCCACGCAGCCTTGCCGGCTGAAGACTTCTCGAAAATCAGTCCTTCGTTCTGATTGACATGGCGCGTGGCCTTTCGAGTCATGTGCTTCATCGAGCCACCTCCTCGACTTCTTCCTTGGCCGATCGCACGGACCGTTCGCTCTCGGCGACCAGGCCGGCGGCAGTGTCGATCACGCTGCGGGTTGTCATCTCCGTGCAGCACCATAGAGACGCATTGCCCAGTTCTGGATAAAACTTCTTCAGGGGAAGTCCGCCAACGATTTTGTGCCCGAGCAGGCGATTGTTAATTGCGTAAGGGTCTTCGCTCGTCTGTACGACGAATTCATTGAACCGAGGTGCATCATTGAAGAGAAGCTTGCCGTGCCCTGCGAACTGGCTGGCGGCGTACGCCGTCTTCGCTAGATTTTGCTTTGCGAGTTCCATGAGGCCAACCTTGCCGTACACGGTCATGAATATGTTGACCATGAGTGCGACCAAGGCCTGGTTCGTGCAGATATTCGAAGTCGCCTTCTCGCGGCGAATGTGCTGCTCGCGCGTCGCGAGCGTTAGTACGAACCCACGCTTGCCCTGCTTGTCGACTGTCTGACCCACCAGGCGGCCCGGCATTTGACGAACGTTCTTCTCGCGAGTGGCGATCACTCCGCAATACGGGCCACCGAAGCCCAGCGGCACGCCGAACGACTGCGCTTCCATGGCAATGATGTCGGCTGATCGCGGTGGTTCGATGATTCCGAGTGATACCGCTTCTGCGATGGAGACCACCAGCATTGCTCCGTGCCGGTGAGCGACGTCGGCGATCGCCTCGACGTCTTCGATTGTGCCGAAGAAGTTAGGAGACTGTATGAGCACGCACGCGGTGTCGACAGTGATGGAGTTCTCAAGCTCTTTCAGGTTCAGCCGACCATCGTCGCCGAAGCCCACGGTCGAGAGCGGCATGCCCTGGTGCGTCGCGTACGTAGCTAGCACCTCCGCATATTCAGGATGTAAACTGCGAGCCACCACGACCGACCTGCGCCCAGTCAAGCGGACGGCCATCATTACTGCTTCGGCGCCGGCGGTGGAACCGTCATACATGGAAGCGTTCGCCACTTCCATACCAGTCAGTTCGCAGATCATAGTCTGGAACTCGAAGATGGACTGCAGCGTGCCCTGCGAGATTTCCGCCTGGTACGGCGTATACGCGGTCAGAAATTCGCCGCGAGAAATCAGGGAATCAATGATGACGGGACGGTAGTGCATGTACGCGCCCGCCCCGAGGAAGCTCGTGTAACCATCACCATTCTCGCGCGAGCGTTGGCGGAAGAAGTCAACGATTTCGGACTCGGCCATCTGCCGCGGAATCTTCAGATCGCGATTCAAGCGATATTCGGACGGAATGGGCGCAAAAAGATCGTCCACCGACCGCAATCCGATGCTCTTGAGCATGGCTTCGCGGTCGGCAGGTGATTTGGGCAAGTAGCGCATATTTATGAGATGCCTTTCAGCTATTGTCGATGCAAGCGGCAGCGAGAAGCTCTTTTACCGTGGCGACCACTGCATTCAGGCCTTTTGAATCCCGATCAACCGATGGATCATAGGCTGTAATGGCCGCGCCAACAATGGCCCGATTGTGGCCGACAAAGCGGACGATCTCCAAAAGTTCCGAAAGCCTGAGTCCTCCGCTCGACGAATATTCATTGATCTGGCCTTCTTCGCGGTCGAGAACGTCCATGTCGATATGCAAGTATGCGGCGTTCGGCAGCTGTCCAAGAACGTTCCCCAGCACCGCCTTCACACCGTTGTTCCTGATGGATTCCGATCTCAGCCAGGTGATCTCGGATTCTTCGACCAACGTACGTTCCTCGGGATCCAGATCACGGGCGCCGATCAGCACAACGTTCTTCTCGGGTATTGACCGGAATCCTGGAATGGAAGCCCTCAAAGTGCGCCAACATCGTCCGGTGATGGTGGCCAGAGCCATGCCATCGATAAATCCGCTCGGAGTACTTTCAGGATTATTGAAATCGGCGTGAGCGTCAAACCAGAGCAAAGCCACATCGGGTCCCAAGCCGGCGAGAGATGCCAATGAGTTAATGCACCCGCCAGCCAGGAGTATCGGAAGTCGATTCTCGGCCTGAACCTCCCGCACTTTCGCAGACGCTGCATGCACCAGGCACATCGTGGTGCGGAGTTCGAACGGTTGTTCCTCGACCGTAATCGCCTCCGAGGATATCGCATTCAGGCCCGCGAGTGCCCGTGCTATGCGGGCGGGGCCGTTCCCCATGCGGAAGTTCCTGCGGCCAGAGTCATACGGAATCTGGAGGATGTGGGCTCCCGTGAGCTTGCGCGCCGCCTGCAACTTCAGTGGCCCGCCTCTTCGGCTACAAACTTCTCATAGTCAGCCGCCGACAAAAGCGCATCCAGCTCGCCCGGGCTCTTGAGCGTCATCTTCAACATCCACGATCCATGCGCATCAGAATTGACCTTCTCCGGCGACATTACCAAATCCCCGTTTACCTCGGTCACCGTCCCGGAGGCTGGTGCGAACAGATCGGACACGGCCTTGACGGACTCCACCGTACCGAACGTCTTGCCCGCAGTGAGCTCCGCGCCAACTTTAGGTGTCTCCACGAACACGATGTCGCCCAGCGATTGCTGGGCGTAGTCGGTTATCCCCACTGTTGCGGAATTGCCGTTGACCTGAATCCACTCGTGCTCTTTCGTATATTTGCGATCTGTGGGATAGGGCATAAAACGTTCTAGCTCCTGAACCGCAACGCCGCGCATCTTGCCGGCTGTCCTGAGCGCGTCTCGCCTCAGCTGCGGCGTTGAGGACAGCGCGGCTATCTTTTCGGACGCCTATAAAATGGTGTGGGCACCACGATGGATCCCACGCCCTGATTGCGTACCTGTACTCTTACTGCGGTGCCGACTGCCGAAAACTCCCGTGGCGCATACGCCAACGCAATGTTTTTCTTCAAAAATGGCGCCGGAGAGCCGCTGGTGACGTAGCCAATTTCCCGTCTCGAGTCGTCGAGCACCTTGTATCCGTCCCGGGCAATCCCGCGCTCGACCATCTCAAGTCCAACCAGCGTACGCTTCAGCCCCGCCGCTCTAGCCTTCTCCAGCGCATTGCGCCCAATAAAATCTGGCTTCTCCATCTTGCAGAAGCGATCCAGACCCGCTTCCCAAACGTTAATCGTATCGGAAATCTCATGCCCGTAGAGAGGCAGCTTGCCTTCCAGGCGCAGCGTGTTGCGCGCGCCCAGGCCGCAAGGAACAACTCCGAACTCCTGGCCAGCCGCAAAAATCTCGTTCCACACACGCGCGCTGGTTGCCTCATCGGCAGGAATGTAGATTTCGAATCCATCTTCAGCCGTATAGCCGGTGCGGCCCATGAGAATGTTGCTCAATCCGCAAAGCGGGCCGCGCGTCACCCAGTAGAATCTAACCGCGCCAAGATCGGCATCCGTAAGTTTCTGAAGTAGGTTTACCGCCTTCGGTCCCTGGATCGCGATCTGCGTGTAATCGTCCGAGAGGTTCTCGACAGCACAGTCAAACTGCCGCGTGTTGTCGCGCACCCAGTTGAAATCTTTCTCCCGAGTTCCTGCGTTGATGACGAGCAAGTATTCATCTTGGCCCAGACGATGCACAATGACGTCATCGACGAAGGTCCCCTGCGGATAGAGCAGAGCCGAATACTGAGCCTGGCCAACGGCCAGCTTTGAGGCATCGTTCATGGAAATATGCTGAACGGCCGCAAGCGCCTGCGGTCCCGCTAGCCGGATGTCGCCCATGTGGCTCACATCGAAGATGCCGACGCCGGTGCGAACCGCCATGTGTTCGGCGATGATTCCGCCGCCGATCGCGGCGGGATATTCCACCGGCATGTCCCAGCCGTTGAACTCCACCATCTTCGCCCCCATCTGGCGATGGACCGAGTTCAGCGCAGTTTTGCGGGCGGTGGGCGCTTCAACCGGAAACAAATCGAACCTCAATCGTGAGCAGTGGCTGGCCTGCCGGGGATGGTCTGACTGATTACCGTAACACGCGCTTTTTCAGCGGGTCAAACGCGGTATTCGCCGTGAAGTTCTGTGCGGCTACGAAGGGTCTGACTGACGAAACACCGAGCATCCTGGAAATGTGTCAGCGCCGAGGTAAATATGGCGATGCACGTATCGGCGAAATGTGCCGAACTCGTCTTTTGGTTTGCTCTCTGGGCGGCCGTTCCAGCTACGCTACTATCTCCGCTTGCGCATTGGATGTTGACCCATACTCAGCTTCTGAACTCAGCTTGTGAGCGGTCTTTGACCCTGAGGTACGTCGTGAGGATAGCTCTGCTCTTCCCTGCCGACCGGGTTCCTTGTGGATTTTCTTTACCGAAGATTCATTTTGAAGCAGTGCGCCTCGAAAGAAGCCAAACTAAAGAAAAACAGAGGTTCACCAGCGATCTGTGCAACTGCGTGTCCCTCGTGGAGAAGATTTTGATCTAACGCCCAAACTGCACTGTAACCCGCGCTCCCGCTGGAACATGTGCTCCGGCTGCGGGAGTCTGCTGCCGAGCTACACCGCTGCCCACAGGCTCGAGTTCCAACCCTGCATCTTGCGCGGCCTCAAGAGCCCCCCGCACGGTTTTTCCAACTAACGAGGGCACTTCGATACCACCTTGCTCAACGTCCAAGACCACCGTTCCAGTTTTGGGCAACGGCGCTTCTGGAATCGCTGCGATCTGCGCAGATGCATCTGACGAAGGCGTGGTGGATTCGGGCAATGGCTCGCGAACAGCCGCTTGGACCACGTTCGCGCCACGATCAGCACTCACAGGCGAAGGCGCGCGCGCTACATTCGGCTTTGCAGCGTCTGACGTACCATTGTTCACTTCCGCAGTCTCGAGCGGTTCTCCGGGATGATCCGGAGTATCGTCGTCGAGATCGTTCTCCTTGACCTTCGCCATCAGCAGCTGAGATTTCGGCGCCAGCGGCAGGTCGTGGGGGACGTGTAGATACTCCAGAACCTGTTGGGTGACACGGCGGAAGACTGGGGCAGAAACCTGTCCGCCCTGATGCAGACCGACGGGCGAATCGAGAATCACGGTGACCACCACCTGGGGGTTGTTCAACGGCGCAAAACCCGCGAAGGTGGCGTTGTACTTGGTCTTTGAGTAGGCCCCAGTCGCAGGATCGACCTTTTGGCCCGTGCCCGTCTTTCCGCCTGCGCTGTAACCATCAAGAGATGCCCTACGCGCGGTGCCTTCCAGCACGACCTTTTGCATCATGGAGCGCATCTCGGCCGCGGTATAGGAGGAGATCACCCGACGCCCTTCCGCCGCATGAAATGCCACTGTTTGCAAGCCCGCTCGCGGAGGTGCTGTGCCAGCGACAATGCGCGGCGGGACGTACACTCCATCATTGGCAAACGTTGAAATTACCGCTGCAAGCTGAATCGGCGAAACACCCACTTCCTGCCCAATCGAGATCGCAGCGATCGAGACCTTCGACCAGCGGCTCGGAGGTTTGGTGATACCACGCGTCTCGCCGGGCAATTCAATCCCTGTCTGCTGTCCGAGCCCGAACGCACGAATGTATTTGTAATAACGGTCTTCGCCCAGACGGAGCGCAACTTTGATGGTGCCGACGTTGCTCGACTTCGCCAGCACCCCCCACAGCGGCAGTATCCCGTGCGGCTTTGAGTCCCGAATGCGCATCCGATTGTAGACAATCGATCCCATCTGGCAGTCGATGAGTTCATTCGGATTCGTGAGCTTTTCTTCGAGAGCAGCGGAGAGCGTTACCACCTTGAATGCTGATCCCGGCTCATAAACGTAGCTGACTGCACGATTGGTGAGCGCTGCGGGCGTGATCTGCTTCCGCAGATTGGGATTGAAGCTCGGCCGGTTCGCCAACGCCAGAATCTCGCCAGTGTGCGGGTTCTCCACGATCACCGTGCCCGCGATCGCCTCGGTCTCGTGAATGGCCTGCTCAAGCTCCTTCTCGGCGATGTACTGGATATTCTTATCGAGAGTCAAGACGATGTTATCGCCGGGATCAGGCTGCGTCTCAATGTCCGAGAACCACTGCTTGCGCGCGTCCACCGAGATGAACATCTTCCCGGCGCGCCCACGCAACTCCTCATCGAACCCGTGCTCGATTCCGCTTTGGCCACTCCCTTCCATTCCCACTGAGCCCAACACTTGCGCAGCGAGATCGCGAGCAGGATAAAAACGCTTTGGCTCTTTCTGGAAGTGGATGCCCTGCAATTTCAGGGAATTGATTCGCTGGATGGTTTCGTCATCCGCTTTTCTTGCAACCCAGCAGAAGGTTTTGTGAGCGCGGCAGTCGCCAAGAACTTCGTTGTAGTCCTCGCCGGTGATGCGCGTGATCAGCGAAATAGCGGTGGGAAGGTCTTTGACTTCCGAAGGAACAGCAAACGCGGAATCGACAAGCACCGACATCGCCAATTCCCGCCCCGCACGGTCGTAGATGACGCCTCGCTTCGCGTCGAGCGGAATAGCACGCTGCTGCTGGTGCCCCGCCTGCTTGACGAACGATCCGTAGCTGAAGACCTGCAGGTAAACGAGTCGTCCGCAGATCGCCACGCACCAGAACAGCATCAGGGCACCGAGAAGGTAGAGGCGGGAGTTCTTGCTGGCGCTGCTGTTTGCGGATGCCATGATAATCGCCTTGAGACAAATGTGGCGGCCTCATTACAGACAGGCCGCCGCGGAATCGTCGAGCCATGCTCCGGATGGCGGACGAATGCGTCCGCCGCTACGCGATCTTCACTGGCCCGCGATTACCATCACGGGAGCCGCGCTTGCCATCACCGGCCCCTGCGCTTCGCCGGAACCACCATCCATGTGGATTACCTGCCCGGGTGCAGGTGGGACCAGGCCCATGCGCCGTGCCAACACGTCGATTCTTTCGGGATCCCGCAGCGATGCATCTTCAAGCCGCAGCGAATGGTTCATCTCAGTCAAATTGACCAGTTCGCGCTTCGCCGACTCAATCTGGTATCCGTACTCGATGGCCTTGAAATGCTGCCAGGCATAGGTAAAGACCAGCAGAAATAGGAACGCCAGCGCGGTGCCGAACTGTTTCATCTCGCGCGTCCGGTGGGGATCTTCAACCTTTACCAGGCGTGAGTTGTCGATTGCCTTCGAGAAGTAGATCTCCGGAGTCCCTGACCAGAACGGACGCCGCTCTGCCACTGGACCAGCACTCTGAAACGTTACCCGTGCCACCGCCGCTGCTGCCGCCATTTATGCCGCTCCCTGGAATATCTGCTCGCCATCGACTAGTGAAATCTGCATCGAGAAAATTTCGTGCAATTCGTGTTGCTCGGCAATCCTGCGCTGCTGCGACTTCATCTGCGCCTGGTCAACCGCTGCCATCAAGCTCTCGATCAATGTGCCCGTGTACATTTTCCTGACCTCAACTTGGATTCCTACCACGGAACCCAGTCCATCCCGCCCCAGCGGATCTTCGCCCGCATTGGTCTAACCTGATCTCTGACCCCGGCACCGCCATGACAGCCATGCCGGGTGCTCCAGCAGGTTTTCCGGAGCTAAACTCTTTCCGCCGCCCGCAATTTCGCGCTGCGCGCCCGCGGGTTACGATCGCTTTCTTCTTCAGTTGCAGTCACTGGCTTCTTCGTCAGCAGACTGAAGTACCCCTGGTGCACGCCTTCGCGAAATGCATCTTTCACGATGCGGTCCTCCAGCGAATGAAAACTGATCACCACCACGCGTCCACCTGCCTTCAGAATCTGAGGCGCTGCTTCGAGCAGCGCCTTCAGATCGTCCAGTTCGCGGTTTACGAAGATTCGAAGAGCCTGAAAAGTTCGCGTCGCGGGATGAATTCTTCTATCGGCCTGATTCATTGGCCGGGCCGCGGCTGATACGATCTCTGCAAGTTGTGCAGTAGTGCGTATCGGCCGCGACCGGCAAATGGCTCTGGCGATTCTCCGCGACCTCCTTTCCTCTCCGAATTCGTAAATCACATCGGCAAGCTGTCGCTCGTCGAGGTGGTTTACCAC